>Ga0070698_100003826_pt1 | contig 16541 bp, 18 predicted proteins | sample KBSK1502metaG_FD_65477 | JGI IMG/M metagenome (GOLD analysis project Ga0070698, IMG submission 65477) | Corn, switchgrass and miscanthus rhizosphere microbial communities from Kellogg Biological Station, Michigan, USA - KBS K1-50-2 metaG | ecosystem: Host-associated > Plants > Roots >...
TCGTCTCTACCGGTCGGTGATGATGGAGCCCATGTCCGGGATTGAACCGGAGACCTCGTCCTTACCAAGGACGCGCTCTGCCGACTGAGCTACATGGGCCTGAATGCCGAGCCTCGTCCAGTGCGCGGTCGAAGGGGAACGGGTGGAGCGGGAAACGGGATTCGAACCCGCGACCCCCAGCTTGGAAGGCTGGCGCTCTACCGCTGAGCTATTCCCGCCCGTTCTCCCGACGCGCTCGATGTCGATCAAAAGAAGTGCTGGCGCACAAGTGGTGGGGAGAGGAGGATTTGAACCTCCGAAGGCGTTCGCCAGCAGATTTACAGTCTGCCCCCTTTGGCCACTTGGGTATCTCCCCGCCTGCTCCCCCGGCCTCAACTTGTTGATTTTACTGGCGCTGGCGGGAGGATTTGAACCCCCGACCCACTGCTTACAAGGCAGTTGCTCTACCCCTGAGCTACGCCAGCAGTCGCAAAACTTCACTTTAGGTTTGGCCCCCCATCAAGTCAAGGGTTTTCTGTCAAGACCTTTCTGCCGAGCGCGCTGGCGAAGCACTTCATAGCAAAGGACTGCGGCGGCGGCCGATATGTTCAGCGATCCGAGTCGCCCCCGCATCGGCAGGCTCACCAGGAAGTCGCAGCTCCTGGCCACCAGGGGCCGGAGGCCCTCCCCCTCTCCACCGAGCACGAGACAGAGGGGGCCGGTCAGGTCGGTCTCCCAGGGGAACTTACCTCCGATCGGAGCCGCCCCCATGGTCCAGATACCTTCCTTCTTGAGGGCTTCCAGCGCATTGACCAGGTTCGTTTCCCGGGCCACCGGAACCAGCTCGGCCGCCCCCATCGCGGATTTGGCGGCCGCCCCGGTGAGGCCTACTGCATGGTGCTTGGGCACCACCACTCCGTGAACGCCGGTGGCCTCGGCCGTTCGGAGGACCGCGCCGAGGTTACGCGGATCCTGCACCTGGTCCAGCGCCAGGAAGAAGGGAGCCTCTCCCCGCCGTCCGGGGATCTCCAGCAGGTCGCCGAGCGAGGCATAGCTGGCCCCGGCCACACGGGCCACCACCCCCTGGTGGTGGGGATCGCCCGCCATGGCGGTGAGCTGGTCGCGCGTGCGGTAGGAGATCTTCACTCCCTGCCGCTTGGCCAGCCCGAGGAGCTCATGCAGCGCGGGACCTCGGCCCTCGGACAGGATCGCGATCTCCTCCACCCGGTGGCCCCCCGCGCGGAGGAGCTCGAGGACCGGATTCCGGCCGAAGAGCGGGCGGATCTCGTCTTCCGCGGCCACTCGCGGCGTGACCGCGCGAGGCTCGGTCATGATTGAAGCTTCCACGACGTGCCGTCCCGCGTATCCTCGAGGATGACGCCAAGCCGGGACAGCTCGTCTCTGAGGCGATCGGCCTCGCCGAAGTCGCGCTGCCGTCGGGCTTCCTGTCGCAGATAGACGAGCGACTCGATCTTCGCCTTCAGCTGCGGGTCGACCGCGGTGGTCCGGCGCCCGGCGCCCTCGAGCAGGCCCAGCACCTGGCCCAGCATCACCAGCTCGCCGACCCCCACCAGGAACGCGCCCGCCCCGGTCGTGCCCTGGGCGACCTGATCCTTGGCCGCGTGCAGCAGCCGGGCCAGGTCGAACAGAACCCCCAGGGCTTGGGGCGTGTTGAAGTCGTCGTCCATGGCCGCCTCGAAGCGGGCGCGATGAACCGCCACCTGGTCGAAGAGGCCGCCATCCGGACCCGGCGCGGGAGTGCCCCGGGCCGCGAGACGGTCCGCCTCGTCCTTCAGCGCGCGCAACCGGCTGAGCGCACGCGCCGATTCCCCGACCCGCTCATCGCTCCACTCGAGGGGGTGACGGTAGTGGGTGCCGAGCAGATAGAGACGCAGGGCCTCGGGATCGTGGCGCTTGACGAGCTCGCGGATCGTGAGGGTGTTTCCGAGGGACTTGGACATCTTCTCGGACCCCATGTTCACGAATCCGTTGTGGACCCAGTAGCGGGTGAAGGTCTTGCCGGTCACGCCCTCGGTCTGGGCGATCTCGCACTCGTGATGAGGGAAGATCAGGTCCTCGCCGCCCCCGTGGATGTCGAGCGTCTCCCCGAGGTGTTCGATCGCCATCGCCGAGCACTCGATGTGCCAGCCCGGGCGCCCTTCGCCCCACGGGCTGGGCCACGACGGCTCCCCCGGCTTCGCCGCCTTCCACAGCGCGAAGTCGCGCGGGTCCCGCTTCCGCTCGTCGACGTCGACCCGCGCGCCGGCCAGGAGCTCTTCCAGATTCTTTCCGGAGAGCTTCCCGTAGGCCGGGAAGCGTCGAACCTCGAAGTAGACGTCGCCGTCGATCGGGTAGGCCAGCCCCTTGCGAATGAGCGCCTCGATGAGCTCGATCATCCGACCGACGTGCTCGGTGGCCTTGGGCTGGACGTCCGGCTGGAGCACGCCGAGCGACGCCATGTCGACGCGATCCGCCGCGATGTACCGCTCGGAGATCTCGCGCGCGCTCACCCCCTCCTCGTTCGCCTTGCGGATGATCCGGTCGTCGACGTCGGTGTAGTTCTTCACGAACTTCACTGCGTACCCGCGGTGCCGGAGGTGCCGGCGGATCACGTCGAAGACGAGCGAGCTGCGCGCGTGCCCGATGTGGGAGAGATCGTACACGGTCACCCCGCAGACGTACATCCGCACCTCTCCGCGAGAGAGCGGGACGAACTCCTCCTTCCGGCGCGTCATCGTGTTCTGGATCCGGATTGACACTCGGGACTCCTAGCGGCTCGAGTTGACTTCCACGCTGACCACCGCCATCGAGGCGATGCCCTCCCCGCGGCCGATCAGCCCGAGGTGCTCCGGGCTCTTGGCCTTGACGCTCACCTGATCCGGCCCCAGGTCCATGGTCGCGGCGAGCTGCTTGGCCATCTCGGGCAGGAAGGCGGCCAGACGCGGCGCCTGGCAGATCACCGTCGCGTCCACGTTGATCACGCGTGCCCCCCTCGTCGAGATCAGATCCACCACCGACCGCAGCAGCCCGAGACTCGACGCGCCCTTGTAGCGCGGGTCGGTGTCGGGGAAGAGCCGCCCCAGATCACCGAGCGCGAGCGATCCCAGGAGCGCCTCGCACACCGCGTGGGTGAGCACGTCGGCGTCCGAGTGCCCCCCCAGTCCGCGCTCCGCCGGCACCACGACGCCCCCCAGCACGAGCGGCCGCCCGTCGACCAGCGGGTGCAGGTCGAACCCGAGCCCGGACCGGAAGGCGGTCATGCCCGGCCGCGGGGTCGAGCCCAGGCCCGGGCGGTCCGGAGATCCTCCGGCGTCGTGATCTTGAGATTCTGCGCCAGCCCGGGGACGATCGCCACCGTCATGCCGAGCCGCTCCACCAGAACCGCGTCATCGGTCCCGACGAAGCCGTCCCGCCGCGCCTTCTCGTGGGCCTCCCAGAGTAGCGCGCGCGCGAAGGCCTGTGGAGTCTGGGTGAGCCAGAGTCCCCGGCGCTCGACGGTCGCTTCGATCACGCCGTCCTGCACGCGCTTGACCGTCTCCCGCACCGGCAGGCCGCAGGTGGCCGCGCCCCCCGCCGCCGCGGCCCGCACTCGCTCCACCAGCGCTCCGGTGATGAAGGGGCGCACCGCGTCGTGCACCACGATCCACCGGGCGCTCTCCGGTACCCGCTGCAGGGCCCGCCAGACCGACTCCTGCCGGTCGGCACCACCCGCCACCACGTCGAGGATCTTCGGCACCCGGAGGCGCGCGAGCAGCCGGCGGGTCGCCGCGACGTGCGCCTCGGGTACCGCCACCACGATGGAGTCGAGGCCGCGCGCCCGCCCGAGGGCCCGCAGCGTGGCGACGAGGATCGGAGCACGACCCAGACGCAGATACTGCTTGGGCCGGCGGGAGCCCATGCGCGCGCCGAGGCCCCCCGCCGGCACGATGGCGTAGGTCACCGCGACGCGTTCTCCTCTTCGCGCTGGCGGGCGAAGATCATGCGGCCGGCCGCGGTCTGGTAGATCGTGGTCACCGTCACGTCCACCGTCTGGCCGATGAGCCGCTTGCCGTGCTCCACCACCACCATGGTGCCGTCGTCGAGGTAGGCCACGCCCTGGTTGGCCTCCTTGCCCTCCTTGACGATGTGCACGTGCAGCGGCTCGCCCGGCAGCACCACCGGCTTCAGCGCGTTGGCCAGCTCGTTGATGTTGAGCACGGCCACCCCCGAGAGCTCCGCCACCCGGTTCAGGTTGTAGTCGTTGGTGACGATCTTGCCTCCGGTGGCCCGCGCCACCTCGATGAGCTTGCGGTCCACCTCACGCACGTGGGCGAAGTCCACGTCGTCGATGCGAATCGTCACGCGGGGCACGCGCTGCAGCCGCTGCAGCACGTCGAAGCCGCGCTTGCCGCGGTTGCGCTTCAGCGCGTCGGCAGAATCGGCGATCTGCTGCAGCTCGTGCAGCACGAACTGGGGCACCAGGAGCGTCCCGGCCAGGAAGCCGGTCTGGCACACCTCCACGATCCGCCCGTCGATGATCACCGAGGTGTCGAGGATCTTGTCGCCGTCCTGGCGGGCCGCCGTCTTGGGGAAGAGCTTGACCGACATATCTTCCAGCTCGTCCCGCTTGGCCAGGGTCACCATCGCCCCCAGGTAGCCGAGGAGCAGCGCGAAGAGCCCGCGCCCGAGCGCGCCCGCTCCGGGCACCGCGGCTTCCACCGCCGTGCCGAGCCCGAGCCCGAGGACGACGCCCAGCATGGCGCCGGTGGCTCCCCAGAAGAGTCGGTCCACCGGGATGCGGCGCGCCTGCCACTCGAGCAGCACCACCAGGACGCCGGCCAGGAAGCCCGCACCGGCGAGGAAGAGGTTGTTGGGGGTCTGCAGGCCCAGGGCATGCGCCAGCGCGAAGCCGGCGGCCGTGGCCGTCATCAGCACGAGGACCCGGACGATGAGAATGCCTATCTGCATTCCGCCCTCACGGCCCCAGCAGGACTTTCACCGCCTCGTCCACCGACCCCACCCCTTGCGCGTCGAGCGCGTACCCGCCCCGGCCCGTGAGGCTGCCCTGCGGTACCACCGCGGCCGTGAAGCCCAGCGCCGCCGCCTCCTTGAGCCGCACGTCGAGGCCGGTCACCGCCCGTACCTCCCCGGCCAGTCCCACCTCGCCCACCACGACCAGGTCGCCCCGCAGCGGGCGGTCGAGATAGCTCGAGGCCGCCGCGAGGATCAGCCCCAGATCGGCGGCGGGCTCCGAGACCCGCGCGCCGCCGGCGACATTGACGAAGGCGTCCTGCGACTGCAGGGGAAAGCCCACGCGCTTCTCCAGCACGGCCAGGAGCAAGCATACGCGATTGTAGTCGGCTCCCAGCACAGTACGACGCGGCGTCCCGAAGCCGGCCGGGGTCACCAGGGCCTGGATCTCGACCAGCAGCGGCCGGGTCCCCTCCAGGGTGGCGACCACCACCGAACCGGCCGCGTCCTTCGGGCGCTCGGCGAGGAAGAACCCCGAGGGGTTCCGGACCTCGGTAAGGCCCCGCTCTCCCATCTCGAAGACCCCGATCTCGTTGGTCGACCCGAAGCGGTTCTTGACCGCCCGCAGCACCCGGTACGCGTGGTGCTGCCCACCCTCGAAGTAGAGCACCGTGTCGACCAGGTGCTCCAGGACCCGGGGCCCCGCGATGGCGCCTTCCTTGGTGACGTGCCCCACCAGGAACGTGGCGATGCCCCGGCCCTTGGCCAGGGCCATGAGCCGCGCGCCGCACTCCCGAACCTGGCTCACGCTGCCCGGCGCCGACTCGAGCCCCGGCAGGAAGACGGTCTGGATCGAGTCCACGATCAGCACCTTGGGCTGAAGCGCTGCGACGTGGGCCTCCACCACCGTCAGGTCGGTCTCCGCCACGAAGTAGAGGCCACTCGCGGGCGCGCCGAGCCGATCCGCCCGGAGCTTCACCTGCCCCGCCGACTCCTCGCCCGAGACGTAGAGCACCGGCCCCGCGCGCTGGGCGAGCCGCTGGCTCACCTGGAGGAGCAGCGTGGATTTGCCGATGCCGGGATCGCCGCCGATGAGCACCAGCGAGCCCGTGACCACACCGCCGCCCATGACGCGGTCCAGCTCCGCCATGCCGCTCGAGGTCCGGTGGCCGTCGCCGTCCATCCGGATCTCGCCGATCGGCTGCGGCCGGGTCGACGCGACGCCGGGCCGCGAGCCGCCGCGCGCGGGCGCCGCGCGCTCCTCCACGAGCTGCACGTAGGTCCCCGTCCGCGCGCAGTCCGGGCAAGTGCCGGGCTTGGCCGCGGCGAGCCCGCACTCCTGGCAGCGGTAGACGGACCGATCGCGCGCCATCACTGCCCCCCGCCGCGAGCCGTCTCGCTCGAGCTACTCCCGGAGTTGATGGTCGACCGGATCAGGGTGCGCAGGAGGAAGCTTCGCCGCGCGCCCTCGAGGAACTGCACCAGGTTCTCGTACACGGTCGGATCCTCGAGCAGCCCCCCCACCGTGCCCTCGCCCGCCTTGAGCCGGTCCGTCACCGCGCGGAGGTTGGCCATCGCGACGCGGAAGTCCGCGGCGGCGTCGCCCAGCGCGAGGGAGCCGTCGCCACCGTCGCGGGTGAGCTGGCCGAGCAGGCCCTGCCCCTGGGCCACCCGCTCGGAGACGTCACGGAAGTTGTGGGCCACCACCCGGAGATCGTCGGCCACCGTCTTGTATTGCGGGTCGTAGAGCAGGGCCGAGAGCAGGTTGTCGCGGGCCTCCAGCTTCTCCGCGCCCCGGCCGATCGCGTCCATCGCGGCCAGCAGCGAGCGGACCGACTTGCCGCTCTCCGGCGAGAGGAGCACGCCCACCGCGTGATCGCCCTGCTCGGCCCGCGCCAGGAGCTGCTGGCTCCGGGTGAGGAGCGCGTTGAGCCGGTTGAGCGTCTCCGGCTCGTCGTAGATCACGGCGTGGACCAGTCCCTTGCCGGTCTCCACCTCCTTGGCGATCCGGTCCACGCGCTCCACGGTGGCCTTGAGGCCCGCGGCCAGCTCCTTGACCGTGTGCATGGTCTCGGCGCCCGCCTTGAACATCTGCTGCATCTCGAACGGCTCCGACGACACCAGCGCCTCGCCCGGGTTGAGCGGCGGCGCGGACGCGGAGCCGAGGGTGATCTCGACGATCTTGTCGCCGAGCAGGCCCTGGGTCGCGATGCGCGCCTCCGAGTCTCGCCGGATGCGCTCCGAGTAGCGACGGGCGATCGTGAGGGTCACCCGCACCTTGCCCCCTGGCCGCTCGGGCAGCATGACCTCGGTCACGCGGCCCACCTGCACCCCGGCCAGCCGCACGGTGGCGCCGTCGATGAGGCCGCCTACCTCGGTGAACTCGGCCACGAGATCGTACTTGCGCTCGAAGTACCGGGCCTGCGCGCCCAGCAGGTAGATGATCCCGAAGAACACGAGCAGGCCGGACAAGATGAAGGCCCCGATTCGCACCTGCAGGGCGAACTGTGAGCGCTCGGCCATGGCTAGATCTCCCGCAGCTCGCCGGCCAGGAAGCGGCGTACGTCCGGGTTGGCCGAGCGATGGATCTCGGCGGGCGTGCCCACGTCGGCGAACTGGCCGCCGACGAGGATCGCCATCTGGTCCGCCACCAGCTCGGCGAACTCCACGTCGTGGGTCACCACGATGGCGGTGTCGCACACGCCGGTGCGGAGCTGCGCGATGAGCTGGGCCACCAGCCGCGCGTTGGTGGGATCGAGCCCGGCGGTCGGCTCGTCGAAGAACACCACTTCCGGCTCCATCACGAGGGCCCGCGCGATGCCCACGCGCTTGCGCATGCCCCCGCTCAGCTCGGCGGGGAGCAGGTCGTCGGTGTCGGGCAGCCCCACCAGGGAGAGGAACTGGTGGACTCGCTCGGTGATCTGGCCGAGCGACATCCGGGCGTGCTCCCGCAGCGGGTAGGCCACGTTCTCGAAGACGGAGAGCGAGTCGAAGAGGGCCGCGCCCTGGAACACGAAGCCGGTGCGCCGCCGCAGCGGCAGCATCGCCTCCTCGCGCATCCGGTCGGTGCGGGTGCCGAACAGATAGACCTCACCCGCATCCGGCCGGTGGAGGCCCGCCGCGATGCGCAGCAGGACGGTCTTGCCGGTGCCGCTGCCGCCCATCACGGACAGGATCGTGCCTTTGGTCAGGGCGAGGCTCACCCCACGCAGGACGCGGTTCTTCTCGAAGGACTTCTCGATGTCACGAAGCTCCACGAGCGCCGCCGCCGGGGTCACGGCCTCACCAGAACATGAAGAGGAAGAGCCGGGTGATGAAGAAGTCCGAGATGATCACCCCCATGGCCACCTGCACCACCGTGGCCGTGGTGGAGCGGCCGAGCCCCTCGGTACCGCCCTCGGTGGCCAGACCGTTGTAGCAGCCGATCAGCGTGACCAGCGCCCCGAAGACCACGCTCTTGCCGATGCCGGTCAGGAAGTCCTTCAAGACCACCCAGTAGGCGATGGTGTTCCAGTAGAGATACGGGTCGACGTTGCGGTCGAACACAGCGATCAGCATACCTCCGAGCAGGCCCATTCCGTCGGCCAGGATGGTGACCAACGGGAAGACCAGCAGGGCCGCCATCAGGCGCGGGACGACCAGCTTCTTGATGTAGTTGACGCCGAGCGCGCGGAGGGCGTCGATCTGCTCGGTGACCTTCATGGAGCCCAGCTCGGCGGTGATGCCCGACGCCACCTTGCCGCCGACCAGGATCGCGGTCAGCACCGGCCCCAGCTCGCGCAGGATGGATAGCGCCACCACCGGGCCCACGTAGTTCTCGGCGCCGAACCGGGCCATGTTCACCGCGGACTGCAGCGCGAGCACCATGCCGGTGAACAGCGCCGCGGTGAGGGCGACGGTCAGGGAGCGCACGCCGATGGTGTCGATCTCGCGAGCGACGATCCAGAGGTAGGAGGGCGGCAGGCTCAGGTTGCGGGCCACCCGAACCGCGAGCAGCCCGAGGCCCCCGTACCAGACGGTCGCCTCCCACAGATGCCCTCTCAGGTCCCTCGCCACCATCATCGTCGCTCCAGAGAGAAGCTCTCGACCATCGCCCGGAAGGCCGGCCGGCCGACGGCGAAGGCTCCGGTCGGCGCCACATACAGGAAGTCGTGCACGCACGCCTCCACCCGTAAGACCATGGCCTCCACCGTGACGTCCCGGCCATCCGCCATGCCCCGCACCGTCGAGTGGGCCGCGTCATGGCCGGCCACCCTGATCCTCCCCTCCTCCACCACGTCGCGCTTCGTGAGCCCGAATGTCAGATGGCGCGTCAGCACGTCCAGCGGCCGCGCCAGGTCGCGGCCGCTGCAGGTGGCGTCGACCAGCATGCCACCCGGCATCGCCTCGCGCTGGAGCGCGAGGTCGGCCCGCGTGCTCTGCTCCACCTTCCAGCCCGCCGCCGGGAGCGTCACCCGATAGCCCTTGGGCGAGTGGAAGACCCCGTTCTCGATCCACCCGGTCGTCGCGCAGCCCGCGGCGGCGAGAAGGACGAGCGCCGGCAGGCTTCGCGCGAGCCAAGGCACTTTCATCTGCGGGGGCCCAGAAATGGCCCCCGCACTCCCCCAGGCCGCGGACACCCGGCGGGCCCCCGCACTCCCCCAGGCCGCGGACCTTGCCGTGGCGTCACTTACCCTTCGCGTGCCGGGAGCCGAGCTCCTGGAACACGCGGCGCAACGGAATGCCCCGAGCCGTCAAGAGCACCATGGTGTGAAACCATAGATCGGCGATCTCGGAGACCACGCGCGCGTCGCCCTCGCCGCCCAGCGCGGCCGTCATCACCTCCGCGGCCTCCTCGCCGATCTTCCGGCAGATCTGCGCCTCGCCCTTCCGGAAAAGCCCCGCCACGTACGACCCGGGCGGAGGCCCGACCTTGCGCGACTCGAGCACGCGCTCCAGCACCTCCAGCATGGTCGGCCCCGCGGACCCGAAGGCGGGCGACATCCCGTCGTCGTCCAGGCTCGTGAAGAAGCAGCTCCGGGCTCCCGTATGACAGGCCGCCCCGTCCTGGTGGACCTGGACTAGGAGCGTATCCCGGTCGCAATCCGCGTAGAGGCCGTCCACATGCTGGGCATGCCCCGAGGTCTCGCCCTTGCGCCAGAGGGTCTGGCGCGCGCGCGACCAGAAATGGGTCAGCCCCGATCGGCGCGTCGCCTCCAGGGAATCGCGGCTCATCCACGCCACCATCAGGAGCTGGCCGGTCTCGGTGTCCTGCACCACCGCCGGGATCAGCCCCTGCGCGTCCCACTGGAGCTCGTCGACCACGCTCACGGCGCGAGCCTCACCGGCACGCCGCGCTCGGCGAGATAGCGCTTGGCCTCCGGGACCGTGTGCTGCCCGAAGTGGAACAGGGAGGCGACGAGCGCGGCGTCGGCCCCCCCTTCGACCACGCCCTCGCGCAGATGCTCGAGGCTTCCGACCCCACCGGAGGCGATCACCGGCACGGAGACGGCGTCGCCCACCGCCCGCGTCAGCGCGAGATCGTAGCCGGCGCCCGTCCCATCGCGGTCCATGCTGGTGAGCAGGATCTCGCCCGCCCCCAGCTTCGTCACCTCGCGCGCCCACTCGACGGCATCACGTCCCGCGGGCCGCCGGCCACCGTGGGTGAACACCTCCCAGCGGTTGTCAGATGTGGATTTCGCATCGATGGCCGCGACGATGCACTGGCTGCCGAAGGCGAGCGCCGCTTCCTCGATCAGCGCGGGTCGCTCGAGCGCGGCGGTGTTGAGCGACACCTTGTCGGCGCCGGCGCGGAGGAGCGTCCGGATGTCTTGGAGGGTCCGGACGCCGCCTCCCACCGTGAGCGGCATGTAGATGCCCTCGGCGGTGCGACGCACCACATCCAGCATGATCGCACGACCCTCGTGCGACGCGGTGATGTCGAGGAAGACCAGCTCGTCCGCGCCCTGGGCGTCGTAGGCCAGAGCCGCCGCCACCGGATCGCCCGCGTCGCGCAGCTCGACGAAGCGGACGCCCTTCACCACCCGGCCGTCCTTCACGTCCAGGCACGGGATCAGCCGCTTGCAGAGCATGGCCCTACTGGACGTTGGCGACGGCGGTCGCCAGGTCTACCGCGCCGCTGTAGAGGGCCCGCCCCACGATGACGCCGGCCAGCCCCGCCACCGTCGCGAGCTGGCGGATATCGTCGAGCGAGCCGACCCCGCCCGACGCGAAGACGGGAATGCCGGCGGCCTGGGCGACCGCGCCCGTGCTCCACAGGTTGGGCCCGCCCTGGGTGCCGTCGCGGGCGATGTCCGTGTAGATGATGCCCGCCGCGCCCGCCGTCGCGGCGTCCCGCGCGAGGGCCATCGCGTCCAGCTCGAGCACGCGGGTCCACCCGTCCACCGCCACTCGACCGTCGGAGGCATCGATGCCGATCATGACCTGGTCGCCGAAGCGCGTGCAGACCTCTCCGAGGAAGACCGGGTCCAGCGCGGCCCGCGTGCCCACGATGGCCCAGCGGGCGCCCGCCGCCAGCGCCGCCTCCACGTGGGCGAGCTCGCGGAGCCCGCCGCCCACCTGGACCGGGATCGCCACCGCCCGGATCATCGCCCGCACCAGCTCCGTCTGCGCCGGGCGTCCCGCGAAGGCCCCGTCGAGGTCCACCACGTGCAGCCGCCGCGCGCCCGAGCCCTCCCAGCGCCGGGCCATGGCCACCGGATCGTCCGAGAACACGGTCTCGGCGTCGGCCCGGCCCTGCACGAGCCGCACGCAGCGCCCCGCCTTCAGATCGACCGCCGGCACGATCTCAAACATGGGCTAGCGGCATTCCCGCACGAACGCCGCGAAGTTCTCCAGGAGCCGGATGCCCCAGCGCTGGCTCTTCTCGGGGTGGAACTGGGTGGCGAACAACCGGCCACGTCCCGCCGCGGCCGGAAACGTGATCCCGTAGGTGCAGCTCGCCACCTGCAGCGAGGTATCGGTCGTCTCCGGATAGTAGGAGTGCACGAAGTAGAAGTTCGCCCCGCTCGGGATGCCATCGAAGATCTCGAGATTTCCCCGGTGCTCGACCTGGTTCCAGCCCATGTGCGGCACCTTGAGGTTCGACGGGAAGCGCCGCACCGCGCCCGGGATCACGTCGAGGCCCTTGCCCTGGCCGAACTCCTCGCTCTCGGTGAAGAGGAGCTGATACCCGAGGCAGATGCCCAGGAACGGGCGCTCGCTCTCGAAGCAGGCGCGCAGCGGGGCGAGCAGGCCCAGGGTCTGCAGGTTGCTCATCGCGTCGTGGAAGGCGCCGTCGCCCGGCAGCACCACCGCTTCGGCTCCGTCGACGACCGCGGGATCCTGGGTGACGACCGCCGGTATGCCGACGCGGACGAAGGCCTTCTCCACGCTGCCGAGATTCCCGCGCCCGTAGTCGACTATGGCGATCACAGGCTACCCTTGGTGGAGAGGATGCCCGTGATCCTGGGGTTGAGCCTCGTGGCTTCCGTGAGAGCGCGGCCGGCGGCCTTGAAGGTGGCCTCCGCAATGTGGTGGAGGTTCTCCCCGTAGTGCATGTTGAGATGCAGCGTGATCTCGGCGTTCACCGCCACCGCGCGGAAGAAATCCTTGAGCAGGTCGAGATCGAAGCCGCCGATCCGCGCCCGCTGCAAGGGCACGTTGAACACGAGGTAGGGCCGCCCGGAGATGTCCACCGCCGCGTGTAGCAGCGCCTCGTCCATCGGCAGGAAGGACGCCCCGTAGCGGACGATGCCCTTCTTGTCCCCGACCGCCTCGCGCAGCGCCTTGCCCAGACAGATCCCCACGTCCTCCACCGTGTGGTGCAGGTCCACGTCCAGATCGCCCTTGGCGTCGACGTGGAGATCCATCAGCGCGTGCTTGGCCCAGGCTTCCAGCATGTGGTCGAAGAACGGGATGCCGGTCTCGACCTTGGAGGCACCGGTGCCGTCCAGGTTGAGCTGGAGCACGATCTGCGTCTCCTTGGTGTTGCGCTCGATCCGGCTCTGCCGCGGCACCGCCGGCTCTGTCCCCCGCTCCCCGCTCATCGTGCTCCCTCCTGCGCGGCCGCGATGCGCACCGCCGCCGCCGCGCCGTGCCCGTCCAGGCCCTCCACGCGGGACAGCTCCGCCACGTGCGGCCCCGCCTCGACCAGTCCTTCCCGCGAATACTCGATCACGCTCAGCCGCGTCACGAAGTCCTCGGTGCTGAGCGCCGAGGAGAAGCGCGCGGTACCGCCGGTCGGCAGCACGTGATTCGGTCCGGCCACGTAGTCCCCCACCACCTCCGGCGTGTGGCGGCCGAGGAACACGGCCCCCGCGTGCCGTACGCTCGCGAGCAGGCCTTCCGGGTCGCGCACCTGCAGCTCGAGGTGCTCGGGCGCGAGCCCGTTGGCCAGCTCCACCGCCTCGTCCAGGCTTACCGTCAGCACGAGCGCGCCGTGGCGGTCGAGCGCCGCGCCCGCGATCGCCCGGCGCGGCAGGGCGGCGAGCTGCCGCTCGATCTCGGCCGCGACCGCGTCGCGCAGCGCGCTCGACGGAGTCAGCAGCACCGCGCGCGCCATCGGATCGTGCTCGGCCTGGGCCAGCAGGTCGGCGGCCACGAAGGCGGCCGCCGCGCTGTCGTCGGCGACCACCAGCACCTCGCTCGGCCCCGCTACCATGTCGATCCCGACGTCGCCGAAGACCTGGGCCTTGGCCAGCGCCACGTAGATGTTGCCGGGCCCGACGATCTTGTCCACCCGGGGGATGGTCTCGGTGCCATAGGCCAGCGCGGCCACCGCCTGGACGCCGCCCACCCGATAGGCCACCGTGACGCCCGCGATGCGGGCCGCGGCCAGGACCGCCGGGTTCAGCGACTTGTCGGGGGCGGGCGGCGAGACCAGCACGATCTCGCGCACTCCCGCCACGCGCGCCGGCACCACCGTCATCAGCACGGTCGAGGGATACGCGGCCCGCCCTCCCGGCACGTACACGCCCACGCGGTCGAGCGGCCGGACTTCCTGGCCGAGCCGGGAGCCGTTGGCGTCCTGCATGCGCCAGGAGCGGGGGGCGCACTCGCGATGGAAGCGCTCGATGCGCTCGGCCGCGTAGCGCAGGGAGCGCCGCGTCGCCTCGCCCACCGCGCGCTCGGCGGCCGCGAATTCCTCGGACGTCACCCGGAGCTCGGGAGCGGTGAGGGCCACGTGGTCGAAGCGCTGGGTAAAGTCGAGCAGGGCCGCGTCACCCTTCTCGCGCACCGCGGTGACGATCTCGGAGACGCGCCGCGCGATCTCCGGATCCACCGCCCCGGGCGGGCGCTCCAGCGCGCCGATGACGCCGGCGATGCCGAGTGCCGACGTTTCAAGCCTTCGAATCATTTTTGTATCCGCTCGGCTCGTTCTTCGAGAGCGGCGGCTCGCCCACGGCTGCGCCGCCTCCAGCCACGGCTGCGCCCCGCACGGCCACTGCCTGCCGCATCGCGGTGATGAGCTGGTTCACCTGCGAGTGCGAGGTCTTGAGCGAGGCGCGGTTGACGATGAGCCGGGCGGTGGAGGTCAGAATCTCGGCCACCTCCACGAGCCCGTTGACCCGCAGGGTCTCGCCCGACTGCACCAGGTCCACGATGCGCTCGGCCAGCCCGACCAGCGGCGCCAGCTCGATGGAGCCGTCCAGCCGGACCATCTCGACCTGGATCCCGCGCTCGGAGAAGTACGCCTCGGTGAGGCGGGGGTACTTCGTGGCCACCCGCACCCAGGACCACTTGGCCGGATCGTCCCGCTCCCACAGCTCGCGGGCCTCCGCCACCACCAGGCGGCAGAAGCCGAAGCCCAGGTCCACCGGCTCGTAGACGTCCGGCTGCTGCTCGAGCAGGATGTCCTTGCCCACGATGCCCAGATCGGCGGCGCCGTACTCGACGTAGGTCGGGATGTCGGCCGGCTTGAGCAGGATGAAGCGCAACCCCGCCTCCTCGTCGGCGAGCAGGAGCCGCCGCGATTCGGGCTCGATCCCGCGGATGCCCATGCCGGTGAACAGGGCCAGCGCGGGGTCGAGCAGCCGGCCCTTGGGCAGGGCGAGGGTGAGCATCACCGCACGCGGTCGATGGTGGCGCCGAGCGAGCGCAGCTTGACCTCGAGTCGCTCGTAGCCCCGATCCAGGTGATAGACGCGCGAGACCTCGGTCTTGCCGCGGGCGGCCAGCCCGGCCAGCACCAGCGAGGCGGAGGCGCGCAGATCACTCGCCATCACCGGGGCGCCCTGGTAGTAGCGCACGCCGCGCACCATCGCGGTGGAGCCCTCGGCCTCGATGCGCGCGCCCATCCGGCACAGCTCCGCCGCGTGCATGAACCGGTTCTCGAAGATCGTCTCGACGATCTTGCTGACCCCATCGGCCAGCCCGAGCATGGCCATGAACTGGGCCTGCATGTCGGTGGGGAAGCCAGGGAAGGGGCTCGTGATCAGCTCGGCCGCCTTCGGGCGCGTCGGCCCCTGGCAGCGGATGCGATCGTCCGTCACCGTGACCACCGCGCCGCATTCCTCGAGCTTCGACAGCATCGCCGACATGTGGCGGGGCTCGGCGCCGGTGACGGTGACGTCGCCGCCCGTGATGGCCGCGCCCACCAGGAGGGTGCCCGCCTCGATGCGGTCGGGGATGACGCGATACCGGGCGCCACCCAGCTCGGAGACCCCCTCGATCTCGATGCGCTCGGTGCCGGCACCGTCGATGCGCGCGCCCATCGCAGAGAGCAGCCGCGCCAGGTCGGTTACCTCGGGCTCGCGCGCCGCGTTCTCGATCACGGTGGTGCCCTCCGCGAGGGCGGCCGCCATCATGAGGTTCTCGGTGCCGGTGACCGTGACGAGGTCGGTCGTGATGCGCGCGCCCTTGAGCCGGCTCGCCCGCGCCTCCACGTAGCCGTTGCGGATGAAGACCTCGGCCCCCAGCTTCTGGAAGCCCTTCAGGTGCTGGTCGATGGGGCGGGCCCCGATGGCGCACCCGCCTGGCAGGGCCACCTTGGCGAGCCCGGTGCGGGCGAGCAGCGGGCCCAGCACCAGCACCGACGCGCGCATGGTCGATACCAGTTCATAGGGCGCCTCGTTGCTGGTCACGGTCGCCACCTGGACGCGCGTGCTCCCGTCCGCCTCGGTCGAGACGACGCCGCCGAGCCCCTCGAGCAGCGAGCGCGTGGTGGTCACGTCGGCCAGGGCGGGAACGTTCTCCAGCACCACCGGCCGCGCGGTGAGCAGCGCGGCGCAGAGCGCGGGGAGCGCCGCATTCTTGGCCGCGCTCGCCGCGACCTCTCCCCGCAGCGGCGTACCCCCCTCGATCACCAGCCGGGTCGCCATCAGCAGCCCTCCCGCCTCGCCGCGCCCGAGGCGCAGACCGCGAGTGTGGTCTCGGCGGTCTCCCATCGCCCGCCGATGTAGCGCTCCACCCCGTTCAAATCCCGCCGCGCGCGGATGCCGGAGAATCCCTCGGCGGCCATCAGCGAGGCCAGAGGGCCCGCCTGCTCCTCCCCGATCTCCATCAGGAGCCAGCCGCCCGGCTTGAGCACGGTCGGGGCGCCCGCCACGATCCGGCGGATCACCGCCATGCCGTCCGGGCCGCCGTCCAGCGCGGCGCGCGGCTCGTGGCGCGACACCTCGGGGGGCAGCGACG
>Ga0070698_100003827_pt1 | contig 16541 bp, 16 predicted proteins | sample KBSK1502metaG_FD_65477 | JGI IMG/M metagenome (GOLD analysis project Ga0070698, IMG submission 65477) | Corn, switchgrass and miscanthus rhizosphere microbial communities from Kellogg Biological Station, Michigan, USA - KBS K1-50-2 metaG | ecosystem: Host-associated > Plants > Roots >...
TTCTTGCTCTTTGCTACTGAAGATAAGCGTGAAGGAATGCGGGCCTTTATAGAGAAGCGCAAAGCAGATTTCCAGGGAAGGTAGGTAAGCAAGAAAATGGAAGAAGCGGTTACTCTTCCCAAACCACTTCCTTCAGTTCCCCCGAACTGCCTCTGCACCTGGCTTGACGTACACCAGTCATGCCACGAGTGGCATCGTTGACGGCATAACTGACAGCTAGAGGGAGACCATCCAGAATCGAGTGTTGGTCGTCGAGCGTTGATATCTATGTTCCCTGTACTGGCTACTTGGAACGGATATCCCAAGTAGCCAGTACAGGTCTTCGCGTAAGCTTCTGTCCCGTGGTGCTCTTGCCTTTCTCTCTGATGTTACCTTTTTGTCAATTTCTGCATTTACCCGTTAAGAACGATTGCTCTAGTCTCAGGTGGGATAGCCCCCCGGGGTTCGCCCAAGAGAGGCGGCACAGAAAGCGAGGGATACCATCGGGCAGCTTGCACGCGATAGGCATAGCAGAGTAGAGCGAGCGGCCGGTCACATTTCACATAGTGCCGCTGGAACGAAAGAAGGAGGGCGTAGTCATTGCATAGTCTTATTCTTATGTGTTACGTAATAGCTTCTATTGTTATATATCTTGTAGAAGTACTGGTTTCACTGCAGCATAGCGCTTATAACCTAAGCGCCAGGCATCCAAGTGATATCCCGCTCCCTTATTGCTATTACCGTGCCAATCCGGCCCAGGAAGTAGTCCAAGAACCTGTGAAGTCCATAGTATGAGCTGGGAGTAACATTTAACCTCGTGTTAGTTTTGAAGCTTGACAAAACTAACTGAGCAACTTGCGAATCAGAACTCTGCTATGCTGCTTTGTAAGAGCATAGAAGCGAGGATGCTCGGAGCATCACAACCAGGTAACGATTGTCTCTACTGGCATTGCCCTCCATAGAGCAATGCCTCGGTGATTTAGGAAGGAATACCGCCCATGGAAGTAGACGAGACAAGGCTCGCTGAAGAGGCAGCACGGGTGCGACGAGCAAACCAAGGCGATCAAGATGCGCTTATCGAAATCTACACAGAGTCCTTCGACGCCCTCTACGGTTACTTCCGTACAAGGGTCAAGAGCAAATCAGAAGCTGAGGTATTAACCTCCGAGACCTATACCCGGGCCATGGAAGAATTGCTACACGGACATTATACCTGGCGAGGTAAGCCATTCATCTCCTATCTATTTGGCATTGCAGCCAGAGTCCTCAAGGAGCATAGGAGAGAATTGAACAATACATCAGGTAGCGATAGCTTGGACGACCTGCTTGAGCACAATGAGCCGCTGAGCGAGGAGGAAGACGTTCTCAGCACCCTTGTGCGGAGGGAAGAGAGTGATGCTCTCTGGGGGTTAGTGCGCACTCTTCCGGTTGCCGAGCGGCGCATATTGGTCATGCGTCATGCAGATGGCCTGCCTTATGCCGAGATCGCTCAGCGCCTCAAACGCAGCGCGAACGCCTGTAAGCAGTTACACTACCGGGCACTCGAGAACTTGAAACGCAAGGTCCACGAATCTGGCCTATGGAGTGAGGCTAGAGAGGGCTGAAAATGAGAGGAAGCGCTTCTCACTGGCTGCCTGGTGCCCTTATCTATGGGGGGTGAGGGCGAGAAGGACTGAGCGTCCCTGTTCTCAAGTGAATTCAACCAGAAAAGGAGAATAGCGATGGAAACTATCATCATTCTCGTGCTGATTGCCTTTATTCTAGGGCTAATAATAGGCGTCACGTTGATGCGCCCATCTGTACTGAGATGAGATGTTCCTCGAGTAAGTTCCAATACAAGGAGGAGGTGCTGCACACGTAAGCTATTACTGGGGCCAGAGTAGCAGGCCTTTAGGCACATGGTTTTTCATGTCTGAAAAGGCGATGCCGGATAGGCTGATCAGAGGCTCGTGATCCTCTGTCGGCATACAGAGTCAGGTGCAGCGCCTTCCTTTGGCACAATTGGTCCTGCTTCTCGGGAGATGCTACTGATCGGCTTGCAAGCACGCTCTTGAAACTCCGCTAAGCCTTTCTGAGGCTTCTAGTGGCTCGCTTAGAGCATCGTGGGGCACAGTTGATCTCGGCGAAGAATGAACCCCCTTCTTAGCCGAGGAGCGGCTTATACCAGGGAGACCGATACTGAGGTCCGTCCTTCCGGCCATACTGAGTGCGACTGAGCTGGTTCTTACCAGAAAATTACCGCTACTGTGTGGAAGATACATCTCTCAGCAGCCAGACGACAAGTGCTCTACAGAGCCCGTTTAAGAAAAGTGTTACTCCGCTCCTCATTGTTCGTTCACAATATAAACAAACTGGGACAGGCTGGTCCTTCTGCCGGGAAGTGGTCCGTAGCGCTCCATGATGGTGGAAGTATGCTCCCCCCGCAGAATGGCAGTCTCATTCACAGTTTGTGAATTACAAACAGACCGTAGTGCTAGTAGCAAGTAAGGAACCGATGGAGTACACATGAATGAATGAAAAGACAATCGTTGACCCAGACCAAATGCCCTTGGTGGTCGCGGTAGACCTTGGTGGGACGCAGGTCCGGGTAGCAGTACTGCGTGGCTCAACGCTGCTCTCGCGGGTAAGTGAGGGTACGGGAGCGGATTCCACTCCTGACCATCTCGTTCCACGAATCTATGATGCTATACAAGAGGCGCTTGATGAATCTTGTAGCGAACTGGATCAAGTTACGGGTATTGGCATCGGCGTGGCCGGCCCTCTTGATAGCCGGACGGGCATTGTCTTTGCCGCGCCGAATCTGTCCGGGTGGCATAATATTTCCCTACGCGATCGCTTCCAAGAGCGTTACCGCATGCCCATTTTTGTTGAGAATGATGCCAACGCGGCAGCCCTGGGCGAGTACATGTTCGGCGCCGGGCGCGGTTGCAAAGACCTGGTTTACCTCACCATCAGTACTGGTATTGGGAGTGGCGTCATTGTCAACGGTCAGATTGTAGGAGGTACAAGCGGGACAGCGGGAGAGCTGGGACATATGACCGTTGATTGGCGTTGGCGCGGCGAACCCTGTAATTGTGGCAATATCGGCTGCCTGGAAAGCATTGCTTCCGGTACAGCCATTGCGCGCAATGCTCAAGAAGCTATTGGTGAGGAGCGGGGCAGGGAGTTACTTGCATTTGCCTGTGCGTTGCAGCAGTATACAGGCGAAGCAGGTCAGCCGGATCCACCTGTCCATAACTATATGAATCATGAACACTTTGCTCGCGAAAGGGATGTGGAAGCGCCTCCTATAAGCGCGCGCACTGTATGGCTGGCAGCGCAGGCTGGGATCCCGTTGGCATTTTCTCTCATAAGAGAGGCAGCTGAGGCGCTGGGCGTTGGCCTGGTCAATATCATTCATATCTTTAACCCCGAGATGATCATCCTGGGTGGGGGAGTCACCCAAATGGGGCCTTTGCTGCTGGAACCTGCTCTTCAGATCGTTCACGACCGTGCAATGCAGGTGCCGCGCAGAGCAGTGCGGATTGTGCAGGCGCAGATGGACGCAGATGCAGGACTGGTGGGCGCAGGAGCATTAGTCTATCACAGTCTGAATGTGAATGGGGTGTTTCAACGTGAAGGGATGATGGTGGGCGCTTCTTAGGGGGGCCTGGCAGGGATCCTGATATACTTGCACGTTAGAGCGCATAAGGGGTGTGTCCGCTCCATGGAAGGCTCCTGTATAAACCGCTATGCACTTCCTCACTATAGATCTATATGCGGCAGCTTTCCAGGGGCGGAGGATCGGGTTTAGATCCATTGATGGATCACTTCCCAAAGTAGCGCTGGGTGAACGTTGCGATAAAGCTGATCTCAATCAGCAAGCCGATAACGGCTTCCGCCGCCGCCAGGAGTGCTACTGGATCGCCCGGACCTTGTGCCGGCTGAAAGAAGCCGCGACCATGAAAGGAGCTAACACTCAGCACGAGGGCCTCATAGCAATTCAATGGGTGTACATGAGGAACATGGGTCGCCCAGTAATAGCCAGCTGCAAAGCTCGCGATTACAAGCAAGTAGATGAACAGGCTCCGCAGTGGTCGATACCCATAGCCGGCGAGCAAGTAGAGGAACCAGGCAAAGGCATACTTCAGGAGCTTCAGTTGACGCCTGTAGACGACTCGTTGAAGCAGCTGTGCGCGGTAGGCAAAATGGTCGGCCTCTTCGTTCATTCCCTGGCTCCGCAATACAAGGGCAAGCTGGCGATTAGCGTGAACTGCCACCTTAAACTCGTCCAAACGCTCGGTCTTCTCCTTTACTCTCCTGCCACGCGCTTTTCGCCGCCGCGCCTCGTTTTCATCGCCTAGCACTTTCACTGACGACCAATTCACATCCGTGAGGTTTACACCTCCCCACCGTACATCTGCCAGGAACGCGCACTTGTGCCTTCCATCACTGAAACTGGCACCGTCGAGGACAGTCGTGCTGTCGAGAGAGGCACGCTGCACTCTGGCTCCTTCTAAATGTGCCCCGGTGAGGTTGGCTCCCTCCAGATGGGCCTTCATGAGATTGGCCCCCTCCAGGCGGGCCTCACTGAGAAGTGCCCCCTGCAGGTGAGCGAAGCTGAGATTCGCTTCTTCCAGACCGGCCCTAATGAGGTTAGCTCCCTCTAAATGGGCAAAGTTGAGGTTCACCCCACGCAAATGTGATTGAAAGAGGCTCGATTTCTCGAGATGCGCCTCATCGAGGAGGGCTCCTCCTAAGTGTGCCTCAATAAAGCTGGCTCCCTCCAAATGAGCACTGTGGAGGCTGGCCCTTTCGAGGTGTGCATTGATGAGGCTGGCCCCCTCCAGGTGAATTGCCGCTGTACGGCGTTGCTCTGGAGTCGTGTTTCCCAGTTCTCTGACCGTAAGTCCTCCTCGGAGATGGGGCAGCGGCAAGCCGCTGAGGTCTTCGCCGCGCAGATCGGCCCCGCGCAGATCCAATCCTTCATCTTCGTGCTCATCTGCCTCATTCGGGTCTACCGGCTCACGCCCAATTCTCTGTCCCGAGAGCAGCCACTCCACATCTGCCCGACTGAGTTTGATATTTTTGAAAGGGTAGATGCCCCTTTCGACATCGGGCGCAATAGCCAGGTACTGAGCGAGCTTCTTCTGGCGTTGCTTATCGATCTCTGGTCTGGTACGCCATGGTTGTCCCTGTGAGGCCCAGTAGATATGCCAAGTCTCGCAGTCACTGACTGTGGGGCGCTGTAGTAGAGTAGAGAGGTGATTGATGTGCTCGCTCATAGTTTTTTCTCTTCTTTCAAGGATCGTCGAATCTTAATCATGCACTATCACAGTCGTCATCAAAGGGAGAGCCGGGGCAGGTATGTCCATTCTCTAACCTCGCTCAGCAGACTGTTTTCACACTACTAGGGGCAGGAAAGGTCCTTGAGTCCAGTAAAAAGATCATGCGCGCCTGACCATCACATGCTTGCCGGCGTTTTACCGCCAGCGCAACGGGAACCGCAGCCTTCCGTGCTAGATAGGGCTGTATTCACCGTAATTGGCAGGCCTTGAGCGAAAGCGAAGTCTGCTTATGAACATAAAATGGGCTTCTCATCTCGTGTGTATGAGTAAAATGAGTATTCCGCTTTTAATCAGTAAGGGCTATGCTTGGCCTGGAAGCTCCATGTAAGTCACCGATTCACCGATCACACCATAGGTCGGAGTAGTATCCTAACCAAATTATGTGGAAAGTGGTTGCAAAGTAACAGTGACAGTGCAGTTGACCCCAGAAACCGGCTCATCCATGATGCGACTGGTTTCGAAAACACAGCTGCACACCATAGATGAAAACCGACAACCTAGATTAGATGATCCTCCTGCTCCACAAGGCTGGGTGCCGTGTGAATCCGTAGAACGCAGCGCATTCGCTTTTGGGGACCACTATATTTGGATAATCACTCATAGTGATAGATTATTTATTTCATTATTTACATCATTGGTGAATATTGGGATAAAAGATTGACTTTACCTCCTAAACTATGTTATGCTGCCCTTTAAGTATTTCGATGCATCTTTCAGTAGTTTTCGTGGTAGTATTTTCGCATAATTGCGTGAGCAGTACAGAAAAAGAGGCTATGGACGAACTCACAGCCGAGATCGTCTCTTATCTCGTTTCCCGACCAGGCGTTCTTCCCACTATGTTGAGGAGGCATGCCTCTTTGAGAGAGAGAGCTGCGGCATGGTTAACAGGTAAAAAACCTCTACTTATCATTGGCGGTGAGCCTGCCCATGGGAAGAGCCTGCTCATGGGAGAATTGGTTCTGCGGCATAACGAGTTAGTGAAGTTGTATCCTACCTTATCAGCACCTCCTGCCCTTATTTCGTATGATCGAGTACATTATCTCTTCCTGAAGCGTCTGGCTGAGATAGGTATGCCCGGCGCGCATGACTTCTTGCCAGAAGGGGAGACCCATCCGGGAGCTCGCAAGCTCATTACCGAGCTCATGCGAGACGTGCTGTTGTTTGCCCTCTCCCGCTTTCCCAAAGGTACGCCCATTATTCTTGAAGCGCCCCTTATCGGTGACCGAGGTGAGGACCTGGTTGATGAGCCAGCAGCATTGGGCTTTCAAACGCAAATTTTCATTATGTATAGTCCAGCCATGTGGGGGCGCCTGCTTCGTGCAGCTGAGCACCAGGCGAGGGAAACATCAGCGCAGGCACTGGCAATGCGGCAGATCCACGAGGCGCTCTTGCGACAGAGAGGAATAACCTCATCCTCCAAAGAAGTGGAGGACATCACACTGCTGAAAAGTTGGGAGCAGTGGCTGGGCCAGCGCGACGGGATCGTTCTCTCCTGGGATCCCGCCGATGACGAGGCGGGGTTCGAGCATACCAAGGAGACGCTGAAAGCAATGCACATCCCACCCAATCCCCTGAGGCCTCCTGTGCTGAACGAATACATCATCAGCCGTATCGAGGAGCGGCTAGCGACGATTCCTAGTCCCAGAGTGTTTGCTCTCGAGGTGCAGGCTTACAGATGATGCTTATTGCCTGGAGGAACTGTGAAGGCTCTTTCGGATATGGTGATTCGTGAGAACATGGGTGATTGGGTGTACTCCTGGATTAGCAGCTGTGCCTCCTATGCGCATCCGGCTGTCTAGGAGCCCGTTAACAAAGAATCAGGCAGAACCAGCGAACGCTGACTCGCGCTCCTCCAGCATTTCTCCTTGAGCATACCATGCTTGCAGTATGTGATCAGCCATGCTAGGATCAGCTATGCATAGCTGATCTACCAGGATCTGGTGATCCTTCTTCAAGAGGAGTTCTCTAGCAATCTCATCTGATGTACGGGCAGCTCTAGCAAGCTTCATGATCATTCTCAGTGTTTCAATGGCTTGCGTTTTATCTTCGAAAAATTGGGCAAGCGATTCATTCAGTACGCTTAGCAATTTCTTTGCTGTTGTTGTGTACAGCCTCTCTCGTCTCTCTTTGAGATGCTTCTGCAAGGTAGAGAAAACTTCGGCTGGATGCGCATCCGGGTTGATGAGGTTGACGATCTTCCAGGTGTGACGAATCACTCCAAGCAGTGCCATCTTGTCCAAAACATCTGCATCATGGACTATTTTTGCCTCGAGGCTGACAGCTTCTCTCGCTCCTTCATGCGTTTCCACGCAATCAGCAATTCTACTTTTGCTCTCATTGTCCAGGGGTAAATGCGACAGATATTCTTCAGCAATAGCTCTGATTTTTGCGGGATCATTATCATTACCGGCCTTGAGGCCAATATCATGCAGCCAGGCTCCTGCCTCACAAATCTCCCTGCTTGCTCCCTCTTTTTCCGCGAGAAACTTTGCAATAGTGACAACACGGGAAAGATGCTGATTCCCGTACGCTTTCCCCTCAAAGGCCTCGTACCAGTCTATGAAAACGGCATCTTCGTGTATTTGGTCAATAACGTCCTGGTTAATCGTCTTCAAGCTTTTATCTCTCTTTCCTACAAGTGACATTCTATGCATTGTGGAGTTTTCCTTCTTCTCTTGATACGAACACCTTCATCTCTAGTAACTTCATGCCTCTGAAGTAGTCCAAGGAGTATCCTCTAGTTAGATCTTACTACTCTTACGAATCCAACGTCTCGGCCGCTTCAGTATTAGCGCAAGCAGCAATGCAACGATAAGCCCGGTCAGGAAAACAGAGTAGCTGGTGGCGGATGAGGGCATATCATCACGTACATAACAACGACTCTGATAGGAGCGGTAATCTGCTCTCCTTATATTATCCTCGCTCGCAATCAACTTAGAGACGAGTAGAGCCCCTAGATGGCAACAAAAGCGGTAAACGTGGTTATCGCTGTGATACTACTCGCTTCGTGCGCCTCCGGTTTCATGTCTCCCATTTACTACGTCTCTTAGTTACTAATCACGTTGGAGATAGGCAATAGGCTACAGACAAGAGTGGTGCTTCGTATCTCTATGTGTGCTATGCTTACAGATGGCTCTCCACTTTGGAATAATCGGTTTTCCCCTCTGTGCTAATAAACAGTGCGCTTGCATTATAAGCCCTATATGTCCAGCTCCGCTTACCCAACACGCATGACATTATAGGGAATCTTCATACTTTCCTAGACGACTTGTAGCGCTAGCTCTATACCGCGACATTCCACTGCTCAGCCTGCTCTAACCCAGCTTTGTACTCCCTCGTGGCGTTAAGTTGGGTATCTTTATCAAGGACAGCAGCAGCAGCGCCACGCACGACAGCATCATCACCCAGCATCCCAGGACCGATCTTTGTTCCTGCCAAAGCTACTGGAAGACTAGAAGCCTTTGCATGCTCAATAATGCAGTTCAGGAGCAACTTGCTTTCGTAGACGGTATCTCCTTTACTTGGACGAATGATGCCTCCATCGAGCAAGATCATCGAGGGATTATACACATTGATCAGGTAGCTGCCTATCGCTTTCCCAATGCGCTCCCCTGCATGTATGAGAGCTGCGGAGCTAGCTGCATCACCATTCTGAGCCGCTATCATTACATCGGCCATGAGATCAGGTGGAACATCCTCCACTGCGACGGGCCGGCTGCCATGCAACGATGTCCCCTGACGGGCGTCTTCTACAATGGCAGCCAGCCCGGCTAACGCCTCCAAACAACCACGTTTGCCACAGGAGGAGCACGGAGGGCTGTCTGCTTCAATGATGACATGTCCAAATTCCCCGGCAACACCGGTGCTTCCGCGGTAGAGCTGCCCATTGAGAATCAGTCCTGCTCCGATGCCAGTACTGAGCTTAATGTATATCAGGTTCGCAATGTCAACACCTGCGCCGTAACGGCTTTCTCCGAGAGCGCCCATATTACCATCATTGTCAAGGTAGATCGGGAAATCCTCTGGCAACTGCAACTTCTCCCGGAGATACTCCGGGATGTCTACCCCACTCCAGTTGCTTAAACGAGGGGGTGAGATCAACTTGTGGAAGCTCGGATCCGGTGAACCTGGAATACTCACCCCAATGCCACGCACCTTCTTCCAAGTCTTGTCGTTCTTTTTCACAAGCTCGTTTATCTTTTCGGCTATAAACGGGAGACCCTCTTCCCAGCCAATTTTCATATCAAATCGCTGTGCCCATTGATCAATGGGTTTGGTTTCCAGATTGGTGAGATAGATGCGGAGATGAGTGCGACCAAGGTCTACGCCAATGGCGTAGCCGGCATCGGCGTTGAAATGTACCCGAGTAGCTCGTCGCCCGCCTTTCTGTGTCGCCCGCAATTTTTTCCCTTCATGAACAAGATTCTCGTTTATAAGATCCTCAATGATGCTGCTGATAGTGGCACGCGACAGATGGAGAGCCTTGGCGATAGTCACACGAGGTGTTGGTCCATGTTTACGGAGATAGTCCAAAATCAACTGCCGATTGATGCGTCGAACCGTATCATGACCAGCACCGCGTCCTTCTACCGGTTCTTTCTGTGAATCATCGCTGTGGAGAACGGTATTATCCTGGTACTCAGCCGTGTGGTTCATGAGAACACCTCCTGAAGCTGCGCTTTCAAGACAAGGTGATAAGGAGTGCCATCCAACGTGATGGGCAAGGTAATAGATGTCTGTACCATTAGCTTTGTAACAGCCTCCTGAAGCCGAACGTGGTGAGGCGTGAGCTTCTCCACTTCATCGTAGCAAACCTCCACTCTGGTATGAGGCATGATAACCTGCTTTCGTGAACGTTAACGAGTTAAACGAACAAGACAGGCAGTACCAACGCTGTTCGACCTGTAAGACCCCTTGCAGTTTCATACCGTTTCCTCCAAAGATCATGAGATCTGTAAGACTATCTTCTCACCCTTGTTAGTTAATTTACTGCCCTAACTTAGATATATTCTACACAAAGCGAGTCTGTTTGTCAAATCCAAACGGCTTCCCCTTCCCAATAATCACCTATTCCCTTCCAACATCTTTCAAGACGAATACTTTTACTACTTGGTGAGCACCTCACTGCATCTTACTTACAATGCGCTTGCTGCTGTTACCTTTTCGTCAATTTCTGCATATATCGGTTAAGAGCGGCAACTCTATCTCCCACTTTTAGGATAGCAGCTCTGGCCTGCAATCAGATTCATGCAGTGCTCGCAGCCAAAAGGAGGAGGGAGTAGTCATCAGCCAGCTTGTCGTTACATCTTAGCTTCTACCGCCATATTACAAAGTACAAGGAGAGTGTTACGAGCAAGCGATGAATGCGCCTGGATCGAGAGCTTGAGAGTAGGAGGAATTGTTATCGATTCAGTTACCTGGTCCTAAAGTGGAGATGCTGCCCTTGACCGGGGACATGGAGCTGATCCAACAGGTCAAATAAGGTAGTTCAAAAGCCCTCGTCGCGCTCTTCGACCACTACTTTCCAGATCGATGGTCACTTGTAAGTAGAACTAGAGGTGTCTCTGGGGCTGAAGCATTGACGCATGAGACATCCTACCGAGCCCAGGAATCAATTCACCATGATAGGAGGCATGGCACATTCTTTGGAGCTTGGCTATTCCGTATCGCTGCGGAAAATTTGGTCGATGGTTTCAGAAGAGGGGGTAGAATCTCGGCAAGACTTTACTTGCAAAGCAGAGCGGAACCCTGTTCGCAAGCTTGATCGGTTAGTTTTGTCAGGTCGAAACTAACGCTGACCCTCCTACAAAGTGCGAGGAACCAATAGATGAACGTATGACCGCTCTCTGGCGATTGGTGAAAGACCTTTCCTTGGCACAACCACGCATCTTACTTATGCGTCTTGTGTACCGCCTGCCCTACGCCAAGGTCGCCAGGCGGCTCAAATGCGGCGAGAACGCCTATAAGCGGTTACGCTAACAGGCGCTCATGAAACTGAAATACAAGGTCTACGCATCTGGTCTGCGGAGTGAGAGAGGGGACTAAAAAGAGCATCCAGTTCCGCAAGGCCCTCTTAGAAACCTTCTTGATGAAGATGACAGCAAAGGGGACTGAGCTTTCCTCAGTCCCTAGTATCCAGAACGGGAGGATATCAATGGAAACCATCCTCATTTTCATGCTGGTTGCTCTTATTACAGGTTTGCTCGTAGGTGTCACAGTTGCCCGCCCAGCTCTTATAAGATGAAGGCTGCTGCTCGTTAACCTTCAGGATACAGCCTTGTACCTTAAATACCGGTCGTATCGGTGGGATTGAAAGGAAGGGGCTGTCTTCGTAGGTGGTAGATCCTGGCGCTTTGGCAGTCGCGAGTAGGTAGCAATTATGGAGACAGATAAGGAGGTTCCCTTCATGGCCATGAGCTTAGACTCTTCTGAATCTGCTAGGTGTAGCCTGAAGAGCACTACAGCTTGGAACACACTCTATCGTTTTCTCGGCATTCGAGTCAGCTATTGGGTTCGCTCATCCCACGTGTCCCTTTGGTGCGGGCAAGAAGAAGATATTGTAGCGGATATTGTACAAGAAGCCATCATGAGTACTTTTATATACACCTCGACATACTTCTCGGAGCTTAAGGAAGGAGAAGCAGCTCCAAGTGACTCACTCAAACACCTCGGCGTGGCCATTGCTTACAAGCAGTATCAAGCATTGAAACGCCAGGATTCTCGATTTGTATGTACTCGACCTCGTAGGTGTTCATCGCAAGGGTATGTTGTCATTTACGAATGGATTGGCCCGTTAGAAAGAACGATCGACAGTACAGCTCAAGAGTGGCGCTGTAATCGTTTAGCGGGGAAAATTGCTAAAATTTCCAGCAGACCTCGTAGAGCTTTGCTGATCGATTTGGCGAACCGGGTGCATTTTGATACACCGCGCGCTATGCCGCTGCAACGCGCATTTCTGAAAGAGGGAATACGATTGCAAGATTATCAGCAGCCACTTCCTAACCAACCCCTAGAGCGTAGCAGGCATCAGGTTCTGCTGCGTTGTGCATATGAGCAGATCATGAGACAGCGAGAAGAAGAGAACACTAAGACACTATATGGCGGCCAGGATCCAGCTATAGCGGTTGACGGCATCGATCCCGATGTCCTTGAGAGCGATCCGGAGTTAACTGCCCTGGCAGCGCGCTTGGAGGAGACGGCTCACCTTGCCCCAGCCGACCCGGCTTTCCGGAAGGCCTTGCAGGACAAGCTCCTGGGCATCCTGACAGAGTATCGTATTCAGGCAGGAGAGGCGGTTCCTGGTAACATTTCTGAAATAACCAGTGAACGCGGTGGTGCCAACTCAACTCCCGGTGACCAGGATCCAACTATAGCGGTTGACGGCATCGATCCCGATGCCCTTGAGAGCATTGAGAGCGATCTCGGACTGCTCGCTCTGGCAGCGTGCCTGGAGGAGACGGCTCCCCCTGACCTGTGCGACCCAGACGGCTGGGAGGCCTTGCAGAGCCAGCCCGAAGGTACTCCAGTGGGAGAGTGTGATTCCGAAGTAGAATGGGCCCTGGAAATGACAGAAAGGGCACTTAATAGCGAATCTCGAGAATTATGCCCTGTCTGCTAGCATGTGAAATCGGCGTTTTTCATTAGTATCAGTGTAAAGGGAGTGTGGAGATCTCCGGAGATAGAAAGAAAGCGCAGTTCTCTTGGGTCCTGTGCTGAATGTGACAGAGCCCTGTCTTGGAAGATTTCCACATTACATTAAATACTTGACTGAATGTGGTTTTTCGTTTATCATTTAATTGTTAGTTTACTAAACTAACTTAGAATGAGCGATAAGATGGCTGAATACGCCGTCTTCCATAAAGGTACTGGAAGTAAAAAGACATCTAGTATTGGAGGCTCGTTATGAAGTTCCTACTTTAATACACTCTATTGCTCTTATCTCTGGACGAGATGCGGTTTAGGCTCGCCGGACTGCTCCCTCTTACCAAGGAGGATATACAGCTTTTCTGTAGTGATTGGTTTTGACGGTCATGCTCGCAGGGGGAGTGGAATGGGTGGGAAACATAGTGAAAGCATGAGATACGCTCTCTATTCTGGATGCTACAAGTGCGCCTAGCCCGGAGCGTCTCTTCAGTACAGCTATGATGACCCTCTAACGCAACATTGTGTTACACACTAGCAGTTATGAACCGACCTCTCCCATCATGTCTCTCTCATAGGAGAGCATAGATGCGGGGGTGAAAGTAACCATCGGAGTTACGTTATGAAGGCAGACAATACACGGTCAGATCGTTTCGATGAGGAGGACGAAGTGAGGTTGGCTGAAGAGGAGGGGTGGGTACACCGAGCGAGCCAAGGCGATCAGGATGCTCTTATTAGGCTCTATGGGCGCTACTTTGACCCCGTCTATCGTTACTTTTCTACCAGGGTTGGAGGGGTAGCCGAAGCCGAGAGGTTGACAACTGAGACATTCACCCAAGCTGTTGAGGCATTGCTGTGCGGTCATGCTACTTGGCATGGCAGACCATTCGGCGACTGGTTGTCCGATATCGCCTCAAACGTGCTTCAGGAACAGAATCGCATATTGGAGGACAGGCCATTTGATGAGAATTTGAGCCATGGACGAGAAATCTCCGCGTCAGTACATCAAGAGAGAAGTGTTGTCGATTCTGGGATTGGGGAGGAGGGAGAGGCTCTCTGGCAGCTAGTGTATGCACTTCTAGCTAGGGAGCAGCGCCTATTGATTATGCGTCATGCGCAAAAGCTGTCCTATGCAGAGATTGCTAAGCGGCTCAGGCTCAGCGAAAGCGCTTGTAAGCGGTTACACTGCCGGGTGCTCAAGAAATTGAAGCTCCAGACACAAGAGACGGATCTCTGGAGTAAAATCGCAAGGGCCATGTTTGAAAGTGAGCAGGAGACCCCATAAAAGAAGTTCGAAGTGTAGATGCTCTTAAATTGAGCTCTGAAAGGAGATTGATGGGGTTTGAGGCGAATGGTGCTCGGAACTCAGGAATGGTTACCCTTCGCTGTACTAGTGTGATGCTCTCCGGTTACCAATCCGCCTGGATGCATGGACTATGCTACTCCGTGGTTCTCTCTGATTTTTCTGAAACAGCTCCTGGAGAGCCGAACAGACATAGTATGAATGGCTGCTAGAAAGCAATTCTGGGATATTCCCTAGCACTTACAGCGTCACGAATCACTATGTCTGGAACAGGCTCTATTCGGTTGCTACTTAGCCTTTTCGCTTCTATCGCTTGGCTCTTCGTAGCCTATGTCAGCCGTCGTCTCTGATGTTTGAGATGCTTGGTGCTCTCTCAGTATGCTTAACATCCTGGACAGTAAGGACTCGCGGAAAGTCGGATCAGCGGGTGCGGTCATCTCTAGATGCGTAGCCAATTCCTTCAATTCAGGATCGTTCCTGATAAGGGCTGAGTCCGGTTCTTTAGGTGGTAAGACAGCATCAGTAGATCCTTCTGACAAGTTTTCTCTTCCTTTGCGTGTATCCAAATGCGTTCCCTCCTCGCATATCTGCTCAAATGAAAGATCTTTTTAACGCGCCACATTATGTTTGCTTCTGTGTGCTCACCGTGTAAACGTCGGCGAAGCCGAATATTCTACAAAATGACCATCTTCCAGACTTCGCCATGAAGTGAAAGCATATAAATGAACTTCAGGAGGAGCCTGAATGTATCTTACTACAAATAGAAACGTACGTATACTTCCTCGCTCGCTGAAGCTCTGTATCTGTAACGATCAGTCAAATCAACCGGATTCGCCGCGCTCTGGGTGTCAGTCGTCACGCCCTAAAAGCTTATCCGAAAACCGGTAGAAACGTGGTAAAATAGCAGGAAAAAAGTAGAAGAGGAATGAATGGCAAGAACCAAACCGTGGGAAGTGAGTGATGTAGTGTGGGAGCGGGTGTGCCCGCTGATCCCAGCGGCCCGCTCGCATGCCAAAGGAGGACGACGACGAATGGATGATCGTAAGGCCTTTGAGGCCATCGTGTATGTGCTGCGCACGGGCATCCAATGGAATGCGTTACCGCGTGAACGAGGAGCCAACTCAACAGTGCATGATCGCTTTCAGGAATGGGAACGAGCGGGCTTGTTCAAGGCACTCTGGCAGGCCGGGCTAAGCGAGTATGACGACTTGAAAGGCATCCAATGGGAGTGGCAAGCGGTGGATGGAGTGATGACCAAAGCCCCTTTCGCCGGCGCCGCGACCGGAGCCAACCCGACCGATCGCGGCAAACAGGGAACCAAACGGAGTCTGTTGACGGATGGAGCGGGAATTCCTCTGGCCCTGGTCGTGGATGGAGCCAATCGTCATGATGTCCGTTTGCTGTGTGCCACCCTCGACGGGTTGATGATCAGTCGACCCGAGCCAACCTCAGAGCAGCCGCAGCACCTGTGTTTGGATGCGGCCTACGACTCCACTGCGGTCTACAAGGAACTGGTCGCACGCCACTATCAGCCCCACGTCCGCAGTCGCGGGGAAGAGCAACGAGAAAAAGAGATCACTCCTGGCTATCGAGCTCGCCGTTGGGTGGTGGAACGGAGCCATTCTTGGCTCAATCGTTCGCGCCGTCTGCTCGTACGGTGGGAAAAGAAGGTGGAGAAGTATCTGGCTTTCCTGCATCTGGCCTGTGCTCAACTCATCTTCGCCAAGGTCGCGGTTTTCGGATAAGCTTTAAGTGCAGGCCCATGACCTATATTGCACAGATCTATCTGTATGTCCGTTGAGTCCCAATAGACTCCTTGGGCTTTAATCTGGTTCTGAGCATCCTGTTGGATGGCAGCATTTGCATTACTGCTCTGTATTTGTGGAAAGACAATCTCTCCAATAGGGATGATTATTGGACGGCTCTGGTGCTGTCGCTCATCTAAGGCAAGTTCCTGTGTATGCCGCCAATTTTCATCGGCTTGTGCCCTATTCATCCCGATGGCGACGAATGCGGCAATGACAATAAAAAGGTTGAGTATGCCTAAACTCAGATTAATCCAGTTTGCTGCAAGAGGTGTGTCCACAATTCTCCTCCATTAACTGAGGTATTACTACGTAAGGTGTTACAGGCCGCAAGGTAAGTGAGCATTCTGCTCGAAATACCTGCTTTACTATATGCTTCCAAGATGATTATGCGGCCTGAGCGAGAGACAGAGGAGCATCTTGCTCCTTGCCTGGGGCAAACGGACTGCCGATATGTCGAAGGACCTCTGCGGGAGTCTGAGCCAG
>Ga0070698_100003828_pt1 | contig 16540 bp, 18 predicted proteins | sample KBSK1502metaG_FD_65477 | JGI IMG/M metagenome (GOLD analysis project Ga0070698, IMG submission 65477) | Corn, switchgrass and miscanthus rhizosphere microbial communities from Kellogg Biological Station, Michigan, USA - KBS K1-50-2 metaG | ecosystem: Host-associated > Plants > Roots >...
GTCGGGGCTTGAAAACCACTAAGGTGCAAGCCTTCGGGGGTTCGAATCCCTCTCCCTCCGCCAAGCAGAGTCGCCTAGCGTCCCGTTCCGCGCAATGCACAGTGCCGTTGAACAGGATGTCTTGACGATTTGAAAGTCGGGCCCGACCTGTGGCCGACGTACTTGGCTTTTTGGACTCCTGTGCCTGAGGAGCACTTTAGGTCGGCCCATCTAGCGCCGGTCTCTGGACGCAGAGACCAATTAGAGCAAGGGTTAATCGCGCTTCATCGATTCACGGTCTTTCAGGTTGCGCGGCCTCGGGCGAGGGCCGCGCCGCTGCTGCGAGCTTGGACGGTGCAGTTTCACGATAGAAGGGGGTGATGAAGACAACCATCAATGCCGCCGTCCCGCCGATGATTAATGGGAGGGCAGGGTTGTGAAGAGCGTCGGCAATCGCGCCCGCGACGATCGGCATGACGAAGCTGCCACCGACTTCGAGCGCGAAGACTGGCAGCGCCACCGCGGTGGCGGCTACGGTCCTGGGCACGGTCTCCGTCGGGATCACCCCGACCACGAGCGCGATGCCGGCGGAGCCCAGGTTGAGCAAGATGAAAACGGTCACCATCGACCTCAGCGGCAGCCCGAAAGTTGGCGCTAAGGAGGCGGTGCCCATGCAGAGGCTGGATACAAACAGCACCGGCTTACGGCCGACTCGGTCTGAAAGGAATGGGCCGGCCACGTTGGCAACGAAGGTCGCAAAACCAGAGGCGCCCAGGACTGCGCCTGTTGCGGGCAGCGATAACTTGTAGGCCGCGCCGGTCAGGTAGAGCGGTAAAAATCCGTAGGCACAGGCATTCATCGTGCCGAAGAGGAAGCCGCTGATGATTGCCAACCGGATGTTCCAGTAGCGGAACACGGCGAACACACTCACCCGGTCCTGCGGCAGTGCGGACTGGCGTGTGCTTGGCTCGCGCATGTAACGCCACAGGATCGCGGCCATGGCCAGCCCGGGAAGCGCGCTCAGTGCAAAACCCAACCGCCATCCCCAGGCGCTCCCAAGAAGGGTGATCAAGACCGGCGCGAGAGCGCGGCCGACCAAGGGGACCGAGCTTTGCGTTACACCCATGTCAAGGCCGCGCCGCCCGCGACTCGCTTCCGCGGCAACAGTGGCATATGTGGGCGTGAGTGCGGCGCCCGCCGCGCCTCCCACTAGGAACCGGACAACGATCATCTGGACCAGGGACTGTACCAGCCCCGTGACTGCCGAGATGAGGGAAAAGAGCGCAACCGCGGGGATGATCACGACGCGGCGACCATACTTATCAGAGAGCGAGCCAACGACCCAGGCCGAGATCCCCCAGCCGACTGAAAGGAAACCGATCACGGCGCCCAACTCTGCCCGTGTCATATGCAGATCCTTGATGAAGAGGGGCGACAGGTAGACAGGCGCGAATCGGTCTATGAAGATGCATCCAGTGGTGAGGAAGGCCATAGCGATCAGCCAGTTCTCGTACACGTGGCTGCGCTCTGTCGTCATCTGGTCAATTTTCTACGCGGCAGTGCAGGCGAGCCTGATCGCGCTGATGGGTCGGAGCGTGCGAGTGCCGCGTTCTTGGTCGGGTTCCTCGCGATGACGGCTGGCCGACAGGATCCGACCAAGCAGGCAGTTGGTCCGCAGTCGTCTGACATAAGGTGACTCTAGGATTCAGGTCGGCCACCAGAATCCGGTGTTTCCCTACGTTTGTGAGGAAGCCGAAGCGATTTCTTTGGCACGCGCCCCCAACTCGGCTCGCGACTTGATCCCCAGTTTGCCATACGCGCGAGCTAGATTGACTTCCACCGTCTTGGGGCTGATGAACAGGGCGGCGGCAACCCCTCGATTGGTCATCCCGCTGGCGGCCAGCTCAACTACCCGGCGCTCCGTTGGAGTCAGGTGCTGCGGAGCCCTGCGCAGACCGATCCGGTCCAGCTCGAGGCGGGCCTCTGCGCCCCAGGTCGGTGCTCCCAGCTGCTCGAATACCGCCACCGCCTCGGTAAGAGCGTCTGCTGCCGCCCGCCTCTTCTTCGCGCGTCTCAGGAGCCGGCCGTGGACGAGGAGATTGCGACCGCGCTCGAACGGCAGCAACATCGCCACGCTGGAATCGCTGCCAGCCATCTCGCCCAGAGCGCCCGTTAGGTCGCCCTCGGCGGCGGCGACCAGAGCTCGGGTGCGGGGTAGTGCGATTGTGATCCAAGGGCGTGGAAACGACCTGCCCCGCGCCTCCAACCGGTCGAGGATTGCGCGTGCCCTCTCCACCTGTCCGAGCGCGAGCAGCGATTCGACGTGAAACGGCTCGCTACGGATGCCTGGGATTTCAACCGCCCCCATCGACTCGATGCGGTCACGCATCGCCGTCAACGCCCGGTCCACCGCATCGTGCTGATGCTCGGCGAACTCGACGAAGGCCAGAGCGGAAAGCAGAATGGCGGCCCAGAACGACTGCTCTCCTCTCTGCGAGTCCTCGATCATTGGGACTAGCGTCGCCCGGGCCCGCTTTGTCCTTCCCCGATGCGCGTCGATCAGAGCCCGGACGTGCCGCGGTGTAAGCCAGGGCCCGGCTGAGCGTCCATCGGGGGTGAAGTGCTCCATCGCCCCAAAGCTTTGTTCGATGTAGCGCTCCGCCACATCCCAGCGTCCGGCGCGTAGCTCGACGAGACCGCGGTGTCCCAGTCGCTCCGCGACCGCCAACTCGTCGCCGTGCTCCCGATACCAGCGGTGTTCAGCGTCGTGACGGGCTCTGGCAGCCTCGAGATCGTCGGCGCAGTGGTACCAGATAAGCGGGATAGAGCTGGGCCTTGCGTTGGGTCCGGCTCGCGCCTCGAGTTCCAGCCCGCGGTCGAACAATTCGACGTGAGGCTGCCGCCCCAGCACCGCCTCGGCGTAGACGTGGTTGAAGAGGACATGCGCCAGGAGCGCAGGGTCTCGCTCCTCGTCGAGGTGCTCCATCGCGTCTTTCGAGTAGTCGAGCGCCCGCCCTGCGTCGAAAACGGCATTGACCTCAACCAGCTTGGCGATGACCCGCGAAGCGCGGTCTCGGTCATCGCCCGCCACCCTCAACGCCGCTTCCAGGTGATTCCCAGCCAGTCGCGGCAGTCCGTCGACCCAGGCGGTGTTACTCAGCAGCAGGAGTGCCTCGGCCTTCATCGACGCGACCGGCGCGGTCTCGACGACCCGCTCGGCAAACCTCCTAGCGTCTTCTCTGTTGCCGGTGGCGAGCGACGCCGACCCCTGCTCCATCATGCGTCGAGCGAGCTCGAGTGGCCGGGCGATCGGTGTCAGCCGGCAGGCGGCGTCGAAGAGTTCAGCAGCTGCTTCGTGCGCGCCCCGGAGGGCAGCGTGGCGCCCAGCCGCCTCCAGCTGCCCAGCGGCCCCTTCGTCTGGCTTTGTCTCGCTCAACGCGAGATGACGCGCGCACTCCTCTACGTCATCGGTCAGGCGGGCAAGACGTCCGTGCAGCTCGCGCCGCCGACTCGATGACAGTAATCCGTAGACACCCGACGCAAGGAGCGGGTGGGCGAAGCGGATGCGGTCGCCTTCGACAGTGATTACGCCGGCGTCCTCTGCTTCCGTGAGCGCTGCGACGGTGGTCGTCTCCGATCCAAGGGCGGCGACGATCGCCGGCAAGCTTGGACGCGTAAGGGCGGCGGCCACTGTGACCGCCTCCAAGGCGGGCGCGGAGAGGCCTCGAACGTGTCCGGCGACGAGCTCGCGCAGGCTGGAGGGTAGGAGGAGTTGTCGCGCCAATGAATTTGTGTCCAGGTCTTTTAGGGTGTGTGCCATCTCGAGAGCGAAGAATGGGTTGCCGCCGGAGGCAGCAGCGAGCCGCACCAAGATTGGACGCCCCAGTGAAATCCCGCGCCGACTATGGATCAGTTTATGCAGCGCCGCAAGGGAGAGCGGGCTGAGCCGCAGGCGGTCGACTCTGTTCGCGGCTGCGGTGAGACCGAGCGGCAACGGCACCTCTGTCTCCGAACGCTGCGAAAGGAGGAGAGCAGCGCTCTGCGGAAGCCGTCGTGCGGCGAAGGCAAGCACACGTTCCGAAGCGGCATCCAGCCATTGCACGTCATCGATGGCGACGATGACGGGACCCTCGGCTACAAGTTTTGTGATGATGCTGACTACTGCGGTCGCCGTCGTCCGGACATCCGCGGCCTGGCCTACGTTCGCGAGCAGCAGGCCGTCGCGAGGGCGTCTTGCTGAGGAGCGGGCAGTGTGGAGCCGATCTCAGCGAAGGCGTCGCCGATGAGGTCGCCGAGTGCCGCGTAAGGCAGCTTCGCCTCGCTCTCCGCCGGACTGGCCTTGAGCAGTCGAAAGGATCTAGCCTCGGCCCGCTCCATGGCTTCCAGCCACAGCGTGGTCTTCCCGATACCTGGATCACCCTCGATGACCAGGATGGGCGTGCCGCCCGGGACCCGCTCCAGGAAGCGGTCAATGAGTTCGAGTTCCGCGTCTCGCCCGAAGGTTGGTCTCACCCGGGCACCGCTCCCTGCGAAGTATATGCCGGACGCCGGGAAGCGGACCCTGCCGAGGACCTGGTCGATTAGTTGCCCTCGCGAAATGCTCCAACAAACATAGGGAAACACCGGATTCGCTTCGACTCCCCCCGATCCTAGGATCGCTGCATGTCAGACGACGGCGAGCCGACTGCCTGCTTGGTCGAGTGCTACTGGCCAGGCGTCACCGAGCAGAAGCTGTTGGCAGTCGTCGAGCGAGTGCAGGCGGCGATCGAACAACGGCACACATGCGGGCGCGCGCTAAGGCTTCTGGGATGGATCCTCGTCCCGGCTGACGAGACCGTGTTCTGCCTGTTCGAGGGTGAACAGGAGGAAGTCGAGGCCATAAGCACTGCAGCCGAGCTGCCGTTCGAACGCATCCTCGGCTCGCGATGGATGGATACAACCAGGAGGTTTCCAAATGAGACGAACGTTTAGGCTTGCTCTCGTAGGCTGCGTGGCGGCAGTCATCGCTGGCGCGGCTGCGATCGGTGTCTTCGCGACGTCACCTCCCGATCATGCAAACCGGATCAATGTCACCTTCCACGAGACTCCCGTGGTCATCACCAACCATGTCGCCGACCTCGGGATCCGTCAGATCATTGGCACTTCGACCTGGACGCTTGACGGCTTCGGTTCTGTGAGCGACGTCACCAGCGTCACCCAGGACACCGCCGTCCACCCGTGTGGTCCCGGCAGCTCGAGCGAGGTGGCCACGCGGCGAATCGTGTCCAATGAAGGGATACTTGCGCTGCGCGAAGGCGGGATCCAGTGCATCACAGCGTCAGGCCCTGTCTTTCACGGGACTTACGTCGTCGACGGAAATGCGAGCACCGGAGTCTTCGCGGGCGCTGAGGGTTCGGGAACTGTGACGGTCCAGCTCGCGATTCACACCACTACGTTGTCGGGACGGCTGAAGCTGGCGCAGTCGAGCGTCGCGTGAGCACAGACACAGGTCGGAGGCCGGCGCTGCCGGCCTCCGACCTGAGAGGCGACTTGATATGAGGGGCTCTGAGCTCCACCGAAATGATGGCGACGGGGCGTCAACCGTGACGGCAATGGTGACGGCGACGGCGATGCACTCTGGCGAACGTCCGCGAACGGTAGCGAACAGTCAGGGGGCGGGCTTGAAAACCACTAAGGTGCAAGCCTTCGGGGGTTCGAATCCCTCTCCCTCCGCTTCTTCTCAATTCGGAGCGTCAACATGGGGTGTTAAGGACACCAGGTCAACCTGCAGCTGATTGAGGGTCACGGCTTGCGTCCCCATCCCTGGATGTGCAGATGGGAGATGAAGGTGGTGTTCGGATCGTCGAGATGGCGCTTCACCGCGTCGATGCAGCCGACGAGTTCCCGCTCCGGCATGATCCCTGCCGCCAGGATCCGCTCACGAAGATTTTCGACAAGCTGCAGAAAGATGTACCGCCGAGGATGACCGGGGCCATAGATGTGAATCAATGGTCTGGCATCGACTTCGACCAGGCCAGCCTCCCTCAACATTCGGGGAACACGGCGGCCAATGAACGAGTCGATCTGCGTCGCTCGCGCGTAGCTCGCGTAGACCTGCTGAAGGCGGTTCCACGCCTGCAGTGGGGGATCGCAAACGGGAGTAACCCAATCGGCTTCGTGGAGAGCCACGACACCGCCGGGGCGTACGAGGGCGGCCATCTCGGCCACGATGGTTTCCGGCTCGGGCACATTGATAAGCACGAGGCGCGCAGTGGCCAGGTCAAAGGCTTCCCGAGGCAGGCCGGTGAATCTCGCATCGCCCTGGCGGACCTGCACGTTGGTTATTTGGTGGTCAGTTAGAAAGCCACGGGCCATTGCGACCGACTCGTCGTTGACCTCGACACCAATGACGGTGCCTGTTGTCCCGACGCGTTTGGAGAGCAGTTCCAGGCAGCCCTGTGGACCGCAGCCCAGTTCAACGACTCGAGATCCCGGCCGAAGGCCAACCTGATCAAAGAGCCATGCTGATGCTTCAGCCAGCTCCTCTGCCTGCTGTTGAAGGCGCTGCCTCTCGGAGGTCGAATATCCCAATAAGTAGCGGTCAGGCTGCGCCATTTCGTTCTCCTTGCTCTCCATGACGATAAGACGTTTACGACGCTGCGACACTTTCGAGATGCGCCTTAATACGTTTCGGCGTCTCGAGCATGCCCTGACGGAGTTGCTCCATCCGGCGTTTAAGCCTCGAACGCGCGGACGCCGCGGCCTTGAAAACCACTAAGGTGCAAGCCTTCGGGGGTTCGAATCCCCCTCCCTCCGCCAGCATCTGAGTGCGAACTGGCTACCGGTACTACATCGGCGCCCAGCCGCTCTCTCGTAGAAGAGGCACCGAAGTCGGTACCGGTCGGGGTATGACGAGCGTTGCGGCTAGCTTAGGTCGGTCGCATGCCGCCGGAAGCAGTCTGATTTGGAAACTGGCCGCCGACTTACAGCGGAACAACCTGCCAGCGCAGCCAGAGGGTGGCAACCGCTAGCAGGCCCAAAACCACCGTCCCCACAACCTCCCGGGTTTCGCCTCTCCTGGCATGGCGGACCGTGGCGCCCGCCATGATGATCGCCAGCCCGGCCGCGGCCAGCGGCGCAAGCCAGGGCAAGACATGGATCGCTGGCGGCACGATCAAGCCGATGGCCGCCGCGATTTCGGCGACGCCGATGAACTGGCGGAAGGTTGGGTGAAGCGGTGACGCTGTCCGGCGGCGCTGCCGCATTCGCTGGGCCATGACCTCGAACCCCACGGTAAACAGCAGCCCATGGAGCAAAAAGACGAGCGCGAGAAAGACCTGCAGCACCCAAGCAACCGTGTTCAAGTCGCGCCCTCCTCAAGTGGCAAAGTCTCCGGCCTCGATAGTTGAAGCCTCAACGATGATAGTCGACCATGATTGCTAGTGTCAAGTTAAACTAGAAATGAGATGGCCGAGCGACGCAGGCAGGAAGAGATCGTCCGGCTGGTGCTGGAGCTGAGCAAGACGCTGGTCAGCCACTACCAGGCCAGGCTGGCCGAGCTCCACCTCACCTCGCCGCAAGCCATGCTGCTGCACCAGTTGGACGACCCGCTGCCGATGAACGAGGTGGCCGGCAAGCTCCACTGCGACCCCTCCAATGTGACAGGGATCGTCGACCGTCTCGAAGGGCGCGGTCTCATCGAAAGGCAGCATCTGACAAAAGACCGGCGAGTCAAGCACCTCGCGCTGACGGCCGAGGGCCGCCGGCTCAGGCGGCGGGTGGAAACCATCCTCTCGTCGGCCCCTGGACTTTCGACCCTAGCCACTGCCGATCAGGCAGCGCTGCTGGACCTGCTCAAGCGAAGCCTGGCGTCCGGTAAGTAGAAAGCGATTAAGAGACTGGGTGGCGTTCGATAGCCCGGTACTCGGCAGTCCGGCGGTGAATTTCGTCACGTGTGATAAGGCCGCAGTCTACGAGGAGGGTTTCTAAAAGGGTGGAGCCAGTTCTCGTATTAGTCCGGGTTGCCGTCGGCAATCCGCTCCACTGTCGGCGCCGGCTGCGACACAACGGCCGCGGTGAAATCCCCACTGAGGAAATGGCCCCCGGGGCCGGGTTTCGTATTCAGCAAGTGGCGTCAAATGGCGGTCGGGGCTTGAAAACCACTAACGTGCAAGCCTTCGGGGGTTCGAATCCCTCTCCCTCCGCGAAATTGGGATTCACTAGAAGTGGTCGCTTCCCGGCTGGATTTGGCGAGTGGCGGACGGGAGCGTCAGTTCTCAGCTCATCCCACCCAGACGATCCATAGGCGACTGCCAGCCCGGCCCAGCGGGCGGAGCCAGTCCGGCCACGGCACGCGCTTGGAGCGCTTCCGTTGCGCGCGCTCCGCATGCGACTCGACGTAACCGGACACGTCGCCCCTCGATGACGCATACGCGAGGAAACCCATGAAGATGGGAATGATGGCCGGGACCGCGGCGTACCACCAGTTGGCGTTCGACTTCATCGTTTGGTAGTCCCGCGTGTAGGCTCCGTTCAGAGCCGTAATGTAGTTGCGATTGAAGACCTCCGCCCTCACGGTGTTGCCTGCGGCAAGGAGTGGCTGGGGATGGGTCCCTGGGGGCAGCCACACGAACGCCGAACGATGATCACCGGTGGCGAGCAGGTCCTGAGAAAAGCGCAGATCCACGCGGATCCACGACTGGTTTGGCTTAACCGCGGTCAGCGTGGCATCGGTCTCCAGGCGGCAAGCGAGCGGGTCAATGGGCGGGTCGGTGCAGGTGCCCGCTCGCTGGTACGCTGACCACTCGCTGATTGATCGCAGCGCGACAGCCGCCAGGAATATGGTCAGTGCCAGCCCGATCAGGCCGACCACGGCGAAGGCAGCAACCTGCGCCCGCCTCCTGCCAACGGCTCGCCACCGCTGATTCGCTGTATCGATCGCTTCCCCTACTGGTGGAGGTGTCTCGACCGGGCGGATCTGCACGCCCAGGTACTCGGCAAATGAGAGCATCTCGGCAGGGGTGAACCGATCTACCCAGAGCAGTGCCTCGCCGTCGCGACTGACGAAGTAATAGCGCTGCCGGCCTGGCCCCGTCGTGGTCAGAAACTCGATGGCGCGGACCTGCGCCCGCGGCGCGCTGCGGGAGGGCGGCCGCAGGCGAATCGTCCAGCGGATCTCCCGGCTGTCAGCGCTCAGCGTTCGCGGTAGAAAGATCCTCGCGGTCAGGAATAGAAGGGCGAGGGTCAAAATCGTACCTTCGAGAACGCTCCTGCCGTCGCGGGCCTCAAACCAGCCCCAGCGGACTAGCGCTGCTCCCAATGCCAGGATGGCGACCATCGAGACGACAGCCCGGAATGGCTTGAAGCAATGCAGGTGGTCCATGGTGGGCCGGTATTCGGGGATGGGCGAGGTCAGCGCCATGCCGTAGCAACGAAGTCGACGGCCATGGCTGGCGCCTTAACGACCCAGCTGCCACGGCGACCAGCGGCAGCCTGGGGCTAGCCGCCACGGAACCGTCGGCCTCCCAAAGTGTCTGGACGGACCCCGACTCGGTCGCCTCCGACGAGGGCCTTGGTGGTTGGATGTCCGATTCCCGCCAGACGCGCGCCGTGCTATGCCACCAGAATCGAGTAATGAGGCCCGCGGCGGCAAGCAAGCAGGAGGCCGCGACAGCCCCTGTGGACGTGCCTGCGCTGGCTGCCGCGCTGATCACAGTGACACTCTGGGGTTCCGCCTTCGTCGGAATTCGCGCCGCCGGTCAGACCTTCTCGCCCGGCGGTCTGGCCGTCGGCCGGCTGCTCGTCAGCACAGCGGTGCTCGGCGCCGTAGCGCTTTTCCGCCGTCAGCCGCTGCCCCACCGACGTGTTTCGGGACTGCAGACGGCGGCAACCCGAAGGCTATTGGCATCGTCCTGTGTGCGATCGCCGTGCTGGCCTACTCCGTCGCCGTCGTCGTCCAGAAGCGAGTCTTGAGGAGAGTCACTCCGTTCCAGGTCACCTGGCTGGGTTCCGCGGCTGCCACGCTGGCATGCCTGCCATTCCTGCCTGCGCTGTTTGGAGAAATCGCAAGATCCCATCCGGGAGACGTCGGTTGGATCATCTATCTAGGCGCGATGCCAACCGCCCTGGGCTTCATCACGTGGACATTTGCCTTGCGCCGCAACAGCGCTGGACGAACCGGATCGTTCCTGTACCGCGTTCCGGTTGTCGCGATCGTGCTCGGCTGGGCGCTGCTCAGAGAGGTACCGGCATGGCTCGCGATAGCTGGCGGACTACTGTGCCTGGCCGGGGTCTCTCTGGCCCGAATTGAACGCTGACCGCCTCGCCGCCAGGCGGGTTGCCGAAGTCGAGCGACGCCTCATTAACGGCAACGACCAGGAACTATGGCGAATGTTGGCTGAATCGACTCCGACCGCCTGGATATGCTCCCACCCTGGCCCTCCCCGTGAACCGGGGAGGGTTTAGCAAGGATGGGACCGTTCTTAGCGGCGGATGACCTGTTCGCCCGAGGCGGTTAGCTCGACCGTTCCGACCTTGACGTCACCGGCTCGGCCATACGAGGCCACGATGACACCGTTTGGTGCGACGTCGCTCTTGAGCACGCGGTAAGCCGCCGGCTTCGTGCCCTCGCCAAAGAGCCGCTTTCCTGTTCCCAGGGTGATCGGATAAATCTTGAGCCAGAGCTCGTCGACCAGATCGTTCTTGAGCAACGTTTGAATCAGGTTGCTGCTTCCGTGCACCTGCAGCTCGGGGCCGTCTTCTTGCTTGTGCTTCTTGATCTTGGCGACGACATCGCCGTCGATGGGGACGGTCTTCTTCCAATCGCTGGTGATGGGCCGGTGCGTGACGACGTATTTGGTCGCCCGGTTGATCGCTTCGGCGGTCGGGTCGCTCGCATTTGGCCAGAAACCGGCAAAGATGTCGTACGTCTTCCGGCCGAGGAGCAGATCGAAGGGATGGCCCATCTGCTCGCCTATTGCCTGGCCGACGGCGTCATCGAACAGGGGCATCGACCATCCACCGTACTTGAAGCCGCCGCTCGAATCTTCCTCGGGACCACCCGGGGCCTGCATCACTCCATCGAGCGTGACGAACGTGAGGACGATCAGTTTTCGCATGTCCAGCCTCCTTCACCGCGAAATCTCTGCCAATTCAGACTACGGCGCCGTCCAGAACTCATCGGGGGTTAACTGCTGGCGGGGAACTGACAGGCTCAGGCGGCGGCAACCGGTGCAGCCTCCTCCCGGCTTTGGGCCGGTCCGCGAAGGCGAACCTCGCGGAGGAAGATCGACGCGACCAGCGCCAGGACCAGCACGGCTCCGCAATAGAGGAAGACGTCGTGCAGGGTCCCGGCGAGCCCGGTTCTGAGCGCATGAAGAACCTGGTCGAAGATGGCGGCTGCTTGTGGTCCCCCGGCCGCTGTGGCGGCCGCGCGCCTGGCCGCGATGGCGCTGGGATCAAAGACTGCCTGCGGGTTGCTCGCACCCAGCCTCGAGGCGAGCACCGAGCCGAGCACGGACGTACCAATCGTGCCACCGATCTGCCGCCAGAACTGAATCTGGCTGGTCGCAACACCGAGGAACTGCCGGGGCAACGCATTTTGGACGGCCTGCAAATACAGCGGGAAGGTAGCGCCTAAGCCGGCGCCCACGAACACGATATCGCGGACCACCTCCAGGGCTGACGTGCTGGTCGTTACCCGCGAAAGCCACCACATGCCGACCAGCATCAGGACAACACCCGCGGTGCCGAGAAAACGATAGAGGCGGATACGGACCATCACTTGCCCGACGAGGATGCTGGCGCCGACCAACCCGAGCATCATGGGCGTCAACAATTGCCCCGAGTTGGTCGCGGTGACACCCAGCACCCCCTGATAAATCAGCGGCACGAAGATGATGGTCCCGAACATCGCGAAGCCGGTCAGAAAGCTGGTCAGCATCGAGACGCTGAAGGTTGCGTTCGTGAATAGGCGAAACGGGACAATCGGGTTGTCGGTCCGCTGCTCGACCACGAAGAAGAGGACGAGCATGACCGCGGATCCGATCAACAGGCCCAGCACCTCAGGTGAGGTCCAGGCGTGGTCTCTGGTGATCGAGAGCGCGACCATCAGCGGAATCAAGCCCGCTATCAGCGTCGCAGCGCCGGGAAAGTCGATGTCCCGCACGGAGGCCTTTGATCGCACGAAGGGCAGGGTGGCGGCCACGATCACGACCGCCACGATGCCGATGGGCAGATTCACGTAAAACACCCAGCGCCAGCCGAAGTGATCGGTGATATAGCCGCCGGCTGCGGGACCGAGGACCGAGGAAAGGCCGAAGACGGCCCCGAAGAGCCCTCCGACCCGCGCCCTCTGCTGCGGCGGGAACAGATCGCCAATGACGGCAAAGACGGTGGCAAAGAGGATGCCGCCGAAGATCCCCTGGATGGTGCGGAAGATGATGAGCTCGGTCATGTTCTGCGAGACACCGCAAAGAGCGGAGGCAGCCACGAAACCGACCATGCCGGTCAGTAGAAACGGCTTACGGCCGAATAGGTCTCCGAGCTTGCCGGCGACTGGCACCATCACGGTCGAGGCGACCAGGTACGCGGTGATCACCCAGGCGTAGTAGGACAATCCGTTGAGATCCGCCACGATGCGGGGCATGGCGGTCCCGACGATCGTCTGATCGAGGGCCGCCAGCAACAGCGCCAGCATGGTGCCTGCCACCACGATGATGGTTCGCGAGCGGCTCAATCCATCCGTCAGGTGGCCGGCGGAACCAGGTCGTTGATTGCTCATTCGCAGCTCTGTACTCACAACTGACCTCAGTGCGCCCGCGGAACCCAGCGCTGGTCGGCGCTCACCACCTCATAAAGCGAAGAGTGGAAGGGATATTCCGTGCTGAGGTCGCGGAACTCTGGGCGTGAGGTGGCCGCCCGAAAGGCATCTTCCGATTCCCAGATGGCGACGTTGACGTAGCGGAAGTCGGCGCCGAGCTCCACGCTCTTGTGCAACTGGCTGGAGCGGTAGCCGGGCTGGGTCAGCAGGAAATCGTGGGCTCGCTCCCAGCCTGCCAGGAACGATTCGTCAGCACTGCTGGGAACCTCGAAGGCATTGATCAAAACGACGGGTTGCTCGATCATGGTCACAACTCCTTGATTACTGACACTTTAGGATAGTCACTATGGTGTGTATTATCACACGGCACCGGGAAATATGCTAAATTGAATACAAATGACTGATTCGGAGAGCCCCAGGCTGGCCGTCCTCCTGGCCAAGTTGTCGAAAACGATCTACCGCAAGTCGGAGGAGGCCCTGCCGGGCATGAGCATCAAGGATTACCTGGCGCTGACGAACCTGGACGACCGTGGTGTTCCGCAGCAGCGCCTCGCCGAGTCCCTCGGGATGGACGAAAACAACCTCGTCCTGCTCCTCAACGGGCTGGAGGAGGCCGGCTCGATCGCGCGTCGGCGGGATCCCGACGACCGTCGCCGGCACATCGTCGAGATCACGCCCCGCGGCAAGAAGGTGCTGGAGCGCGCCGAGCGCGGCATGGACAAGCTCGAGCAGGAGCTGCTTTCCGCCTTGAGCCCATCGGAGCGCGCGGCGCTCAAGCAGCTCGTCCGCCGGGTCCTTGAAAGCCAGGCCGCATCCACGAGACAGCCCGAGTCCGCCCATCCGTGAAGTGCGCTTCAGCCCGGCCCAGTAGCCAGGAGCGTCACTCCGGCAACGGTGACGATGATTGCTCCACCCCGCGCTTTCGTCATTGGCTGGTGCAGCACGAGCGTTGAGAGCAGGACGGTGATGACAATGTACGAGTTAGATGCCGCAGCGGCCACCGACACCGGCAGGTTACGCAGACCCAGGAAATAACACACCGACGCCGCTCCGACCATCGCTCCGACGCCCAGCCCGCCCAGGCTTTGCACTGAAATCGGTATCCTGCCTCCTTCGACTGCAAGCGGGACCGCGGCGACAGCGGTCATCGCGATGGCCATCGATCCGTTCAGCTGCGTGGCATCGAGCCCGCGCAAAGCCGGCTTTTCGAGGAAAGCCCCAATCCCGATGAGGACGACGTAGCCAGCCATCAAAACGAAGGCCCGTGCCGACGACGTTTTCTTCGCGACGCTGGTCGCAGAGTGCACCGCGTACCGCGATGACGGCGGGTTCGCCAGCAGGAGGACTCCTCCAAGGGTTAAAACCAGACCCCCAACCTTGAGAGCCGTGATCGGCTCGTGTAGGAAGGTGATGCCAAGGGAGAAGGTGATCACGACATACAGGTTGGATAGCACCACGACGAGTGAGAGCGGCAAATCGATCAGGGTGAGGCAGTAAATGATCGATCCGACCCCGGTCACCACGCCGATACCAAGACCCAACAGCGCCGGCGGTCCGGTGGGAACGCTGACACCGTGAACGATGACCAACGCCAAAGTCGCCATCGCGAGGCTGCCGAGCCGGATCAGCAGGTTGAGCTGAACGGAGGCGAATCCGCGGGCGATGGGCACCTCGATGACCGACGCAACCGCGATGAGCACCGCGTACGCCGCGATGAATCCGAAAGACATCACCATTCAGCTTCCATCGAGTGGCGCGAGAGCAACGCGCTTCAGGCTCCGGCTCGTCGGCGGATCCTGCTCGACTTTTACGTGCACCAGCGCGAATGGACAGTTACGAGTTCTTGATCGCCTTGATCAGCCGCGAGGCGCGCTCGAACTCTTCCGGCGTGCGCAGGGTGGGATTGCCGAACGTGAAGCCCTCGATGCCGACGTCGATGAAGTCCTGCAAGATCTCAGCGGCCTGATCGGGCGTAGCAGGCTGGAACATGACCCGCCGCTCGGGTGGCATCCGTTCCATCACAATCTTGGCCTGCCCCTCGTTCTCCACCAGGACAACCGGGGCGCCCATCGTCTTGGTGATGGTCGCAGGATCCCGTCCCTCTTCGTCGCAGTAGCGGTTCAGGATGTCGCTCTTTCGTTTGATGTCGGCCAGAGGGCCGAACCAGTGAGACATGTCGGCATGTTTTGCCACCAACCGGAGGGTGCGCTGCTCGCCGCCGCCGCCGACCATAATTTTCGGTCCGCCTGGTTGCAGCGGTCGCGGGTTGTTGAGCGCACGGTCGATCCGGTAGTGCGTGCCAGCAAACGAAGGCCGCTCCTGCGTGAACATCAGCTTGATGATGGTCAGCGCCTCATCGAGCCGGTCCATGCGCTCGCGGATGGGCGGAAACTCGAAGCCGTAGCCGATATGCTCCGACTCGTTCCAGGCGGCGCCGATGCCACAGATCATGCGTCCCTTTGAGATGACGTCGAGGGTGGTGACCATCTTGGCCACGAGTGCCGGATTGCGGTAGGTCACCCCCGTCACCAGGGTGGCCAGGCGCACTTTGCTGGTTTCACGCGCCAGCGCCGCCAGCGCCGTATAGCCCTCGAGCATCGGCTCCTCCTCCGCGCCGATGCCGGTGATCTGATAGAAGTGGTCCATCACGGTGACCAGCTCGAAGCCGGCGGATTCCGCCGAACGCGCGAGGCCGCCCACATGATCGAAGAGCTTCTCGGGGGGTACACCCGGAAACGTGAAGCTGGGCATGTGATAACCAAAGAACGGCATACGGCTCATGATGCCAGCCAGGGCCGTCGCGGCGGAAATCCTGTATTACGTCAGGCGTTCACCGCGGCGCAAAGTAGGAGACGTGTCTTGTTAGCGCTTGGCGAGCTGGCGCGCGACCGCCGCTGGCGGGAACGCCGTGGCGCCAAGCCGTCTGGCCATCGAACCGACCAGCCTGGGCATCGCGACCGCGAGCCGAGTGCCGAGAGGCGCGACGTCGATCTCCGGGCGGTTCTCCTTGATCGCACGAACGACGGCGTCGGCAACCTGATCGGGCGTGACCTGGCCGGCCAGCGGATGGGGGGTAATGCCCGTCTCCGCCCACATTCCCGCCTCCCGCACGTACGTCGGGTTGATCACGGAAACGCCGACTCCGGTCTGCTGCAGCTCCTCGCCAAGAGCAAGGCCGAAGCCGCGCAGCCCGAACTTCGTCGCGCTGTACACGGAGACCAGCGCCGCTGGCAGTTTGCCCTGGATGGAGGCCATCAGGACGATGTGGCCGGTCCCGCGAGACACCATTCCCGGTAACAGGAGATCCGCGAGCACCATCGCCGAGCGCAGATTGACATTCAGCGCTCGATCGATTTCTTCGACCGAGAAGCTACCGAGCGCTCCACTGGCCGGGACGGCGGCGTTGGCAACCAGGATGTCGACCGGCCCGGCTTCGGCCGCCAGGCGTTCCACCTCTTCCGGCCGGCTGAGGTCGGCAACGATGACGCGCGCCGGTGCCAGCCTGGTCGCCAGCCGCTCGAGTTCCCCATGGTTTCGGCCAGACAGCACGAGCGACACACCCTCCGCGTGAAGCCGGGAGGCGAGGTGAGGCCCGATCCCGCCCGCGGCGCCGGTCAGCAGAACCGTGCGTTTCTTGATCTCTTTCATGATGGTTCCTCCTCAGGCGACGGCCACGTCGGCCGGCGCCGCCGCTTCCTTGGGCAGTTGACGCCGATTGATGACGAGCAGGCAGCTGAGCGACGCGACCGCGAGCACCGCCAC
>Ga0070698_100003830_pt1 | contig 16536 bp, 16 predicted proteins | sample KBSK1502metaG_FD_65477 | JGI IMG/M metagenome (GOLD analysis project Ga0070698, IMG submission 65477) | Corn, switchgrass and miscanthus rhizosphere microbial communities from Kellogg Biological Station, Michigan, USA - KBS K1-50-2 metaG | ecosystem: Host-associated > Plants > Roots >...
CCCGCCGCTCACCGAGGAACGTCGCAAGGACCTGGTCAAGATCGTCCACAAGCGCATGGAGGAAGCCCGCGTCGAGATCCGCAACATCCGGCGCGAGGCGAACGACCACCTCAAGAAGGAAGAGCGCGACGGGACCGTCGGCGCCGACGAGGGCCATCGCCAGGTCGACGTCCTCCAGAAGACCACCGACCGCCACATCGCCGAGGTCGACCGGCGCGGCACCGCCAAGGAACAGGAGGTCCTCGAGGTCTAGTGGCCCGCACGCCGCTGGCCCGCCCGACCGACGCGCCGCCGTCCGCTCACGAACCGGCGACGACGAGCCCGACCAGCGCGCCCGCGGCCCCCGCCCAGGGTGCCGACGAGGGCCCATTCCTGCCGCTTGACGAGCTGCCGCGCCACGTCGCGATCATCATGGACGGCAATCGGCGCTGGGCACGCCAAAAGGGCCTTCCGGAGCTCGACGGCCACGCGGCGGGGGTCGAGGCCATCCGCGAGATCCTTCGCCACGCCGTTCGACGTGGTGTGCCGGTCCTCACGCTGTACGCCTTCAGTCGCGAGAACTGGGCACGATCGGACGATGAGGTCAGTGGCCTGTTCGGCCTGCTGGAAGCCGCGATCCGCAGCGAGACCGACGAACTGCGTCGGCAGGGCGTCCGCGTCCGCTTGCTGGGCCGACTGGAGGAGCTGCCCACCGAGACGCGCAGCTCGATCGACGAGGCGCTCGATGCCACGTCAGACGGCCAGCGTCTGCTCCTGAACATCGCGTTCAACTACGCCGGTCGCACGGAGCTGGTCGATGCCGTCCGCAAGCTCGTCGCGTCCGGCGCCGCGGCCGAGTCGATCGATGAGGGCGCGGTGACGGCCGTCCTGTATACGGCCGGCCTGCCCGACCCGGACCTCGTGATCCGGACTGGCGGCGAGCAGCGCCTCTCGAACTTCCTCATCTGGCAGTCGGCCTACGCGGAGCTCTATTTCTGCGAGGCGCTCTGGCCCGACTTCGGGCCGGCGGCCTTCGACGACGCCCTGCTCGAGTTCGCCCGGCGCCAGCGCCGGTTCGGACGGTAGGGCGGGAGTGCGCGACCGAGCCCTCAGCGCCGCTGTCCTCGTACCGGCCCTCCTCCTGGTCCTGGCCGTCGGTGGCGCCGTGCTGGCGGTGGCCGTGGCGGCCGTCACCATCCTCGCCGCCCGGGAGGCATTCACCCTGCTGCGCGAGGCCGGCTACCCGACGCTCCCGCTACTCGGCACGGTCCTTGCCCTCAGCGTGATCCTGGACGCGGCATTCCCGAGCGTGCTGGAAGGCAGCGGCCTGCTGCTCATCTCGGTGGGGATCGTGCTCGTAGCCGTCGCATCCTTCGCCAACCCCAACCCGCGGGATGGTCTCACGCTATGGATGGCGACGACGTTCGGTGCGCTGTACGTCAGCCTCCTTGGTTTCGTCGTGCGACTCGGTCACGCCGCACCCGTCGTGCCCGCCGGCGCGCCGCTGGCGTCGCTCGGGGCGGAACGCGGCTGGATCCTGTTGCTGCTCCTCGCGGTCTGGTCGTACGACACCGGTGCCTTCCTCGTCGGCCGCCAGTTCGGTCGCGAGCGGTTCCTGACCCATATCTCGCCATCGAAGACGTACGCGGGCCTCGTGGGCGGAGTGGTCGCCGCCACGGCCGTCGTGGCTGCCCTCCTGTGGGGCCTGGGGCAATCGCCGCTCCACGCTGTCCTGCTGGGCCCGTTGGCCGGGCTGGCCGCCCAGGGCGGCGACCTCGCGGAATCCATGCTGAAGCGGGCGGCGAAGGCCAAGGATTCCGGCACGCTGATTCCGGGCCATGGTGGGATGCTGGACCGCGTGGACTCCTTTCTCTTCGCCGCACCGATCGTGACCCTGTATGTCGTCGCCTTCCTCGCCTGAGCCGCGCGGGGTCGCGCTCCTGGGGTCGACCGGGTCGATCGGCAGGCAGGCCGTTGATGTCCTGACGGCGAATCCTGATGCCTTCCGCGTCGTGGCCCTGGCGGCGGGCCACGACGGCGGGATGCTCGCCGAGCAGGCGCGGCGACTGCGGCCGTCGGTCGTTGCGCTCGCGGACAGCGACGCGCTCGCGGGACTCGACCTGCCGACTGGCACGGACAGGATATCCGGCGAGGACGCGCTCATCGAGCTCGCCATGCGTGACGACGTCGATCTCGTGGTCGTCGCCACCGGCGGCATCGTCAGCCTCCGACCGGTCCTGGCCGCGCTGCGCGCCGGCAAGGTCGTCGCCACGGCCAACAAGGAGACGCTGGTCGCCGGGGGTCACCTCGTGATGCCGGAGGCCCGCCGTTTGGCCGCCGACCGGGCGCGCACCGACGCTCGCGATGCCTTTGCCAGCCCGCTCGCCTGGCTCCGCCCGATCGATTCGGAGCACTCGGCGATCTGGCAGTGCCTCGTCGGCGAATCGATGGCGTCGGTCGCGGCGCTCGTGCTCACCGCATCCGGCGGCCCGTTCCTCGATGCGACGACGGCGGAGATGGCGTCGGCAACTCCGGAGGACGCCCTCAAGCACCCGACGTGGACGATGGGCGCCAAGATCACGATCGACTCCGCCACGTTGGCGAACAAGGGTCTGGAGGTCATCGAGGCGCACTGGCTGTACGATGTCGGCTACGACGCGATCGAGGTGGTCATCCACCCGCAGAGCCTCGTCCACTCCGCCGTCCGCTTCGTCGACGGCTCCCTGAAGGCCCAGCTGGGCACCCCGGATATGCGACTTCCCATCCAGTACGCCATGACCTACCCCGACCGCCGGCCATCGCCGGCGACGCCGCCCGACCTCATCGCCACGGCGCGGCTCGATTTCCGGGCGCCGGACATCGACCGGTTCCCGGCACTGCGCATCGCACGCGAGGCGGGGATCGCGGGCCCGCGGGCGTCGGCCGCCCTGATCGCCGCGGATGACGTGGCCGTGGCCCGGTTCCTCGCCGGGTCCCTGGACTTCCCGGGCATCCCGAGGCTCCTCGAAACCGCCGTGGAGCGCTTCGGCGGGGGCCAGGCATCCGAACCGGACGTCGAGGCGCTCGTCGCGCTCGATGCCGAGGTCAGGGCCGCCTTCGCGACCGGGCCGATCCGAGTCGGCCAATGACCGGATTCCTCCAGTCGATCGTCACGGTCGTCTTGTTCCTGGCGATCCTCGGCATCCTCGTGGTCATCCACGAGCTGGGACACTTCGTGACGGCTCGCCTGGCCGGCGTCCGGGTCCTCGAGTTCGGCCTCGGCTTCCCGCCGCGGGCCAAGGTCCTGCGCTCGAAGGGCGAGACCCTCTACACGCTCAACTGGCTGCCGATCGGCGGCTTCGTCAAGCTCGAGGGCGAGGACGGGACGGACGCGAGCGACCCTCGCTCGTTCGCGTCGCAGCCCTGGATCAAGAAGATGGTCATCCTGCTGGCCGGCGTGGCGATGAACGTCCTGCTCGCCTTCGTCATCTTCGCGGGCATCGCCTGGCTCGCCTCGCCGTTGATGGGCATCCGCTTCTTCGACGTCCTGCCGAACTCCCCGGCGGAGACGGCCGGGCTCAAGCCGGGCGACGCCATCGTGGCCGTCGATGGGGAGCGCTACCAGTTCATCACCGGCCCGACCGTCCTGGACGGATTGCGCTCGCGAGCCGGCCAGACCGTCATCCTGACCGTCGACCACCCGGACGGGACGCGTAGCCAGGTCTCGGCCACGCTTCGCGACCAGGCCGCCATCGATGCCGGACAGGGAGCCCTCGGGATCTCGCGCGAGAAGATCGAGTGGGAGGCGTACTTCGATGGCGCCACGACGACCAACGCGCTTCCCGACGCCATCGCGATCGGGGCGCAGCAGACCGTCGGCGCGTTGCACCTGATCATCGACGGCCTGGGCAAGCTCGTGGGGTCCGTGGCCGCCAACCCGACGGCGCCGCCACCGGTCGCCGGGCCGGTGGGCATCGCCACCCAGATCGGTGACGTCTTCTGGAACGCCGGCCCGATCCTGACCCTCTACGTGGCCGGCATCCTGTCGGCCAACCTGGCCCTGGTCAACATCCTGCCGTTCCCGCCGCTCGATGGCGGCCGCATGCTGATGATCACGCTCAAGCGGCTCTTCGGACGGCGGATCAGCCTGCGTGCCGAGCAGCTGACGTACGTCGTTGGCATGGTCTTCCTGTTCGCCTTCATCCTGTGGGTCACTGGCTACGACATCATCCGGAGCCTGACCGGGGGCACGCTCGGCGGCCCATGACATCCGCGGACCAAACCCGGCCGCGACGCCGACCCACGGTCAGCGTGGACGTCGGCGGCGTCCTCGTCGGTAGCGCCCATCCCGTCGTCGTGCAGTCGATGACGAACACGGACACCGCGGACGCCGACGCGACCGCGATCCAGGTGGCTCGCCTCGCCCACGCCGGATCGCAGCTCGTTCGGGTGACCGTCAACACCGCGGAGGCGGCGGCGGCCGTGCCGGAGATGGTGCGCAAGGTCCGCGACCTGGGCGTGGACGTGCCGATCATCGGCGACTTCCATTACAACGGGCACCAGCTGCTCGTGGACTACCCGGAGACCGCCCAGCTCCTGGCGAAGTACCGCATCAACCCGGGCAACGTCGGGGCCAAACGGCACGACGAGCACTTCGCGACGATCGTTCGGGTCGCGATCGAGAATGAGAAGTCGGTCCGGATCGGCGTGAACTGGGGCTCCCTCGACCAGGCGATCCTGACCGAGCTCATGGACGAGAACGCTCGACTCCCCGAGCCGCTCGACGCTCGCGACGTGATGATCGAGGCGATGCTCCAATCGGCCTTGCGCTCGGCCGAGCTGGCCGAGGAGACCGGCCTCCGTCACGACCGGATCATCATCAGCGCCAAGGTATCGGGCGTGCGCGACCTGGTCGATGTCTACCGGTTGCTGGCGGCCCGCTGCGATTACCCGCTCCACCTGGGCCTGACCGAAGCCGGGATGGGCGACAAGGGGATCATCGCCTCGACCGCAGGACTCGCCATCCTGCTCAACGAGGGCATCGGCGACACCATCCGCGTGTCACTCACCCCGGAACCCGGCGCGCCGCGCGAGCGCGAGGTCGAGATCGCCCAGCAGGTGCTCCAGTCGATGGGGCTGCGCTCGTTCCTGCCGCAGGTCAGCGCCTGCCCCGGATGCGGGCGCACCACCAGTACCTTCTTCCAGGAGATGGCGCAGCAGATCCAGGGTTACCTTAAGGAGCGCATGCCGGAGTGGAAGGAAACCCACCCCGGCGCCGAGGAGTTGCGCGTCGCGGTGATGGGCTGCGTCGTCAACGGCCCCGGGGAAAGCAAGCACGCCGATATCGGGATCAGCCTGCCGGGCACCTTCGAGGAGCCCGTCGCGCCGGTATTCATCGACGGCAAGCTCGACAGGACGCTCAGGGGGGACGGGCTCGTGGCGGAATTCATCGACATCCTCGAGGACTACGTGGCGCAGCGCTACCCGAGTCCAGGTGCACCCGCCCCGGATGTCGGTGCCGCGCGCGAGCGCGTCGCTGGATGAGCCGCGCATGACCCCGCGACTGCCGCTCCTCGTTTGCCTTCTCGCGGCAGTCTTCGTCGGGTGCGGCGTCGGGCGGCCGCCCGCAGCCACGCCGGTCGGGGTGACGTTCCCGCCGGCCGCGCCAACGGTCAAGCCGGTCGATGGCGACGCCGTGATCGCAGGCCTCAAGGAGGCGCTCGGGCCTGATTCGCCCCAGCGCCTCAAGGCCACCGCCGAGGTACGAGTCGATCGCGGCTCCATCAAGGTCGTGATGGATGGCGACTTCCAGGGCAACGAGATGGACGCGACGATGAAGATCCAAAGCGGTGGGAGGCAGATCTCGTTCGACATCATCGCCGCCGACGGCAAGGCGTACGTGAAGCAAGCCGGCGGCAAGTGGGCGAAGTCGCCCGAGAAGGTGCCGGCTGACGGCAGTGGTCCGTTCGGCGACATGCGCAAGGCGGAACTGACATTCGGCGGTCCGTCCAAGACCGGGAAGGGCCTGTACACGATCGTCTGGAAGAACCCGACCGACGCGGCGCGCGCCCTGAACGGGACGATCATCACGGGGTTCAAGGTCAAGTCATCGCTGATGAACTTCGAGGTGACCTCCGCGGGTGTCCCCTACACCGCCACGTACCAGCTCAAGGGCACAGCCAAGTTCGAGGGCAAGTCCACGGCCATCACCGTGACCGGCTATTACCAGTTCTTCCGGATCCACGAGCCCCTGGTGTTCGAGTCGCCGCTGCGCTGACCCGGCGGGCCTAGCCGCCGACCGCGGACGCCGTCACGGGCTCGGCCTCGCTCGGGTCCTCCAGGCTGCCGATGCCGTGCTCCGCGCAGGCGACGAGATCGGCAGGGACCGCCGCGTCGATCTCATCCACGATGCGCTGGCCATCCTTCCAGGCGTTCGCGTTGACGACGATCCGCGTGCCGTCTCGACCCAGCAAGGCTCTCGATGTGGGCGCCAGGTGGACGCACGCGACGCAGTCGCGATATCGGACCGTGGTCCCTTCCGTCGCCGACAGGACGGCGCTCAGGCCGTCGGGGCCGGAGCGCAGCCGCTCCTTGGGCTTGCGCCCTGGGAGGAAGAAGCCGGATGGGCTGTATTCGCGCCCGGTCACCAGGGTCGGAGCCCATTCCGGATAGATCGTGAACCGATCCGACACCAGGTCGGCGTCGGCCAGGACCAGCATCGATTCGAGCGCCGTCCCGATCGCGCCGGCGGCTCCCGCGGGGTCGACCGCGAGGCGGAGATCGAGGAAGTCCTGGGCCGTCCGGATCGGTCCATCCCAGAGGCGGTCCATCGCCACCGCATCGAGCAGGCCGATCCGACCGTCTCGCTCCTCGAATTGGCGGCAGTAGGCGCCGACTTCGGTCTCGAGCTCTCCAGGCGTCGGCCCGTTGCGGGCGAGCTCCTCCAGCACCTCCACCAGCACGCCGAGAACCCGGGCGACCCGATCGGGCGGGCACTCCGCGCCGAACATGACGTGCGCCGTCTCGGCATCGAGCGGCTCATAGTCGAGCTCGACGTCGTACACGAGTCCGTGCTCGAAGCGAAGCTGCTGGCGCATCCGGCGGTGGGCGATGTTGGCGACCATGTTGACCCCGGGACTGCGTCGTCCCAGGAAGCCGATGGTGGCGGCCGGACCGTCCCAGCGCACGTGCGACGGGAACCGGACATCGGGGACGGTCTCCGGAGCCACGACGGTGTGGTGCGGTCCGTCGCGCAGGGGCAGGCGCAGATCGGCCGGCGGCGCTCCGGTCAGCCACAGGACGGCGTTCTGCCGCGTGAACCGATCGTCGATCCAGGTGCGGATCGGCTCCGGCCCGAGCCAGTCGAGACCGAGTTCCTCGTCGCCCGGGCCAAGGCCCCGGCCGTGCCCGGCGTAGCCGAACCGATACCAGCGGACCGCGCCGCCGATGCTCGGGCTTCGCTGGTCGCGCTCCTCGCGCAGGATGCGCCTCTCGAGCAGCAGCCGGTCCAGGGGCGGGTCTGTCAGACCGCGCACGACCGCATCGAGAAAGTGAACGACTTCGGCCGGCTTGCCGCTGCTCGTGAACAGCGTCCGCGTCCCATCGACGAAGCCGTTGTGGTCGTAGTCCTGGACGCCGAGGCCGGCCAGGGCGAGGTGCTCCGCGATGTGCGAGATGCCGCCCATCGGCGACGGCTCATCCGATCGCCCGACGCGGAACATGAGCGCCGCCACGAGCGGGCCTGGCTCATCGACCCACATCGTCGGCACGCCATCGACCTCGGTGTGCTGGATCGGCGCGACAGGGGGGAGGACGGACTCGGGCATCGACAGCCTCTCTGGACGGAAGTTGGCGGGGTCGCGGTAGGCTAGCACCGCGCCCGGACAGCGCGCCGCTCGTCGACCGACCGCGCGGCCCGTGTTTGAGCCGTCCACGCGTCCGGGTGTATACTTCGTGCAACTTAACGGCCGCTCCTGACGTGGGTGACCCCCGCGTCTTTTTTTCGGACCGGCCGTGATTTGGCATCTTGCGCAGGAAGAGGAGGCGATCGTGAGTCGAGACTTCGTGGGCGCCCTCCTCCAGCTCAACGCGGAGAAGCAGGTCTCCCGTGAGCAGCTGATCGGAGCCGTCGAGGACGGCATCCAGTCGGCGTATCGGCGTGTCGCCGGTGACGAGGACATCCACGTCACGATCGACGCAGAGTCCGGTCGCATCCGCGTATATCGCGCCCGTCGCGTCGTCGATGAGATCGAGGACGAGCTGACGGAGATCACGGTCGAGGACGCGCGCAAGCACGAGCCGGAGGCCAAGGTCGGCGACATGGTCGAGACCGAGCAGCTCGACGGCGACGTCTTCGGCCGCATCGGCGCGCAGACCGCCAAGCAGATCGTCCTCCAGCGCATCCGCGAAGTGGAGCGCGACCAGGTCTTCGACCAGTTCGCGAGCCGCGAAGGCGAGCTCATCACCGGAACGGTCAACCGAGTCGAGCCGCGGGCGATCATCCTCGACGTCGGCAAGAACGTGGAAGCGATCCTTGCCACCACCGAGCAGAGCGCGCTGGAGCACTACCGCATCGGCCAGAACGTCAAGGCGTTCGTGCTCGAAGTCCGACGGTCCGTGCGCGGGCCGCAGATCTTCGTCAGCCGTACCCACAAGGGTTTCCTGCGTCGCCTGTTCGAGCTCGAGGTCCCCGAGATCCACAGTGGGACCGTCGAGATCAAGGCGATCGCCCGGGAGGCAGGCAGCCGCTCGAAGGTCGCCGTCTCCTCGCGACAGGAGGGTCTCGACCCGGTCGGCGCCACGGTCGGGCAGCGCGGTGCGCGGGTCCAGGCCGTCGTGGCCGAGCTCGCTGGCGAGAAGATCGATGTCATCCCGTGGAGCGACGACGCTGGGGTGTTCGTGGCCAACGCCTTGAGCCCGGCCCAGGTCCTCTCGGTCGACATCGACGAGGAACACCGGATCGCTTCGGTCACCGTGCCGGAGCGCATGCTCTCGCTGGCCATCGGTCGCGAGGGGCAGAACGCCCGGCTGGCGGCGCGCCTGACCGGCTGGCGCATCGACATCCGGAGCGACGTGTCCGTGGCCGAAGCGAAGGCCGCGGCGGACAGTCCGGCGCCGGTCGCCGAGACCGTGCCGTCGTCGGGCGGGGCGGACGACTCCGCCGCGACGCCGGCCGCCGACGCCGAACCGGCCGCCAAGCCGAAGCGCGCCACGAAGGCGAAGGCAGCCGCCATCGCGGAAACGACCGAGGCCCCGATCAACGCCGACGCCGCCGCCAAGCCGAAGGCAGCCGCGAAGCCGAAGGCCGCAGCCAAGCCCAAGGCGGCCGCCAAGCCGAAGGCCGCCGCTACGGCAGCCGCGGATGCGCCCGTCAAGGCCAAGGCAGCGCCAAAGAAGAAGACCGCAGACGCCAAGGCCGAGGCCAAGGCTCCCGCCACCGAGGAGGTGGCGTCGTAGCCGCGACCGCCCGTCCGGCGACGCGATCGGCGATCTCTCCGCGCCGGGCGCCGGCCCGGATGTGCGTCGCCTGTCGAACCTCGCGCCCCAAGCGCGAGCTACAGCGCATCGTTCGCACGCCGGAACGGGATGTCGTGATCGACCCGACCGGCCGGTTGGCCGGCCGGGGCGCCTACGTGTGCCTCGGCACGGATTGCCTGAGCATCGCCATCAAGAAGGGCGCCCTGGAACGAGCGCTCGAAACCCCGCTCCCCGCCGCGTTCCTCGAGGCCGCGACCGCGGGAGCCATCACCACGAACACCACTGAAGGAGGAGCCCGTGGCCAGGAGTAGGAGCGGCACCCGCGGCCGACGCGGCCCCCGCAAGCCACCGCGTCGCGACAGCGGCGCCACGGCACAAGTCCAGACCCTCGATCCGAGCGAGCGCGGCGCGATCGAGCTGCCCGGCACCATCACCGTCAAGGAGCTCGCCGAGCTCCTGACCGTCAACGTCGCCGACATCATCCGCGAGCTCATCAAGAGCGGCATCTTCGCGACCATCAACCAGCTCATCGACCGCGACACCGCGTCGCTGGTCGCATCCGAGCTCGGCTACGAGGTCGCCGATACGGTCGCCGTGTCGACGAACGGGACCGGACCCGACGGCGAGGCCGAGGGCCCCGCGCCCGAGGCGGCCAAGGAGACCCTGTTCGAGGAAGACGACCCGGCCGATCTCCAGCCGCGGGCGCCGATCGTCACGGTCATGGGCCACGTCGACCACGGCAAGACGAGCCTGCTCGACGCCCTGCGCTCGACGGAGGTCGCGGCCGGCGAACGGGGCGGCATCACCCAGCACATCGGTGCCAGTGAGATCGACCACGACGGCAAGCGCGTCGTCTTCCTCGACACCCCGGGCCACGAAGCGTTCACCGCCATGCGCGCGCGCGGCGCGCGGGTCACCGACATCGCGATCATCGTGGTGGCCGCAGACGACGGCGTGATGCCGCAGACCCTGGAGGCCATCGCCCACGCGAAGGCGGCCAAGGTCCCGATCATCATCGCACTCAACAAGATCGACAAGCCCGACGCTGACCCGGTCCGCGTGAAGACCGAGCTGACCGAAGCCGGCATCGTCATCGAGGAATACGGCGGCGACGTGCCGCTCGTGGCGGTCTCGGCCAAGAGCCGCCAGGGCCTCGATGAGCTCATCGAGATGGTCCTGCTGGTGGCCGACCTGCAGGAGCTCAAGGCCAACCCGAACCGCCCCGCGGTCGGCACGATCGTGGAAGCGCAGATGGACAAGAGCCGTGGCGCGATCGCGACCGCGCTCGTCCAGACTGGCACGCTCCGTGTCGGCGACATCATCGTCGTCGGCGAGACGTTCGGGCGCGTCCGCGCACTGGAGAACGAACGCGGCAAGCGCGTGAAGCAGGCCGGCCCCGCCAGCGCGGTCGTCGTCCTGGGCCTGTCCGAGGTCCCGGAGGCCGGCGACATCCTGCGCGTGGCCGCCGATGACAAGGAAGCTCGAGCGCTGGTCGAACAGCGCAAGACCGCTCTCGCCGCCAAGGCCGGGGAGGGGAGTGGCCGCGCCACCCTCGAAGACCTGTACCGCCAGATCCAGGCCGGCCAGGCCAAGGAGCTGCGGATCATCCTCAAGTCGGATGTCTCGGGCTCGCTCGGGGCCATCACCCACGCCCTGGAGCAGCTCGACCAGGACGAGGTCCGGATCAACGTCCTCCACGAGGCCGCCGGCGACATCACCGACAACGACATCATGTTGGCGACCGCCTCGGACGCGATCATCGTCGGGTTCAACACGAGCATCACCGAGACGGCCCGCCGGGCCGCCGAGGCCGAAGGCGTCGACGTTCGCCTGTACGACATCATCTACAAGCTCACCGACGACATCGAAGCGGCGCTCAAGGGCCTGCTCGAACCGGTCGTGGTGGAGGTCGTCGAGGGTCGCGCGGAAGTCCGCCAGGTCATCCGCGTCGGCAAGAACACCCAGATCGCCGGCTCGTACGTGACCGACGGACGGATCGTGCGCGGTGGTGCCCGCGTCTGGCGCGGCGGCAAGATCATCGCGACCGACCGGATCGAGTCGCTGCGGCGTTTCCGCGACGACGTCCGCGAGGTCCTCGCCAACTACGAGTGCGGCATCGGTCTCGCCAGCTTCCATGACTTGGAAGAGGGCGACATCATCGAGTGCTTCACGTCCCAAACGGTCAGCCGCGCCGCGGCTGGCTGACGGTCCGGTGACCGCGAGAACCGATCGCGTCGACGAGTTATTGCGGCAGGAGATCGGGGCGATCGTGACTCGGGACGTCGCGGACCCACGGGTCGGGTTCGCGACGATCACGAAGGTCGAGACGACGCCCGACCTGCGGCATGCCAAGGTCTGGGTCAGCGTCATCGGCCAGCCGGTCGAGCGTACCCAGACGGTGGCGGCGCTGCAGCGCGCGATGCCGTTCGTTCGGCATGAGCTGGGGCGTGCCCTGCGCATCAAGCGCATCCCGGACCTGCACGTCCACCTGGACGAGACCGCCGAGCGGGGCACGCGCGTCCTGCAGTTGCTCAACGAGCTGGGTGCCGGCGCGGCCCCCGAGGGCGACCTGCCGCTCGGCGAGACCCTGCCGACGCCGGTCGCCCGGGTGCACCACGAGGGCGACGAGCCCGAGGAGCCACCGTCTGCGGTCATCCCGCCCAAGCCACGCTCGCGCCGTCGGACCGGGCCAAAGCCAGGCTCGACCGCGGGCTCAAAGGGCGGGTCGAAGGCGCGGCCCGGCCGGCGCCGATGACCATCGACCTTCGGCCCTACCTCGATGCGGTGCCGGACATCGTGGTCGAGCGGTTGCGTGGCGCCCGGCGCGTGCTCGCGGTCAGCCACGAGAACCCGGACGCCGACACGCTTGGGGCGACCCTTGGTGTGGTCCGCATCGTCGAGGGACTTGGGGGCATCGCCGACCCCGTGTGCACCGATCCCGTCCCGTCGCTGTACGACTTCTTGGCCGGCGTCGAGCGCTTTCGGACGGATCCAGATCCCGATCGCGAGTACGACCTGCTCGTGGTCTCCGACTGCGGCACCCTGGACCGGGTCGGTGATGTTCGCGGACGCCACCCCGAGCTGTTTGAGCAGCTGCCGCGGGTCGTGATCGACCATCACGCCTCGAACGCCGCTACCGGGGATGCCGACTGGATCGAGCCGCACTCGGCCGCGACCTGCGAGATGGTCGCGCTGCTCGCGGTCCGACTCGGGCTATCGCTCGACTCCGATGGTGGCTCGCTGGCCGCCGCCCTGATGGCGGGCATCGTGATGGACACCGCGACCTTCGCCCACCCGAACGCGACGCCGCGGACCCTGGCGGTGTCGGCCGCCCTCGTCGAGGCGGGAGCGCCGCTGTCCGACATCTCGCGGCGGCTGTATCGCTCAAAGCCGGCGGCGCAGCTCCGGCTGTTCGGCCGCGTGCTCGATCGACTCGAAAGTACGGACGGTGGTCGCGTCGTCCACTCGACGCTGCTCGACGCCGACCTGACCGAGACCGGCACGCTCCCGCCGCAGTCCGAGGGCATCATCGACCTGCTCGCGCAGGCCGACGAGGCCGAGGTCGCGATCCTGTTCAAGGAGGCGGGCCCGGCCACCCGGATCAGTGTCCGGACGAAGCCCGGCGGCGTCGACGCGACCGTGCTGACCGGTGCGTTCGGTGGCGGCGGGCACGCGCGCGCGGCCGGGGCGACGGTGGCACTCCCCGTGGTCCAGGCACGGCCGGCCGTCCTCGCCGAGGCGGCCCGACTCGCCGCCGCCGTCTCCCGCTGACCGTGGCGCACAAGTCCCTCGGGGCTGGCCTCGACGGCATCCTCGTCATCGATAAGCCGATCGGCCCGACCTCCCACGATATCGTCGGGCTCGTGCGGCGGTTGGCCGCGACCAAGCGCGTCGGGCACGGCGGCACGCTCGATCCCTTCGCGTCGGGCGTGTTGCCGCTGTTCCTCGGACGCGGCACACGGGTCGTCGAATTCCACATGGGCGATCGCAAGCGCTACCGGGCCACGGTCTGTTTCGGGGCCTCGTCCACGACGGACGACCTCGAAGGGGAGCTAACGCCGTCGTCGGGCGCGCCGCCATCGCGAGCCGATGTCGAAGGGGCACTCCCCGGGCTGACCGGCACGATCTCGCAGCGACCGCCGGCGTACTCGGCGATCAAGGTCGGCGGCCGGCGCGCTTACGCGATGGCCCGGGCAGGCGAGACGGTCACGCTTGCGGAGCGGCAGGTCACGATCCATGCCCTCGAGCTCCTGTCCTGGGACGACGCTGACGCCCAGCGACCGATCGCGGTGCTCGACGTCGCCTGCTCCGCCGGGACGTATGTCCGGGCGCTGGCACGCGACCTCGGGGAGCGACTGGGCACCGGGGCGTACCTCGGTGCGCTGCGCCGGACCGAGGCCGGTCCCTTCGCCGAGACCGACGCGCTGCCCCTCGACGCCGTACGTGCCGCGGCGGCCGAGGATCCCGCCGCCGTCGCACGGCTGCTGCTGCCGATCGCCACCGGACTCGAGCGGTTCCCGGACGTCCAGCTCTCCTCGGACGAGATCGAGGCGGTCGCCCGCGGCCAGTTCATCCGGCCGCAGGCCGGCTTCGAGCCGGGCGCGGAGCGCTATCGACTGCGCGCGCCCGACGGCGCGCTCGCGGCCATCGCGATCGAGGCGCCTGGCGGTCGCCTGGCGCCTGACAAGGTGCTGGTCACACCGGTCCCGTCGGTCGTCCCGGCCTGATGGAGGTCGTCACCGGCGTCGAGGCGCTGCGGCCCGAGCACGGGCCGATCTTCGCGGTCGTCGGCGTCTTCGACGGCTTGCATCGCGGCCACGCCTACCTCCTGGAGCACCTCGTCCGCGAGGCTGAGTCACGTTCGGCGCATCCGACGGTCATCACGTTCGACGCCCATCCGGACGAGGTGCTGACCGGATCGGCCCCGCCGTTGCTGATCCATCCCGACGAAAGGCTCGAGCGCCTGGCGGCTGCCGGGGCCGAGGTGACGGTCGTCCAGCACTTCGACGATACCGTGCGCCGGACGCCCTACGACGCCTTCATCGCCACGATCCAGGCCGGGACCTCGCTGGCGGGCCTGTTGATGACGCCGGATGCCGCGTTCGGCTTCGAGCGGCGCGGCACGCCCGACACGCTCGCGGCGCTCGGTCGCGAGCGCGCGTTCGATGTCGTCGTCGTGCCGCCGTTCACGCTCGACGGTCGAGCCGTCCGGAGCTCTGACATCCGCACGTTGATCGCGGCTGGCGATCTCGATGGCGCCGCCGCACTCCTTGGACGGCCGGTCACGCTGCGCGGCGATCTCCGCGACGGCTCAGTCTCGTTCGGTTGGCCGCTGGCGCTCCCACCCGACGGGGAGTACCCGTGCCTGATCGACGGTTCGCCGGCGCACCTCCGGTTGGGCAACGGAGACGCGCGCCTGGATGCTCCGGCGATGGCGGCCGGTCCGGTGGAGATCTCTCTGGCCTGACGCCCATCGATCGTTCGTGTCGAGTTAGAGACCGGGCTTCCAGAGCGGCTCGGCGACGCCCCGCTCGTGGTTCTCATAGCGAGCCATCACGAACAGGGCGTCCGACAGCCGGTTGAGGTAGGGCAGCACCAGTTCCCCGATCGGCTCCTCATGGCTCAGCGTGATGGTCTCGCGCTCGGCGCGGCGGCAGACGGTCCGCGCAACGTGCAGCTGGGCCGCGCCCGGCGAGCCGCCGGGCAACAGGAAGTTCGTCAGCGGACCCACGACCTGGTTCAACTCGTCGATGAGGCGTTCGAGCCGCTTCACGTGACGCGGCTGGACGGTCGGGATTCGGTCGCGCCGCTCGTCGTCCTCGGGCCAGCACAGGTCGGAGCCCAGGTCGAACAGCTCGTTCTGGATCGTCGCGAGTTCCTCGGTGAGCCGAGCCGTGAGCCCAAGCGCCAGCGCGACGCCGATCGAGGAGTTGAGCTCGTCCACGGTCCCGTACGCCCGCACCCGCGGGGAATCCTTGGACACCCGCCGGCCCCCGCCGAGGCCGGTCAGGCCCTCGTCGCCGGTCTTGGTGTAGATCTTGGTGAGCCGCGGCATGCCACCGATCGTACAGCGAACGTTTGACCGATTCGCGCCGTGGCCCGTATCATCGCTCGGTCATAGATGGAAGAACATCAAGCACAGATCGTGTCGGAGGACCGAGTGCCGCTCGCGCGGGAACAGAAGCAGGAGCTCATCACCGGGTATGCCACCAAGGAAGGTGACACCGGTTCGCCCGAAGTCCAGGTCGCGCTCCTTACCGAGCGGATCACGGAACTGACGGGGCATCTCCGGAGCTTCCCGAAAGACAACCACTCGCGCCGCGGCCTCCTCAAGCTCGTCGGCCAGCGCCGCCGCCTTCTCGCCTACCTGATGAAGAAGGACAGCGCGCGCTACCGGACCGTCATCGGACGGCTGGGACTCCGCCGCTAGTCGCCGCTCAGGACCTCGGGCGTCGCCCGGGGTCCATGCATGTCCGGCGCCAGCAGCGCAGCAGGCTGACCCGCCCGCGGGTCGTCACCTCCTCCACGACAAGGAGGATCGTTTCCCTTGTCTCAAACGTTCGAGACGCAATTGGGTGGTCGCACGCTGACCATCGAGACCGGCAAGCTTGCACGCCTCGCCGGCGGATCCGTCACCGTCCGCTACGGCGACACCATGGTGCTCGGCACGGCCAACCGGTCGGAGCCACGCCCCGGCCTCGACTTCTTCCCCCTGACGGTCGACTTCGAGGAGCGGATGTACGCCGCGGGCAAGATCCCGGGCGGCTTCATCAAGCGCGAGGCGCGCCCGTCCGAGAACGCCATCCTGGCCGCTCGGCAGACCGACCGACCGATCCGACCGCTCTTCCCCAAGGGCTACAAGGACGATGTCCAGCTCGTGATCACGGTCCTCTCGACTGACCAGGAGAACCTGCCTGACGTCGTCGGCACGATCGCGGCCTCCGCGGCCCTGTCGATCAGCGAGATCCCGTTCGACGGCCCGATCGGCTCCGTCCGCGTCGGCCGCATCGACGGTGAGTTCGTCGTCAACCCGACCTTCAGCCAGCTGAAGGACTCGGAGCTCGACCTCATCGTCGCGGGCACCAAGAACGCGATCATGAT
>Ga0070698_100003831_pt1 | contig 16534 bp, 15 predicted proteins | sample KBSK1502metaG_FD_65477 | JGI IMG/M metagenome (GOLD analysis project Ga0070698, IMG submission 65477) | Corn, switchgrass and miscanthus rhizosphere microbial communities from Kellogg Biological Station, Michigan, USA - KBS K1-50-2 metaG | ecosystem: Host-associated > Plants > Roots >...
TACATCATCCGCAAAGCCACGCTCTCTGATCGCCCAGCCCTCTCCCGACTCATCAAAGACTCAGCGCGCAGCCTGAGTCGCGCAGATTATTCCGACGCCCAAATTGAAGGCGCGATTGCCACGGTATTTGGCGTCGATACCAACCTGATTGTTGATGGAACTTACTTCGTCGCAGATAGCGCCGGGACGTTGATTGGTTGCGGCGGTTGGAGTAAACGACGGACTTTGTTTGGCGGAGATCAGTACGCGACACGCGATGCGGGCAAGCTTGATCCCCAGACAGAGCCGGCCAAGATTCGCGCCTTCTTTATTCATCCCGCACATGCGCGAAAGGGAATTGCGCGAGCGCTCCTGGCGAGGTGCGAATCCGAAGCTGCAGCGCACGGCTTTCAAGCTCTGGAGTTGATGTCTACTCTCCCGGGAATCAAACTCTACCGGGCCTGCGGTTATCAAGGGGCGGATCGTGTTGAGCTTGAGGTCGGCGAAGGCGTGACGATTGGCCTGGTGCCGATGAGAAAAGAATTACGCTGAAGCAGCGAGCCCGATTGAACCTGTCGGCCAGCGTTGACGTTTAGATAACCGTGCCAGGGATTCATTCGCATGGCTCCGTAGGAGCCAAATGCTTATAGCCCGCGTGGGATGATCTGTTCCTGCGCTCCGTAGGAGCGCAACAGAGAAGTGTTCCGCTCCTACGGAGCGAGCTCTTTGGGTAAGGCAGGTTGCTATAAACATTTCGCCTCTACGAGGCGAGGAAGCGTGAGCAAGCGCGGAGTAATGAGGCCGTTCCCCAAGTCGGTGGGTCGCTTCCAGAAATCACAGATTGAAGTCTGGGCCACTCAACGGCGGAGGTAACTATGTACTGTTCATCATGCGGTTCGGCGGTGCCGCCCGGACTCAGCTATTGCAATCGATGCGGCGCCGATTTACGGGCAAAGGAACAGAGTCCGGCAAAGCGTTCGGGCCCCTCGCCCGATTCGCTCGTGTGGGCCATCGTCGCGGTGACCACCATCGGTCTCTTCCTGTTAATTGCGATGATGGTATTTATGAAAGATCTTCACTTCAACGATGGATTAATCAACGGGTTCGCGGCCGCGACTCTTCTTTCCGTCATGTTGGTTGACGTCTTGTTCGCCTGGCTGCTTTTGAGCTCCAGGCGTAGTCAGGCCAAAGTGATTCTCGAGGAGCTTCAGGCCGAGCGGACCAGGGAGCTGACGGTAGCGCAGACTCACACGCTGCCGGAGCCCGCGCAAAGCGTTACGGACCACACCACTCGGACGCTGGAGCCGGTACCTCGGAGCAGCAAGAAACTAATCTAGAGAGTTGAGCCTGGCTTTAATCCCGCAATCCCGCAATGAGGTCAGTACCGGGAACGGACCGGGGTCCCCGCGCGGGCAGCCCGCGTGGGGTGGTGGTAGCGACCGGGTTTCTTCCCGTCTTTGTGTGTGGCAACCCGGTCGCTACCCTCCCGGTACTGGCCTCATCCTCGAATCGATAGTCTAAAGCATGAACTCAAACTCTAACCGTAGAGTTGTTTTGACTCTGTTTTCCATTTTCCATTTGTCATCTATCATGGGAAATTCGAAATCAGAATCGACCTTGGTTAACGGTGCTGAAGAATGACTAAGAGCCGGCTTGAAGCTTTCAGCGATGGAGTGATTGCGATCATCATCACCATCATGGTGCTGGAATTGAAAGTGCCGCATGACGCCAGTTGGAATGCGCTCGTACCTATCGCTCCGGTGTTTTTCAGCTACGTGCTTAGCTTTATCTTCCTGGGCATCTACTGGAGCAATCATCACCACTTGCTGCAAGTGGTCGAGCATGTCAACGGCAGGGTGCTCTGGGCGAATTTGCATCTGCTCTTCTGGTTGTCGCTGACGCCATTTGTCACCGGCTGGATGGGCGAAAATAAATTTGCCGCGGTGCCCGTGGCGCTCTACGGCATGGTCCTGCTATTCTCGGCGATCGCGTATTTTATACTGGCGCGTTCACTGCTCTCGATCCATTCGCCCGACTCAGTCCTGGCGATTGCGCTTGGTGCGGACTTCAAAGGGAAAATCTCGATGGTGATCTATCTGCTGGCGATCCCGCTCGCGTTTGTGAAGTCGTGGCTGGCGTGCGCGCTCTATGTTCTGGTGGCGGTGATGTGGTTGGTGCCGGATCGGCGGATCGAGAAAACGATTGGGACGTAGGGTGCACACGGATCGCGGACATCCCTGTGAGCGCGTCAGCGCGAACACTCTCCAAGGCGATCTTCAAGTAGAGTCTGAGCGGGCTTCGCACGGTGACGGAGGGGATGCCAGCGATCCGGGACGCCGCTTATCGGCTCCGCTTGGCGAAATACCCCGGCCGGTAACGGAGCTTCAACTGCTCTTTGCGGAGTTCGGGGCTGGTTATTTCGATCGCCATCTTGCGAAATGAACCATCGTGATTCTTGTTGGTCGAAGAGTATGCCAGCAGGTATTGCGAACGCAGCTCCTGCTCGATTTCCGCGAAAGCTGAGGTCAGGTCGTCCTGCTTCTTGGGGAAAAAAGCTCGGCCGCCGGTGCGCTCGGCGAGATCTTTAAGCGCATTTTTGTCGACTCCCTCCTGCCTCTTGTCGCCGATCCCGATCGCGTAAATCACTGTCTCAAACATAATCGCGCGATCGACGGCTTCGCTCCGCATTAGACGACTGCTGGTGTCGTGCCCGTCCGTCAAAAGAATGATCGCACGCCGCCGCTGGCCCACACTGCGCGCCAGAACCTCCTTGCAACTCACGGCGATCGAATCCCAGATTGCGGTTGTGCCTTCCCGCGGCGGAGCAATCGTGCCCGGGCCGGAGGCGATGCCGCCAATGGGCGGAGCAGTGCCCATGTAGGATGGAAACGCTACCTCAACAGCTTCCAAAGCGCGATAGATACCGAGTACGTCGCGCGTCAAAGGTTGTTCCAGATGAGCATAGCCCTCGAAGGGAATGATCGCAGCCTGGTCCTTGCTGGATCGAATAACGTTGTCGACGAACCTGCGGGCGGCTGCCTTCTCATCCGGCAGGGTGCGTTCCTCCGAACCGCTGACATCGATCAGGAAAGCGATCGACAGCGGCCGATCAGTTTCGCGCTGGAAAGTGAAAAGCGTCTGGGGTACTCCGTCTTCCAGCACGCGAATGTCTGTCTGCTGCAGCGTCGTCAGATAGCGATTGTTTTTGTCAGTAGCAGTGAAGAGCAGCGTGGTGAGATCAGTTTCGGTGCGAATGACATCGACGTCCTGGCTTGGAGGCGTTTGCGCCGCGCTGTTTAGCACTGCTCCCAGCAGGGCATACGTGATGAATAGCTTTAAAAAATTTGAAGTCAGGTCCGCGCAACGGACGGTTGAAAATAGCCCAGCACTTAAGTGCTGGTTACGAACGTTTCGACGAAACAGAAAGCCCGTGGAACGGGCGGCTGAAATCACAGGTCCGGTACAGAACCGCTCGCGGTCGCGAGCGGGTATTCCGATCCCATGAGTCTTTTTTAAGCGATGAATCAACCCGGTCGCTACCGCTCCCGGTTCCGTAACCGTTGCTGGTCTGTTGTCAGATCGTCCGGCGCGCGGAGTTACTCGACTTAGTATCCCGCCGGCGCGCGGCCGTTGCTCCCGGCGCCGGCAGCTTCCTGGGCGATTTTCACGCCGACGCTGGCGCCGATGCGGGTAGCACCGGCTTCGACCATCGCGCGGGCGTCGTCGATATTCTTCACTCCGCCTGAGGCTTTCACGCCCAGTTCAGATCCGACCACGCGGCGCATCAAGGCAATGTCCGCCACTGTCGCTCCGCCCTTCGAAAAGCCGGTCGAGGTCTTAACAAAGTCGGCGCCGGCGCGCTTGGCCGCCTCACAGGCGCGAACCTTTTCATCGTCGGTTAGGAGAGCTGTTTCGATGATCACTTTGCAGGTCACGTCGTATTCATGTGCGACCTCGGCAACGGATCGGATGTCGTGTTCGACCAGACAGTCGTCGCCGCTTTTCAGGGCGCCGACGTTGATGACCATGTCGACTTCACGCGCGCCATCCATGATTGCGCGGCGGGCTTCGTAGGCTTTCACATCAGGCAGGGTCGCGCCGAGCGGAAATCCGATTACGGTGCAGACGGGAACGCCGCTGCCCTGAAGATTACAAGCCGACACGCGCACCCAGGTCGGGTTTACGCAAACTGAAGCGAAGTGATACTGTGCGGCTTCTTCGCAAAGACGTTTGATTTCAGTTTCAGTGGCGTCGGGTTTTAAGAGCGTGTGATCGATCAAGCTGGCCCAGTCGCGCGCCGAAGCAGTCTGACCCAGGACGAGTCCGATGCGCGCCGCGCCCGCATCGACGACGCGATGCATACGCTCGGGGCAGCGATGAAAGCATTCCGACGTGCAGCCGCACATCTTTGCCTGATCAACGCTCTCGCCGTTCAGACGGGCATAGATCACGTCGGTGATCTGCTCGACCAGTTGTTCGAAGTCGCCGTTGTTTGAATAGGGCATTGCTAATCAGTTCTTACTTTACCAGTCCCCACTCTTTCAGTACCGACATCAATGTCGGCAGCGGGTCCTGCCACAGCCAATCGACCTTGAGCCAGAGACCTTCCATGACCTGGCTGCGACAGATGCGATCGTCATTGGTTACGACCTGCGAATAGACTCCGTCGGCGTTGAGCTGATAAAAGTCAGCGAGCTCACGGGCTGGGTCGATCAGCCAGTACTCCCTGACGCCGGCTTGTTCATATTCACGGTACTTATCAACTCGGTCTCGCGCGCGACTATCGGGACTGATGATTTCAATCGCCAAGTCCGCCGGACCATCGAGATATTTATTTTGCAACGTGTCGATTCGATCGCGGGCGATGAAGAGCACGTCGGGCTCTCGACCCGAGGGACGAATTCTCAGTCTCATTTGAAATGGAGCGATCAAGACTATTCCCAATTCGTTTGCTTCAGCGAAATGCTTAAGCAATGCTCCCAGAAAACTCAGAATTTGCTGGTGTGTTAAGGTTGGGGGACTCATCAGAACTACCTCACCATCAACCCACTCCGCATTCATGTCTCCCGCCCACTCGAGAAACTCTTCGTACGTCATACGAGGGAGCGGCGTCGGCGTGACGGGCGAGTGAGGAATCTGTGTTTTGATTTCTTGCGCCATGGCTGAATCCCTCGCGAACGATCTGCGCGGCGTAGCTGAAATCCATTTTACGCCAACGCACAGAGTTCGGCCAATCGGTTCAGAGTTCAAGCTTTAGCTTGTGCTTGCAATCAGCAACCTAAAGGCTGAACTCTGAATACGGTTTTGAAGTTCGAGGTGAGGGTTACCGGCTGTACTGCCGCTCAATCGCATCGATCTTGCCGACGCGCTTGCGGTGTCGATCTTCAGTGAGTTCGGTACCCAGCCAGGCGCGGACGATGTCGCGCATCTCGGCGCTGGAAATCGTTTTGCTGCCGAGGGTCAGGACGTTGGCGCCGTTGTGTTCACGCGAGTTGCGAGCCACTTCGACCGAATAGCACGCGGCGGCGCGCACGCCGGGGACCTTGTTGGCAGTCATAGCTGAGCCCACGCCGGCGCCGTCGATCACGATGCCGACATCGACTGTGCCGTCGGCGACTGCGCGCGCGACTGCATGAGCAAAGTCCGGATAGTCGACCGCACTTTCCGAGTTGGTGCCGAAATCATGAACGCGATGGCCGAGCTCGGCGAGGAAGGTTTTGAGTTCTTCCTTCATCGGGTAACCACCATGGTCCGCCCCGACGGCGACAGACTTGGTTTGTTGTGAGCCTTTGCGTGGCACGCGCCTCACGATTTCGATGCCGCGTTCATTGATGATGTCGGCGGCGAGAGGAGTGAGCCGCGCGGCCTCGGCGACGCGCAGGACCGAGCCGCGCTCGAGCCCGCGCACATCGTCCTCCGTGATTATTAGTTTCGCCGATTCATCGCGGGTGACTGCCGAGCCGGACGGTGAGGTAGACAAGGACGATGACGGAGCGGGTTGGGCCGGAGTTGACGCGTCAAATTCGGCTGGAGCCGCTTTGCTCAAGACGTCGCGTACTAATGCGCGAACTCGATCTCTGGTTGCGTCATCCGCCATATTCTGTGGCACAGACTTCAGTCTGTGATTTCCAGCGCTCTAAACACAGACTGAAGTCTGTGCCACTAACACAACTAAGGTCTGTGCCGCTAAGCCAGTGACTCGTCGCGCAGATCCAACAGGCGTCCCGCGGACGCCGTCACCTTACCGTCACGAAGCGTGAAATCTACCCGACCGACATAGATGCCGCTGCGGCCAACCTGGAAAATGATCGTATCTTTGCCCGCGGGATTTTTTTGCAGCACCGGCTTTTCCATGAAAGTGTGGGTGTGGCCGCTGGCGATAAAGTCTATGCCGTCGACCTGCGCCGCGACTTGCGAGTCGCCTATCCCACCTTCCTTCGGATCGGGGTAGTAACCAAGATGCGACATACCCAGAACGAGGGTACAGCGCTCTTGCTCGCGTAAAAGTTTCGTGACACCGCGCGCCATGCGCACCGGATCCAGATACTGCAACGGTTTGAAATTCTCCGGAGTGATCAAGCCGGTCGGGCTAATTCCCAAACCGAAAAGACCGACACGCACGCCGCCCACTTCCTTCACCAGGTGGGTCTTGACTTTACTCTCCAGCGCGGAGCCGCGCACGTCATAGTTGGTCGAGACAATGTCGAAGTTGGCAAACTGCATCGCCTTGGCCAGCGATTCGACGCCGTTATCAAACTCATGATTGCCGATCGTGCCCGCGTCGTAACCAATCAGGGACATCGACTTGTACTCAACTTCACCTTTGTAAAAATTGAAATAAGGCGTGCCCTGCAAAACGTCGCCGGCGTCGATCATCAGCGTATTCGGGTTCTCCTTGCGCACGCGCTTGACCAGCGTGGCCCGGCGCGCGACGCCGCCTTTACCCGCGTAAGTTTTGTCGTTCTCAAGAATCGGATCGATCTGAGAATGAGTGTCATTCGTATGCAGGACGGTGATCAGCGTCTCGCCCTTTAGCGGCTCGAGCAGCGGGGCCCAGATCGCCGCGCGCGTTGGCGTATAGAGCGCGCGCAGGCCTTTCGGAAAAGAAAGGCCGAGGCCGGCCACGAGTGAAGCGCCCAGGAAATTTCTGCGGGTCGTCATTGGGGGCGCACCTCCTCAGGAACGGCCGACAGGGCTCGATCAAAAACAAAACGGCCGTCGAGGTTTGGTTTGATGTCACGGCCAGCCGCGGTTTCAGATTTCACGTAATTCATGACCGCGTCGCGCAGCGTTATGCCCAGCTCTTTCATGTTCTTGCCTTCACGCAGAACTCCGTACGTGTTTCCGCCCACGCGGTACAGGTAATCGATAGTGACGATTGTGTAAGTTACATTAGGGTCGATCTCTTTTTCTCCTCCAGCCTCACGCAGTTTGGCACTGACCAGCTCAGACTTTTTGTCGGCATTTGTCTTGTAAACAATCCGCGCGCCTGACTGGGCTTCGCGTCCGGCCACAACGGTACGCAGCAACTTCATCAACTGCTCTCCGGTCAGATCCAAAGTCACCAGTGCATTTTCAAACGGCAGCAATTCAAAGATGTCGCGCGCTTTCAACTCTCCTTCAGCGATGGCACTGCGCCGGATCCCGCCGCCGTTCATCAAAGCAAACGCCACCGGCTTACCTGACTTCAGGCTTGTCTGGGCGCGCATGCCGTCGGCGACAAAGTTTCCCAGCGAGCCCGATCCGACGCCGCTTTTTTTCAGCTCGCCTTTTAATTTGCCGAGCACCACGTCGAGTTCGCGCACCTTCGGGCTGAAGACTGCCAGCATCTTGTCCACCAGCGGATCGTCGGGGATGGAAGCATCAACTGGCGTCTCAGTCACTCGTGCGCGCACATCCGCACCCGATTGAGTTGGCGCAGCAGCGGCTTTAGGCGCGGGTTGCTGCGAAAGAGCCGTGGGCGCGCTCGTCAGCAGCAACACTAGCAGCAGCAGCGGCAGTGACCAGCCGCGGATCATCTTTCGAGCAGATTTCTTCATATGCGATTCCTGGTTGAAACTTGGTGAAAGCAAATATAACAGCCCAATGGCCCTTTGCGAATTGACCGATAGCGAGAGGTTCAATAGTATCTCGCAGCACCGGCGCGGGCGCAAACGACGTTACAGAACCGGGAGCGGTAGCGACCGGGTGCAGGACTCAAGAGGAATTCCGGATTTCAATTTCCAGTGCAAATTGAATATATGACCCGGTCGCTACCGCTCCCGGTTCTGTAACAACTTTGACGACGCGCGAACTCTGAGAGAAACTGAAACTATCGAAGGGAATAGAAACTCTTGTCCACATCACCTGCACGAATCGCCATGTCAGAATTCACGAACCCCAATTTGGAAGTCCTGATCCCGACTGAAGAGATCACAAAACGGATCAGCGAGCTGGGCGCAGATATAGCGCGCGACTACGCCGGACGCAACCCGCTGTTGATTGGCGTGCTTAAAGGCGCGTGCCTGTTCCTGAGCGATCTGATGCGGGCGGCCGACATCCCTTTGAACGTTGAGTTCATAGCGATTTCCAGTTATGGCGCTGAGATGCGCACCTCGGGTGAAGTGCGCATTCTCAAAGATCTGGACGTGGCTATCGAAGGCCGGCACATCCTGGTGGTGGAGGATATTGTCGACACCGGCCTGACGCTTTCCTACCTGTTGGCCAATCTGAAATCACGCGGCGCAGAGAGTGTGAAACTTGCGGCCCTGCTCGACAAGTATGAACGGCGCGAGAAGGAAGTGGTGATTGATTATTTGGGTTTCCAAATTCCCGACAAGTTCGTCGTTGGTTATGGCCTGGATTTCGCCGAGCGCTATCGCAACCTCCCATTCATCGCGGTGCTGAAAAATCCGGAAGGGGCGCAGATGGGATTGCCTATGCAAACCTCGGAAACTTAGCTTGTAATTTCAAATTTGAGATTTTGAGATCGGAGATCTCAGAACTGGATTCCGTAATACGCAAACAGCGCGTTCTTGCCCCGACCGTGATTTGCGACCGTGTATCCGGTTGTCAAAGCACTGTTCTTCGACGTGGTGAACGAGAGGCCCGAGCTCACATATCCGAGGCGGTTGTCGCCGCTCGACCAGTCCACAATCAAGCCAACTTTCTTAAAGAGCGGCTGTTCGTATCCCAGGATGGCTCCGGCCTTTGTTCGTTCGTCTTCATTTGCATGCAGCAGGGCATAACCTCCGCCGGTAAAGCGCGGCCCAAAACGGCCCCGTACTTGTTTGCTGAAAACCGAGTAGCATTGGCCCAGCGTATTCGTGCCCGCGCGATGAGTCACGGGAGCATAAAGAATGCATCCCACCGCCAGCGCCGTTCCATTTGCTTCGTTGCTATAAACCTGCCACTTGATGTTCGGTTGCACTTCGATGGGCAGGTTCTCGCCTGACACATGCGTGTACGAAACGTTGGCGCCTACTTCGATGTTCTTGCCCACGCCGATTACCGCGCGCGGAATGTAATTTTGAAACGAGCCTTGCCGTTGCCAGGCATAGTTGGTGAGAAAATCAAATTCCAGGTAGACCTTCTTTGCGGCCACCACGTCGGTCGAGGGCTCGTTCAGCAGCGTAGTTTGAGCCGTAACGATCTTTGTCGCCGACAGGCAAAAGATCACCGCCGGTAGAAGTAGAGCTACTGGGAATCTATTCATCGGGGCTTCTCCTTATGTTGAAGGAAAAGGACTATAGCGGCAGATTACCCAAAAATCTAGTTCAAAACTCGGTTGAGCTTTCCGGAAGGCAAGTCCCACAAGACCACCGTAGCATTACCGGCGCCGCTGGCGAGCAGACTCCCATCGGGTGAGAACGCCAGCGAAGTCACCGTCAGATCGTGACCCTTAAGCGTGCGCCGGGCTCTTCCGGTCGCCGTCTCCCAGACAATTACGCTGCGATCGTCGCCGCCAGTGGCCATCCAGATTCCATCAATTGAAAACGCGATCGCGTTTACCGCGCCCGTGTGCTTCTTGAGTTGCAGGCTGAGCCCGCCCGTTTGCAGATCCCAGAGGGTGACGATTCCATTTTCAGCGGCCGCTGCCAATATCCGGCCGCCGGGCGCGAAACGCAGCGTCGTGATCTTGCCGCCGCCGTCAATTGTTCTGGTGATCCTGCCGCCGGCCAGGTCCCATGTTTGAATCTTTCCGTCGTCGCTGGCCACGGCCAGCGTCTGGCCGTCAGCCGCAAAGGTCAGGCAATCGATCCTGGTACGTTGCGAAGCGAGCCTTTGTATTACCTCTCCCGTAACGGTGTTCAGCAGAATGATTGAGTTGGGGTAGGCTGTTGCCAGTTTCTGCCCGTCAGGAGAAAGTGCGATCGCTGAGACTGAACTATTATTGTCTGGCGTGGCTTTCTCTTCACCCGTCGGAATGTTCCAAAGGCGAAGTCTTTCATTTTCGCCGCCTACTTCAGCCAGCATCGTTCCATCGGACGAGAGCACGGCCATCGAACCGGTATCGTCATGATCGGCCAGACGCTTTTTCATTTCGCCCGTCCGGACGTCCCAGAGTTTGATTCCGCCTTGCTCAATTTCTCCCGATACGGTTTTGCCGTCAGCCGAGAACGCTAACGCCATGATGCTCTTTACCGACAAAAGAAATCGCCGGTCGGCTGTGTTACTCACACTGGTGTCGCTGGCTTCATCAAAAGCATATTTTGTTTTCCAGATTGCGGTGTCGACCAGGTGGACACTGGAGGGGTCAGTTTGAAAAGCGACCATTCGCCCATCCGGAGAAAGAACCACCGAACTTGCGGCGCCCTCTTCGCGCGTGGCCACGGTTCCCAGGCTTCCGCTTTGAAGATCGGCAATTTCCAGAGTGGCAAATGATCTCGTGTCTTCGCGCAACGTCCCGCTGATAAGCAATTGTTGGCCATTCAACGCGAACACCAGGCTGGAGATCGATTGCGTGCTCAAGGGTAGAACCTGCTTCACTGCGCCGGTGTTCACATCCCAAGTGCGGACCTCGCTTTTGAAATCCGGCCGCTTGTTCCGAAACGAGAATTTCGTAATCGCCGCCGCCAGTGTGCGACCGTCGGGCGAGAAAGCCGCCGCAATCAGGCGGCCCTTGAAGTCTTTCAACTTGCGTACTTCCTCGCCGGTTGCTGCACTCCAAAGTTTAACTTCCCTTGGGTTCCACGCTGCCACAAGTCCGCCATCAGGTGAGAAGACCAGCGGTTGGCGGCGTTGGTTCATAACAAACATCGAGGACAATTCGGCGGAATTAGTTCCCCAGAAAAGAGGAAACTCGTAACTGCCCAGATTTCCTTTCAGTTTCAATCTGACCTCGCCCGTCCTGGCGTCCAGCAACTTTAGATCTGCGTCATATGTCACTGAGCGAGTTAGCGGCATTGTGGTGGGACCGGGTCCTCGAGCAGATTCAAATCCGCCAAAGCTGATACTGGAAAAACCCAGGGCAGCATGGTATTCGATGGTTGCCAAAGACCGGCCATCCGGAGAATGAACGGCCATCAAACTGATTCCGTCGTCGCCGGGCAGCTCAACCCGCTGTTTGAGTTCACCCGTTTCGGTGTTCCACCACTTGAGTTCGACAAACGGAGTGCGTTCACGGCGCGCAAGTTTTTCCTGGATCTTGTTGGTGTGAAATCCACCGCTGCCTGAGACCATGGTCCGGCCATCAGGCGTGAACGAAATTGACCAGACTGTTCCGTCGAATCCTTTGATCGAGTGTTTGAGAGTTCCTGACTCGACGTCCCAGAGCTCAACTCGGCCCGCGTCGCTGGTGCCACGGGCGATCGCCAGCGTGCGGCCATCCGGCGAGAATTTTACCGACCAGACAATGTCAGTGAGGCCGGTAAGCACGCGCGGAGAACGACGGCTGGTCTGTGCAGGAGTATGCGAAATCGCGACCAGCAGGATGCACGACGTGACCAGACCGAGCGTCAGATGACTACGTTTCATAACCAACCCCGCTTCAGTTTGGAGCAGCGGTTTAAGCAAGACCGTTTCGAGCGACATCGTCAAGGAAACTTGTGCCCGCGTGCAAGTTTAATCCGAAATTCTCAGCGATGGTCTTACCGATGTCTGATAGCGAGCTGCGCGTACCGAGATTGATTCCGGCGCGCGCCTGCTTGCCAAATGCAATTAGCGGCGCGTACTCGCGGGTGTGATCGGTGCCGGGATAGGTTGGATCGTTGCCGTGATCGGCAGTGATGATCACCAGGTCGCCTTCGTTCATGGCGGCCTCGATCTCGGGCCAGCGCGAATCGAAATGTTCCAACGCGCGCGCATAACCTTCCGTGTCGCGCCGGTGACCATAGAGCATGTCAAAGTCCACGAGATTGGAAAAAATCATTCCCCGCGTGTCGTCGCGCAGGGCGCGGATCGTCTGATCGATCGACTGTTCGTTGTTCTTTGCGCTTAAGTCCTGAGTCACTCCCGTCGAGTCGTAGATAGAAGCAATTTTTCCAATGCATACGACGTCGAGCCCGTGTGACTGCAAGAGCGGCAAAAGATTTTCGCGTGGCGGCGGCACCGCATAGTCATGGCGGTTCTCAGTGCGATAGAACGCGCCCGGCGGGCCGAGAAAGGGACGCGCGATGACCCGGCCGACCTCATGCTCGCCCCGCAGAAGGTCGCGCGCAATTTCGCAGATTTCATAGAGGCGTGCGAGCGGGATTACCTCCTCATGCGCGGCAATCTGAAAAACTGAATCACCAGAAGTGTAAACGATTGGCTTGCCGGTCCGGACGTGTTCGGCGCCCAGGTCCTTGATGATTTCAGTGCCGCTGGCCGGAATGTTGCCGAGGATTCCCGACACCTTTGTGCGTTCGATGAACTGATCGAGAATCGATTGCGGGAACCCGTTCGGATATGTCGGGAAAGCCCGCTCGAGAATAATGCCGGCCATCTCCCAATGACCCGTGGTCGTGTCCTTCCCGTTTGAAGCGAGGGCGCATTTGCCGAAACAACCGCGGGGGTTAGCGATCTGTGGCAGGCTTTGCAGCGGGCGAATGTTGCCGAGCCCGAGGCCTTGCAGATTCGGCAAGCGCACCTTGCGCGATTCACAGATGTGGCCGAAGGTGTCCGACCCGGCGTCACCCCACTTCGGCGCGTCGGGCATCGCGCCGATGCCGGCGCCATCGAGCACGATTAGAGTGATTCGATTGAAAGTAGAGTTTTGGCTCATGTCTAAGAGCGTAGACTTCACGCTGTCGGATTCGCGGTCTAAGTTATATAATCATACGCATGGAAGCAAACGGAACCTACACCTTCACGATGCTCTTCGAACCTGCTGAAGAGGGCGGCTATACAGTAACTTGTCCGGCATTACCAGGCTTGGTTACCGAAGGCGATTCACTCGAAGAGGCCCGTCACATGGCTGAAGACGCTTTGCGCGGTTATCTTGAGAGTCTGCGCAAGGATGGTCAATCGATTCCGCCGGACAAAACCCCCATAACCGAACCAATTGAGATTGCGCTCGCTTCATAGCGCGGCCGTTAAAGCCACCAGAAAACACTTGACCTCCCACCGAGGGATCGCTTACGATGCGCCAGTTGATAGTTAGGCAAATTCGAGGAAAGCTATTTGTCGGAAGTGCGCTGAATGCGCAACAAATTCCTCGAAAGTTCGAATTGAAAATAGAATAGGCCGCACACCGATTATTCGGGTTCCGCCCACTTTTGAGAAGCCGCACACCTGTCCCGCTTCTGAAGAGTGGGCTTTTGTGCTCTTTAGGGCCTAGCAAAAGGAGAGTCGGGCAAAAACAACTTCACGAGTCAAATTTAGATGTGCGTAAGCAAGTGGTGAAACAAAGCCCGCCAGCAATTAAACCGAAACGACTGATCCGAGCCCTTGAACGGGCTGGGTTCTTTGTTCATCACGTAACCGGAAGCCACTATATTCTGAAGCATCCAGCCAAGCCGGCCATTCGAGTGACCGTGCCTTTTCACAATCGCGACTTGAAGCGCGGAACTCTTCAGTCGATTGTTAAGCAGTCGGGATTCACGAATGAAGAGTTTTTGAACTTGCTGTGAAGGACGGCGTTTTCACTGCTCACTGCTCACTGCTCACTGCTCACTGCTCACTGCTCACTGTTTTCATCCGAGAAGAATTCTCAAAATCAGGCAGGCTCGAGCACGCGCTCTTGAGACATTTCCAATAAAGCTATCACCTGATCCCGGCCCACGCTGGGAAAGCCCTCGAGAAAAACATCTATCGAATCTCCGGCCTCAAGATGGTCAAAGAGACTCCGCACTGGCACGCGCGTTCCGGTAAACACAGGCGTACCGCCGAGAATCTCTGGATCCGAATGAATGATTTCCGCTTCTTTCATAGCCGAAGTGTAACGCCGCAAACGAACCGGCTTCAAGCGTTCTTGAAAAGACGAGTAACTACAGTCACGCCGGTGCTCACTGCTTCGGCCCAAAGTATCCCTCCCGCGCTCGCACCGTCGCGTCCTTGACCCCGCGCATCTCAACTTTGATCTGACGAAAGCGGCCATCGCGAGTTTTGTTCGATGGATAGTAGCCCAGGCTGTACTGAGTGCCTATCTCATTGGCCACTGCGGCAAACGCTGCGCGCGCCTCTTGCAGATTGTCGGCGGCGAAAGCTTTCCCTCCCGAAGTGCGGGCCATCTCATCCATCTCTTTTCGCGCCAGGTTATAGAGTTGCCGGCTGATGTCCATGCGTTCAAATTGTCCCAAGCGACAAAAGTCCTGATAGTCTTCCTTCTGCGCCTGCGGCACAAAGAGCTGGCGAAACCGCTCTAACTGTTTTGCCGATAACGTCAGCCGGCCATCGTCCTGACAATCCTTCAAGAGTCGATCTTCTACGTACTCTTCAGTGTTGACCTGAATAAAATAGGAAGCCACGCTCGCCCGCGCCAGCTTTGCGCGCGCGTCGAGGTAACCCGAGTCGCTGCTGGAATCAACGCCATCAGTCAAAGCCACTACCGCTCGTCGCCCGCGCACTTCTTCGCGAGGCGGATCGCGAAATACCTGATCGGCCGCGCGGGCCAGCCCATCATAAAAAGGCGTGCCGTTGCTGGTGCCCAGTCTTTCGATCGCTGCGCGCAGGGACTCGCGGTCATTATTGAGCCCGGACAGAACTTCGACAGTGGCCAAAACAGATCCATTTCGCGGCGCATTGTTGAAGGCCAGAATTCCCACGCGGTCTCCTGGCCGCAGGGCGTTGATGAAAGCATTAGCCGCGTCGCGAATCAAACCCAACTCTTCACGGGTCGACCCGGATGTGTCCAACAGCAGAGCGATCTCAAACGGTGCTTCGGTGGTAGCAAAGTTCGCCACCTTTTGCGGCTTTCCGTCTTCGAGCACGACAAAATTCTCAGCCTTTAGATTCGCCAGCGGCCGGCCGGTTCGATCCATTACGACAGCGGGCACCGAAACAAGCTGGGTCTCGACCCGAACGACATCGCCTTCATCTACTTCTTCTCCCGATGAATCTGTTTGCGCCTGATTGATTTGTGGCGTGCTGGTGGGGGTCGCGTTCGCGCCAACTTTGCGCGGACGCTGTTGCTGGTTGGCCGGATCCTGATGCGAGGCACTCCCGGGCACGACACACACGGCTAGCGCCAGCATGGCGCAGAATAAAGAACCGAATAATTTGATCTTAACTTCTCGTGCTGGCATTAATCTTTCGAACGGAACAGGTCCAGGGTTGTCATAAATATAGCCGCAAGTCCGAACTAAACCAAAGCCGTTTCGGACCCCGCCCGTTTGGAGTACTGACTTCAGTAGGAACGGACGGTTCAGTCAGAACCGCCTGTGGTAGCGGGCGGTTGATCCGGTCGGCTACTGATATTCAAATTCAACCGCCTGCTATCGCAGGTGGTTCTGACAAGCCCAACTAGAGTTGGTAATCTAAACGCCGGGTGCGCATCTCGCTTCTTGACACTTATCGAGGCTTTCCCTACGATCACACCTTGCGACAGGGCAAGAGTTGCAGCGATTTTTGAAATGGGCACGTATGTCAATGGTAGACGGCCTCCCTTACAAGGAGGAGGTTGGGGGTTCGAGTCCCTCCGCGCCCACCAGTTTCGGATCTGAGATTTCAGATTTGAAATTTGAAATAGTTTAATGCGGAGTCGTAGTTCAGTTGGTTAGAACGCCGGCCTGTCACGTCGGAGGTCGCGGGTTCGAGTCCCGTCGGCTCCGCCACTATGAAAAGTTAGCGCCACATAGGTGGCGCTAACTATTTTTGTGAGGTGAGATTCTCAACCGTTTGAGTCAAAAGCTGGCTCCAGGCGACTGTTCCTGGAAGGATCGCGGTATGCACGCCGACGAACCGGACCGGGTCTCCCAGCACATCGAAGAAGGTTCTAAAAAGTCTGAAAGTCGGAGGAACACTTGCCCCGGAAAACAACTGGTGCATTCTTCGGATAAGTACTATGCGATCAGACCGGCTTTGCCCAAAAACTCGTATTAAACTTCGGACGCTGCAACTTGGTACGGAACCGCTTGCCGTAGCAAGCGGGTAATCCCGTTGAAATAACCCGGTCGCTACCGCGACCGGTTCCGTACCAAGACCTTTAGTCGCCTTT
>Ga0070698_100003833_pt1 | contig 16529 bp, 28 predicted proteins | sample KBSK1502metaG_FD_65477 | JGI IMG/M metagenome (GOLD analysis project Ga0070698, IMG submission 65477) | Corn, switchgrass and miscanthus rhizosphere microbial communities from Kellogg Biological Station, Michigan, USA - KBS K1-50-2 metaG | ecosystem: Host-associated > Plants > Roots >...
CTGACTTTGTCCAAGCCGCGACAGTGCAGTGTGAGCGTCATATGAAGAGCCCGAGCTTCGGCGGCCAGGTCAATAATATCCTCCGAGTTAACGGTCTCGCCGGCTTCGCACGCTAAGGCGACCAAACGATTGTCACAGAGAAAACTCCGCGCGAAATCTTCGATATGCGAGGGCAGCATTGAAAGGGATCTCCTTGATTTTGCTCCTCCCTAGCTGCTAATCAAAGAATTATGCTCGCCGATGCGTTGGATGCCACCGAAGAGAAAAGCTCGCAGCTTGACGCTTCTGAAAAACACCGATTCGAGGAGCTTCAGTTGATTATTGAGGCCGGGTTACCCTCATTTCTCGAGGTGGGCCGGGCACTCATGGAAATCAAAGATCAAAAACTCTATCGCGAGCATTGGCCTACCTTTGAACTCTTCGTTCGGGAAAGATTCGGTTTATCGTCCCACCGGGCCAACGAAATCATTCGCTCGACCACGACGGCCGAGTTCTTGCTGGCCGGTCCGGCTGGGCCAAATGGCGACTCGCCTTTACCCGAAGGCTTATCGGAACATGTCATGCGACCTTTGGGTAGAATCGGTTCTCCCGAATTACAAGCTTCTGTGTGGAGTTTGGCCTGCCGGCTTACCACCAAACCGACCCACACTATTGTTTCCAAGCTCGTGCGGATCGTCGAGACATCGATCGCCTCCGGCTATGGTGAGGAGGGCACAACCAAACCAAAACGCGAGGAACCGGCCAACACGACTTTCTTGCGCGTCGTTTATAAGGTCGCCGCGATGGAAGCCGTGTCGCCGCAACTCATCGTCACTTCGGTCTCTGACGCGGCCCAGGCTGCTCGCTGTGTCCGCGCCTGCCGAGAAGTAGCCAGACGATGCGGCTTTCTGGCCAGTGAATTAACCGAGAAATTCCCTCAACTTTCCACTCTGCTATGAGTCGAATCGGAGCGTCGTTTCAAAGATTGATTTATTTAATTTTTTCTGGCGTTATGACTCAGCGCGGTACGGCTCGGTTTGGCCAGGTGCGGTGCGGTATGGCCAGGTATGGTATGGGCTCACCGATCAATCTAATCCTTGGTCGGTGAGTATTCTCTCTCCAACGCCGACCTCTAATTCCGCGCGATTCTCGGCCCGATGAAACGCGCACCCTGTCCCAGCGATTGTTACCAGGCGTGTAAAGAACGGCGGATCCGCCGGATCAAGAAAGTTGCCTCCCCACGGTTGTGGCAAGCTTTCGAAAACGGGCAACTTTCTCTGAATTGCGCGGAAGCCATCTCGCGCAAACTTGCCAGTCACTCTGCGCAGAACCGATGGTTACAAAAAGAGTTCGATCGCCGCACTCGTAAAGTCCAAGGCGAACACATAGCTGCCACGGTGATCACGAATCTTCTTGGCGTCGGCTCTCTCGATCTCTCGCAGATCGGAGCGGCCATCCGCGAGGCGATTCACGTGGCCCTGTAGCGCGGGAGATGATGCGCTCGGCTCCCATACCGTTGCCCACATCCAAAACGCGCTCCTGCGCCCATCCTGGGCCCAGTGCGAGGCGATTGCTCAGATGCCTGAGTCCTCGAGCCATTCGTTGAGTGCATGTAAGAACTTTTCGTTATTGGCATGCGCCTGAATCCGAGCAATGATTTTGGTGAGCAGGTTGGATGCGGTATCGACGGGTGGTGTCGGCACAACTCTTCTCAACGTGGCTTCGAAATCGGGCTCGGTTTCGGTTTTGCGCGACGGTTTTTCCGCCACGGCGGACTTGTTTTTGTCCCCCGGTGGGGACGTAGTTTTGTTGGCGTTCAACAACTTACGCATGGCCCTTTCGGTCTTCGGCCTTTCTTTCTCGGGTAAGGCCAATGCTGCCTGACTCGCGCCGATCAACCGATATACATGAGTTTTTTTAAAGCCGAACCGTATCTCGCAACACTCTGCGAATGTTGTGTAACCTTCTTCCTTATAGAGTTCTTGATTGCGGACTTCGAGCAGTGCTAAGCCGGCCTCGATAAAACCTTCCTTGTGTCGATTGATGATCTGTTCGAGTTCTTCAAAGCGGCTCAAGGGCTGCTTGGCTATGGCCTTTTTTCCCGGAGGAGACTCGGCATTTTTGGCTGCCTCATACTTGGCAGCAAATGCCTTAACCCTTTCGATTGCTTCACGGCCTTCTTTGGAGATCTTGGCGTCTGGGTAACGGAGCATAAATTATTTTCCAGCGTGGTTTTTCATGAATTCATCCAAACTCGCCTTGTCATGGACACCGCTCAGATCCGCCTGACCCATCAGCTCTTTGGGAAGGCTTGCGAACGTCAGAACTTCGGCTTCGCTATGCAAGATCCGGCCAGCAGCCGTGGCGCTGGCGAAACGGCTAGAGCAGTATCGATCGATTTTCTGGAGTGCCCTGATGAAATCTTTACTCGGATTCGGCCCGCGAGTCACCGGGGGCGCATTGTTGAGCCGGTCTAGGCGCGTCTGCTTTTCTTCTGATGTCATGAGCCGCGAGTGTAGCAAACTCCCGCCTCACAGCTTGAGCTCTACCTCTACCCCGGACCCGGTTGCGCGGTTCAGCTTGCCGGCGGACTTGCGCGCCTTCAACTCTTCGAACATCCGGTAGGTCTCAGCCTCGTTTGAGGTGAGTGCTTTGGAGCTGGCCGGTGGTGGATCGATGTCGAGCCGTTCGTCCATCGTTTGGGCTTCTCTTGGGCCCGATGTCGGAGACACCACGCCTCTCCGCGGATTCTGCACCCCGGGTCCTCCGCCTTCGTTGTACGGCACGTCTACGCCTTCCACCGGTCCGAGATGTGTTTCCCCATAGATCTTAGGTACCTCGTTAGGTACAAAATTGCGCAAATTAGGTACATCGTTAGGTACAGGCGGCCCCATCGGCTCCATCGTCCCTCGCCTTATCCGCTGCGCGTTCCTGGATTTCAATTGCGCAAAGGGCAAGTTATTCGCCCGCCATTTGCGTTGCCGCTCCCGATTCTTTGCTCGCAGTTCTTCAGGTGTCTTCTTTGCTGCCATATGAGCGATTCGTATACTGGCACCGCTGTCTCTACCCTCCGAAGCAATCAAACGCGGTCCTGGGGGCATCCTGGCGTTTCGGCAGACAGTTCCTCGAGAATCTCGATCAGCACCGCGGCCAAAACATCTTCACTATGCGATAACCGCCGTACCGCGTTCCATAACTGCTGCGCGTAATACTGCCTGTGCAATTGCTCCTGGCTTTGGCCGCCCGTCCAGCGGCTGATCGAGAGCATTCCTTTCAACGTAATAAATTCCGTGAATTCCGCTGCAGCCGCGTGGCATTCATGGCGCCGACAACAGCGCGCATTCCGTTTTGCCGAGATAAACGCTTCGCCGCAGACCTCGCAACGGCGCAGATACTCAACATTCATCGCGACGACCTCCGCCGGGTCGTCGGTGCATTCGGATTTATGACTTCCTGACATACCGGCAGCGATAAAATGCTTTCCAGCTGTCCATTAGCTAGCGCTCTCTTGAACGCAGCCAACGATTGATGGAAGCAACGCGTAGAACAAAACTTGCGACCAGCCAGTAAGTTGCACCGGTAGATCAAATAATGGTGCCCACAGACAATGCACCGTTGATAGGTATGACGTGAACCGTTTCGGGGGATCCCTGTGCGTTGAGACGAAGCCATGACAAGTGTTCCTCCCCATTAGCAGAAACCGCGTCCGCGGCCAAGCAAGAGTGCACGTGGCCCGCTCCCGGACTAGAATGAAAAGCAATCAAACGAAAGCTTTGTTAAATCTGGAAACATAAGCAATTTGAACGCAACCGAGAGTCAATTCACAGCCCGGAATGGGGGATTTACTGGGAACAAATTCCTGTGGCGCAGAGGTGGGTTGTAACGGAGGCGAGAGAGCTTCGCTCCTTTATGCGGGCGTAATGTGTTTGTAGCGAAGCAAAGGCAGAGGGCTGTGGAAGGGAGGGCGAACATATAGGTGGAGCTGTGGGAGGGAACAGATTTTGGGAGACGGGTTAGAGCGAGTTGGGTTTTGGGAGAGTGGCGATCTATCATGGAGTGATACGGCGAGTTTAGTGATGGGCACAGGGTGAAAGGGGTGGATGGGTCTGAGGTACTTAAGTTTGTTGTGCTCACGGGTTTATTCTGGGTCAGGGTGAGCGGCAGTGCTCATTGAGGCGGGGACCCAGGGAGAGCGATCTGGTTGTGGAGGCTGGGTTTGTTGCTGTTGAAGGGAAGGTTAAAAAGGATAGGTCCCTGTCGAAGCTGGAAACGCGATAGGGTGGTGAGGGGACTGGTTTGGAAAGGGAGTTGTGACAGAGGTATGGTTCTTAGTTTCTGGCGCGGATGCTTCAGCGTTACAGTGGATTGGGGTAGACATCGTGACCTGATGGAGGTGTGGAATGAGGCATCTGGGAAGGATCTGTGGCTAGCGCTCGAGGCCCGGAGCGACTGGTTTGCTACTCTGAAGCAAAGTTCCGCGCGGGAATCATTGCCACACTGCGTTGGTGGTTGGTGGGAAGTGGAGTTGCACTGCACGGAGCATGGACCGGAAGCTTCGCGCCTTTCTTTCGCAGGGAAGCCAGGGAAGCCAGGGAGGCTGGAGTGTGTCCTGGTGGTATGGGATTCCAGATTCGAGCCGCTTTGCTCTTAAGGCCTCCGTGACATCGAAAACACGGTTTTTGGATTGTTCTGAGCTAGGTGAAAACCCGCCGAAAGTGCGCGTTTTGATGTCACGCTGCTCTTAGAGCACCAGCTCGACTTCCACACCTTTTCGGCAGCGGCTAAAGGTTTTTCTTTGAGTTGCGCGCCTCCCCTTTGCTCAGAGCTGCGGTGATGGCTGCTTCAACGAACCGTGTACGGCGACCTCGGGGCACTTGGCTTTTGAGCTTGGCCAAGACTTCGTTGGCGAGTTTGAAATTGATGAGCGTTTTGGTCGGAAGTTTGTTGCTTCCTGGTTTTCGGCCGGCTCCTTTGCGTGGTCCACCTCTCATCGGGACACCGTCCCATCAGGGTTGGTAACGGTGAGGGTGTAGTCGCCCGAGTAGCGTCCTTGCGTGATGGTCCAGGTGTACGCATAAGTTTGATTCACCGAAAGGTTACGGACTAAGGCAGTCAGCGATCCGTTATTGTAGGCGTCGAGGTGGCCGATCCAAACACCGGGCCCGAGGCCTTCCAGGGAGCCGTCCTTGAGGTAAAGAGCCGTGCCGTCGGGTGCGGTGCCCCAATAGCGTGGATCAAGAGCCGTGTGGCCTATCAGGTGTCCGTTCTCGTCGTAAACGGCTTGGCTCCCTTGAGCGCTTCTCTCGAGGATGCCGAAGGACAAAAGGGCGCAAAGGCCGAGGCGAAGGAATTTCGCTTGCATACTTTTTGTGGCAGATTTTTGGAATCAATTCCAGATATCGGTGATTGTGTTGGCGGAGGCTTGCTCTTGAAGAGCTGCACGGCATCTACGCAGCAAGCCGGGCGCTGCGACACGCAGATATCGCGATCACCAGCCAGCATTATCTCGACAAAAAGGCGCACGTGACGATCGGGTTAGGACATCTATTGAAAAGCCAACGCCCTGCAGAGGTAAAGCTCCCATGAGCTCGGAGTTGGCAAAGCCTCAAGACCGGGACCGCGATACCGACTCCTGGAAAGCGTCGTTCGAGGCTGCCATTATCTCTGTCATGGAGGCCCAAGGCAGAGACTTCTTAGCTCCGCGTGGTCTTCTGCCCCTCTTTGAATATACCAGGACAATGCATGGATTCGATTCTGTGTACGCTTCCTGGCGTCCCGCTGTTGTTTCTTACATGATCCGCATGCGTGGTGAAAAGCTCTTGATGGCTCCGACGCCTCATGCACAAGCGACAGAGCTTTTCTTTTGCGAGCTGGTAGGCGGAAAAAAAGAAATCGCGCTTTCTCACCATGCTAAGCTCATCCACAACCGTGCAATCTCGGGCGACATGGAGTTCTTCAACAGGATGAGGCACGAACTGGCAAAGCGCGACCGCCGCCAACCCCAGCGAAAACATCTGGCGATGTTACTATTGAGTGCGTGGCTTCACGGATTCCTTTGGCTCTTGAGCAGTGAGGACAGGCTGGCTCTAGTCGAACAATTTGGGTTTAAGGGAAAGGTGACCGCTAGGGGGATTGAGATCGCCCGGAAACGTCTCGGACTTCTGGGCTGGGCTGATTTCGACCACTATCCGCAAGCGCCCTTTAAATTGGACTATTCGAGTGACGAAGGAGTCAGGTTGATCGTGCCTGATTAGATCGGACCACATTTCTGTAACAGAAATGTGGTCCTGACAGCGAAGCGCGTTTCCTGTTTGGTCTTGTACCAACATGAAGCGACTTGTAAAGCATCCCGCAGGCGGTTTGCAGGCAGACGAAGATGTCCTGCTTTCGCGCAAACAAGTCGCTAAGCGGTGGGGGGTATGCACCGAAACAGTCAAACGTAAGGAGCGCTCTGGACTCCTGTCGCCAGTGCGGTTCAACACCAGACTGACCCGTTACCGCCTAAGCAACGTCCTCGCCTTGGAGCAGGAGGCGACTATATGACCCGTACAAAGCAGCGCTGCAGCGCTGTTGCTGCCGCGAGCAAGGCGAATGTCCAAACCAATCCTCGTGAGAGGCAGACTAGCGGAGCCGTGGATAGTGACAGCGGGCATAAGGAGACGGCAATTCGACTCGGAAGGTCACAGGAACACAATCCGAATCACCTAGGTGAACCGCTCTTTACTCCTGTGACATCCGCAGGGCGGCGACCCGGTGCGACGGCAGCTGAGCGCAAAGAACGCCAGCGCAAACGTGATTTATTCTACGCGCGCGACGACTGGCAGCTATTTCTTGACCTCGACACCCTAACGCAAAAAGCCGGATGTTTTCCCTTATATCTTTACCAGATTGTTTTGAAAGAATTGACCGACAACGGATTGGATACTGGAGCAAACATCTCGCTGGAATATGCGAACAGCCAGTGGGTTGTCCGCGATGACGGGCCGGGCATCAATCCTGCGATCGTGCCAAAGCTCTTCAGTGTTAATCGGTCGTTGCTTTCCAGTAAGCTGAAGCGGCTGCCTTCGCGCGGCATGCTCGGGAATGGGTTGCGCGTAGTTATGGGAGCCGTGGCCGTAAGCGGTGGCATCTTGATAGTAGAAACGCGTGGCCACCGCCTCCGCCTCGCTACTGATAGCGCAACTGGCGAGACGCTGGTCATAGCCGACGAGCTGATTCCTGAAAACCGGGGAACGACTCTTCGCCTATCCCTTCCCGGCTCAAAGCATAGCGATGAGATTCTGGCACAGACGTCCATCCAAATCGCGAAATGCGGGAAACATTATCATGGCCCCTCGTCGCCCGGGTGGTACGGCCCTAGTGATCTGTATCGCCTTTTCGCAAACGTCACTCCTGCCAATGCGACGGTTACCAATGTATGCCGCGATCTTGGGGTCGAATTTGATGATCTCCGGATCGCGCGAAATATAGTTAAGCAGGACGTTGAGTTCATCCTCGAGAAGCTGCGGGCAAGCGCAAAACGGGTCGCTCCGCGAGAACTTGGTTATATCGGGCGAGAGTTTCAGCCGGACTGGCCCGGCTATGCGCAGAAAGCCGACCTCATTATGACGCAAAGCGGTGCCGAAATCCCTTACGTCGTGGAAGCCTGGGCCCTTTGTTCCCGACCGACCGAAAAGGGTCGGGGCAACGCTGACATTAAGGTAATAGTCAACCGCTCTATGACACTCGCGAGGCTTCATGGAGCCTGCTTTCCTTCCGGCATTTTGTTGAGGGGTTGCGACCTTCACCGAAAAGTGGAGGGCCCGGGCACCGGCGATTACGAGATTTTCCTGAGTGTAATTGCACCGAAGGTGCAGCTGGCGGGCGACGGGAAGGAACCAGTACTAAGGCAGTTCAGCGAAGCTATCGCGTATGTGATCAGAAAGTCTTGCGGCGCAGCCCATAGGGCAATGGCGAAGCCCCAGCGCGGTATGAGCGTCAAGGAAGCCGCGTGGTCGGTCATGGCCGAGGCGTATCTGAAGGCGAGCGGGGATGGGACCTGGCCTGCCGAGGCGCGGCAAATCATGTACCCTGCACGACCTAAAATCCTGGTGCTAACCGGCAACGCCAGGCTAGATGCTCCCTACTTCACACAAACGCTACTTCCCGATTACATGGAGGAGCACCCCGAGGAAACTGCTGAATGGGATGTCGTGTTCGGTGCCCGAGGCACCTTCATCGAGCCGCATACCGGCAGGGAAATCAGCCTTGGCACAATCGAGGTCAGAGAATATCTCGGCGATCGCCCGCGCCTTAGTCCCGCCGTCGAATTGGCCTATAGCGAGAGATTTTCTACTACAGGACCAACGAACCGTTACTCAAATATTTTGTTCATCGAAAAGGAGGGTTTCGCGCCACTCCTTCGTGCGGCGCGCATCGCCGAACGGTTCGACATCGCCACCATGTCCACGAAAGGAATGTCGGTCACGGCGGCCAGGATGCTGATAGATCGACTGTCCTCACGTATTGATAAAGTGTTAGTTCTCCATGATTTCGACGTGTCCGGCTTCTCGATCTTCGGCACGCTCGGCACCACCAATCGCCGCTACAGATTCCGAAACAAAGTGCCGGTGATCGATATCGGTTTGCGCCTATCTGATGTCGAAAGGCTCTCGCTCCAGTCTGAGCCGGTCAAGACAAAGGGCGATTGGGATAAGCGGGTGAAGACCCTGAAAATGCATGGCGCTCTCCCCGCCGAGATAGAGTTCCTACGTAACCAGCGCGTCGAACTCAACGCAATGACTGCGCCCGTTTGTCGCTTTCCTTGAAGGCAGGCTCGTCGAAAACGGTGTCTCGAAAGTGGTGCCGGATCAAGAGACGGTTGAACGCCACGCACGCCGAGTCAGCGAGCAAATGCTCGCCTCTGCGGCCATGCGGGAAGCGCTGGCGAAAATCCGTGAGCAGGTGGAATCGGCTCCGCCGCCAAAAAACCTGATGGAGCGTGTAAGGGATAGGCTCCAGCCGCAGCCCGAGATCTCTTGGGATCGGGCTGTAGCCGACATCGTGCGCGAAGACTACGGGCAGAAGTGTTGAGTCAAACGCCAGCAACTAAAGAAGCGTGATCTCCATGACTTGGATCTTTCTGAATCTCGCAAAGACGGCCTGGACCATTTGCCGGTGCACACGGGATCTGGCAAGCGACGAAAAGAGAGCGCCGCAATTACCCAGGAGCCAGCGGAACAACCGGAGCCTGGTGGTAGACATTGAACGCAATAGTGAAGGCAAGAAAGTAAGTAAACATGCGAAGACCGCTCCATGAGAAAGAGAAAGGCCGCCGGAAGGTGCAAATTCCGAACGGCCCAGATAGGACTCGAATAGTGGCAGGATGCCACTGCGCCGCTCTGATGGCAAATGCTAGTCGCGCGATTGGAGGATTGTTGCGGTGAGCACGTCTCTCAATTTCGCGGCGATCCGTGCGAGCAATCCTATCCTTGATTATTGCCGCCTGAAAGGGATTAGGCTGCGTAGTGCCGGTAGGGCGTGGAAGGGTAAGTGTCCGATCCATCGTGAAAAGCACGGTCAATCGTTCTCAATCAACCCCAGGACCGGCAACTGACATTGTTTCGGCAAGTGTCAGGCGCACGGCGACGTTGTCGACCTGGATAGGCTTCTGAACGGCGGTGAGCTGAGTGACGTCGTTCAAAGGTTGGGCATGGCGACCTTGTCGCCAAGAGAGCCGCGAACTGAGCGAACGCAAGCCAACGAAGCAAGGCCGCGTCCCTGGACCAAAGAGTTAAGAGCAGGAAGCCCGGAAGAACTCTATTCGTTAGCCGTTCAGCGCAATCTCGCATTTGAAGCTGCTCAATTGGCTCACGCGCGGGGTCTCCTTCGCTATTTTGACTCCGACGAAGGCGTTGCCTGGGTGATCACGGATTCAACGCGAGTAAATGCCATCGGCCGGCTTTTGAACGGGAAGCCATGGCGAGGCGGAATCAAGGCTAAAAACCTACCTGGCTCGGAGGCCAAGCGGTCCATCGGCTTGCGCGAAGTGTCGTCTTACGAGCAGATTGCGCTCGTCGAGGGCGGGCCAGATACCATCTCGGCTTTTCATCACGCACTGGTAGACGGCGTCCAGGAAGCCCTGGGCGTGATTTGCATGCCGAGCGCAAACGCCGACTTCAGGCCGGACGATCTCGAGTTTGTTGCCGGGAAGCGGATCAGGATTTTTCCCCATTGCGATAAGGCTGGATTCAACGCGGCTCTGCGCTGGCTCAATCAATTGAAAGGAACCGTGAACGTTACGTGGTTCGATTTCGACGGACTGATCCGCACAGACGGCAAACCCGTGGGGGATTTAAACGACCTTGCCAGCGTTGCTTACGACTCCTGGGAGATGCACCGGTCAGCGATCGAGGGGTGCATGATCTTTTGAACTTTCGGTCCAGAGACGAGCTCAAAATGGTTGGAACAAGGGATGCATCTGAGCTTTCGAAAGAGCTGGAGCGATTCGCGTCGAACGATCAAGACGGACCGGGAACGAGAAGGCGCAAACTCACGGGGGCATCGCTTTTGGATTACGCGACGCGCACGATTGATCCAAGCCAGACGCTGCTTGGGCACCGCTGGCTCTGCCGTGGAGGCGGAGCGTTTGTCTTTGGGCCCTCGGGTGTCGGCAAAAGCGTGCTTACGATCCAGGCCGCTGTTCAATGGGCCTGCGGACAGACGGCCTTTGGCATTAAGCCAGCCAAGCCGTTATGTTCGTTGATAGTCCAGGCTGAAGACGACGAGGGCGACGTCATCGAGATGGCAAAAGTTGTGACGCATCTCGGCTTAAACGATCTCCAGTTAGAACTGGTTCGTGAGAACACGCATATCGAATTCCTCAACGATCTGAGCGGAGAACTGTTTCCGGATGCACTGGACAATTTTCTGAGCCAGCAGCCCGCAGACCTGGTCTGGCTTAATCCGTACAGCACCTATTTGGGTGCCAGCGTCCAGGACGATGGAGCCAACGCCAAATTCTTACGTGGCGGATTGAACCCGATTCTTTCCCGACGCGGGTGCGGGGCCATAATCATCCATCACACCCCCAAAACCAACTTTCGCGATACTACGGATTGGAAACCTTCGGATTGGATGTACGCCGGGGCTGGAGCGGCGGTCCTTACCAACTGGGCGAGAGCTATCATCGTAATCGATCCAATGGCGGAACCGGGTCTTTATCGATTCATGGCGGCGAAGCGCCGCAATCGGATTGGTTGGCCGAGCTTCGACCGGTACTTCGCCCACAGCAAAGAGCCTGGGAAGTTGCTCTGGGTCGAAGTTGCAGCGGACCAAGTCAAATCGTCGAAGGGTATCAAGAACCGGCAGCCTGCGGACTTGCTTGCCCTGATTCCGGAGCACAATCCGATAAGCAAAGAAGCTCTGACAGTTGAGGCAAAAAAGAAAATTGGCATCGGAGAGAAAAAATGCAGTCAGTTTGCCAGCATTCTTGCCGACAAAGGTGAAATATTGCTCCAGAAGATACCTCGTGAAGGAGCTAAGAGCGCGGTTGGCTATGTCCGCGTAAAGCAGGTACTGGAGCCAAACGGCAAGCAGGATGAACAGGCATTCGCCGTTAATATTTCACCCTGAAAGAAGAATGTCGGCACTTGCCAACATTCTTGCCGAAATTCCATCCAGGGTCTCATGGCGAGAAAGAATGCAGGCAGCGCACACCCTTATAGGGGTGCGCGCCAACATTCCTTGCCAAGATTTGCCCCGAAAGATAGCAGCTTTTTCTTTCAAGGTTACGAATGGTCGGGGTATCCCGCTTCCTGGTAACCCGAAAGAAGTTGTTTTGGCGTCTCGGAGCCATTGGATGGCCTCGCGACGGAGCGGATGGCGCGAAGGCTATGCCCGGGCGTGCTCGTTCTTCCTGCTCGGGACAGGGATCATTCGCAGCCGTCTTCGGCTCCATAAGTAGAGGGCTTGAAGCGGTTATCTCCACGAGCATGGGTTTCGACTGAGCCCGGCGCTCCTTGGAGCGTCCCGTGTGTGAACCTCAGCCTTCTCCAAAACGGCATCGAACATCGTCGAGTTCCTATTCCAACGGACTGCACTTGGAAGATTGGCAGGAAACTTGAACCCGACGCTCGGGGTGCGTGATTCAACCTCACAGGAGCATCAAGCGAGTCACCTAGGTCAATCGAACTTTACTCCCGTGACATCCGAATCATGACAGCCTGCAGAACTTCAGCCAATCAGGGTGTTTGGTGGCAACTTCTCTCTCGTTGCCATAGTCGTACCGTGCGAGCTCCGCCGGGTTCTGACTGCCGGCATGAATGCATGAATTGAAGCGCATAGGGTGGCTCTGTGCAGGTCGCCTGACTGAAACTGCAGATGCGCTTTGGAGAATCGGATGCGGATCGTCGAAGTCGGCGTGAGACCAAGGATGGTTTGGATTGCAGAGCTCCATTACAAAAACGAAGTAATCGCCCGCGCCGTTTCGGCGCTCCTGAATTTTGGGTCTTGGGTATTCAGGACCTTCACCACGGCAGTAAGCTGCCGGGAACAACCGGAGCGGTAACCCGGCGGGAAGATCCGGGGAATCCGGCTGCTGCAGGTGGCCTATATCCCGCGCTTCTCGTGGAGAACGGCCCAATATCACAAGGATCGTTGCAAGAACATTCAACGCCAATTAATTAGAATGATTGATGCCCGCTAGCCTCGCAGAGAACACAAAACCCTGCACAACACTCAAATTCCGACAGCCTCTGTACATTTCGAGTCTCGCGAGTTTGGCCACGATATCGCCATCATACCTCACTGAGCGACGCAGCATGTGACTTCGCACGCATGAAAAAACTCCGGGCGCTGGCTCAAGACCAAAGCGTTGATCTTTGGGCACTGGATGAGGTTCATTTCCAACAACATGGTTCGCGTTGTCGGATGTGGGTGCCAGTCGAGGTAAAAGACCCAATTCTGCTTCATGCTCCGACACGCAAAAGCGTGGGCTATTTCGGTGCGGTTCGCTTACGCGATGGCAAGTTGCTGACCAAGCGGGAGGAGAAGGCTTTCGATGCCGAGACATTTTGGCAATTTCTCAAGTTGCTCCGTCAAGTAAGCTCTCGCGCCAGTCGAAAAGTCGCCGTGATTAGCGACAACGCCAATTACCATCACGCGCTCCTACACCAAGAATGGCGCCAGCAACTCGAGCCCCGATTCGCGCTCCACTTCCTGCCTCCATATAGTCCGCAACTCAATCCGATCGAAAGAATTTGAAAGCTGACACGTCGCCACTGTTTGCACAACGTTTTCTTCACGCATCTCCAAGAGGTTACCGATCGCGTGGAGGAACAATTTGAGCAGTGGAAAAATCCGAACGATACCCTCCGAAAGTCGGCTTGGAGCTCAGCACAAAGTGTGTGTGCTCGTTAAGCCAGCGCAAAGTCCTGATGGCTCTCGCGAGATTAACTGCGCGGCGGTAATGAACGATGATTGGACCTGACCTTCTATCTCAAAGCATTCTGCTCGCCTGTATCGTGGCGATTGGGGCCAGCATCGGCTCGTTCCTGAACGTTTGTATCTATCGGGTTCCGATCGGTCTGACCGTCCTGAAGCCGAAGCGATCATTTTGTCCTTCCTGCCGTACTCAGATCAAGGCGATCGATAATATTCCGGTGATCAGCTGGCTCCTGCTGAAGGGCCGCTGCCGCTCCTGTCATGCTCCCATCCCGGTATGGTATTTTCTGGTCGAGCTGTTCGCCGGAATTGGCTCAGGGCTAGCCTACTTGAGGAGCGGAGTCCTGGGCGCGTCCTTGTTTTTGATTGTGTACGCCCTCTTGACCTACGCAGTCCGCGCAGCCCGCGCCGGGCATTCCACTAAGCCTCGTCTTCTGGTGTTACTGATTCTCCTCGCCGGCGTTCTCTATCTTCAGAGAGGGACTGTATCAAGGAATGATCTCTGGAAAATCAGCATCTGCTGCCTGAGTGCAGTTTTCATGCTGTGTTCCGGCTACACTGTGCCAATCGGTAAGTGGCCTCAGCGCGCTGTTGTTTTCGCTGCCGCGCTTACCGGCGGTTGGTCGGGCGCACTGGTTGCAGCTGCCATCTTCGTGGTTTACCGGAATCGGTCACCGGACACCAAAGACGCTATCCTGCTCGCGTGTCTCAGCATGGGATCGTTTTTCGCGTAAGCTCGGAACCGCTGAGCCGACTGAATTGCCATGAGCCGTCCGCCTGTTTAGTCTGCATCGCTCACAAATCCTTTATTTATGCAAACTCATTGCCTCAAGAAGCCCCGGGCCGACTGCGTCCAGCGGATTGATTCTTCCCAGGATATATTATTGCTGCCTGTTAGCCGCAGGAGCGGCCACAGGATTGGATTCCCAACGCTGGATAGAACCGTCTTTAGCTCGGAAAAAAGTCACCACCTCATGGGATGGTCGATAGGCTGTTTCTAAGGCTTCCCTGTGCCATTCCTCTAGTTGATCTTGGGACAGGATGACCCCGGGATTCGAGAGCATTAGATCTTGCTCGAATGCTGTTTTGGCCGCTTGGCGTCTTTGGTCCATTTCTGGAAAGGTTGTTTGAATTACGGGCTGGGCCTGCTGTGCTTTTGCACCTAAAGTGCAAAGCCCCAAGGTCGCCACAAGTATCATTGTCGTTTTCATTTTTAATAAAACTCAACGTTTTGTTTTCGGAATGCCACGGATGTCAAAACATTTCAAAGCATTTCAAAGCATTTCACGAGGCTCTTCTATCTTGGTGCCGTCCTTTTCCTTTAGTCTTGCTCGAACTTAAGTAAAACGGCTGGTTTCATTTCCGGCAGGTAATGTCCTTTTGGCCGTTTCACGAATACCCTCTGCTTCCCCGACCAGGACCTTTCGAACCTCGTGGTAAGCCTCGTAGCCCGCATTGTAATCTCCCCGAGAAACATAGTATGTTTCGTGTACCGGGAGATTCCCCGCTTTCGGATTGTCAGCTACGATTTGGTTAAGCTGATTAATGAGTTGACTTAGCGTCATCGCTTTTCCTTCCTGCTTTTATAATCTGCGTGCTCGATAGATTTCTTTGGCGGCAAACGCAGAGTTAGATTAGACGGCCGCTTGCCCAATATCTCGACCAGATAATTTCCAGGTCCATCCTCGTGCGCAAAGACAGCAGACCGACTCTGTGACTCATGAATGGCTATTGTGCCAATTGCATCTGAGATGATTGAGTTGAAAGTAGCCGTCGAAATATGCACATATCGTATCCCGTATACAAAACTCCGAGTGTCAAGCGATATTGTATACTACATCGTATCCAGTATACCCTTTTCGGGGAGCGACCCTATGAGTAGAAGGGTGCCCCGACGCCAATGCTCTCTGGAAACAGGTCCGAAGAGGAGTGTTCCTGGAGCGCGTCCCGAAGGGACATATGAGAGTAGCCCGGCGATTTATCGCCGGGTACTGATCCAATATAGCGCGCGTCCCGCAGGGACGCCTGAACAGGACAGCGTGATCCATCCCTGAGGTAGCGGACTTCAATTCAGGGGTTGAAGTTTGCTCACCGTTCTGGCCGCTTGTTCCTGGTTACTCGCCACCTCAAATATAAGGGTCAATTCTATCGTATACTCAAAGTAAACTGTTTGTCCCGGTTCCACGTGAACCGTTTGTGGGTCGTTGTCGATGAGGATATCGTCATGGCTAATAATGCTATCTCCCGGCAAGACGGTAAGCCGATAATAAGTGCCATTGCGGACCATCAGGTCCGGTCCGTGATTCAAATTGAATTGCAAATTGTCGAAGAAGGAACCGGTCGGCGTCCATGGGCGATACACAATGATGGTGCCAAGGTTCGGGCCCGCTTCCGGTCCCGCCATGGTTTGTCCGGCGAATGCGATCGTCAACACGGTAACGATCGCCAATAAAGCGTTTCTTATATTCATTTAGTTCAGGTCACAATGGTTGTCGGCGTTCGGGCTGCATCGGCGCTCTGCGGCCCGTTCCCCCACCTTTCCAAGCTCCTCAGGAATCCGCACACGACAGGCGCGAAGATAATTGTTGAAAAGATTATCCAAGACTGCCATAAAATCGCCCACAAGATCGGATTTATCATAGTTTGCACAGAAATGACGAGATCTATATCCCTCAAATTTGCACGAAACAATTCATGAACCTGCCGAGACGGTTCGCCATTGTGAACCGGCTTACTGATGTCGGGCGGGAAACCGCGCTGCAGGTCGGAAAGCTGCGTGTTCGTCATCGCGCAACCTGTCCCTTTTCCCAGCGCTTGGCACGGTATGCGGCTCTGGGATATCGATTCGTCGTTCGCGGTGCGCCGGTGAACGCCAAACGGCGAACGCCGAACGCCAAACGGTGCAGTCCGCCGGAGAAATGGCCGATGTCCACAATTATTGAACGAGAATGCCCATTAACAAGTTTGTTCCTGTGAAACGTCTTTTAATAGCGGTCGGATGCCTGGCCGCGATTTCGGCGCCTCTTTGCGCACAAGTTCCTGCCGCATCACCGAGCGCCACTCCGGAAGAAGGGCTGCAAGCTTTGCCACAATACCCCGGTCCGTCGCCGGCACCGACACCTGCCGAG
>Ga0070698_100003834_pt1 | contig 16528 bp, 16 predicted proteins | sample KBSK1502metaG_FD_65477 | JGI IMG/M metagenome (GOLD analysis project Ga0070698, IMG submission 65477) | Corn, switchgrass and miscanthus rhizosphere microbial communities from Kellogg Biological Station, Michigan, USA - KBS K1-50-2 metaG | ecosystem: Host-associated > Plants > Roots >...
CGACCTAGGTTCGGCGACCGAAGACCAGGTGATCCTGGCGTGGCTGCAGGCGGAGATCGAGTCGCCCGACTTCCAGGCGTACGTCATCGGCAACCCGCCGAACCCGGTCAACCTGTCGGTGGCCCTGAAGGCCGCTCGCTCGCCTGACCTGCGCGACCAGACGCAGAACGACCTGAGGCGGCAGATCATCACCGGGGCTTACGGGTTCGGCCAGGGGGCGGGCAGCTTCCAGGGCCTGGGGTCCGATCTCCAGTGGAGACGCGTTCGCCTCGACGTCGACGAGGTGGGCGAGATGTTTTACGCGAGGCAGGGGTCGGCGTGGCCGATCCTCGCCCCGGCCACCCGCAAGGTCTCCGAGGGTGCGACCAACGTGGGCCATGTCTTCACGGGTGACTCGACCAACATGGTCGTGCTGTCGCTGGCCTCAGGCATCTGTCACTCGGACAAGAAGGTGCCCGAGATCATCGCGCTGCGGCGGCCGGATGGAAACCTCGTCATCCTCGAGGGACACGCGCGCGCGACCGCGATCGTCCTGGAGGCGCACCGCTTTCCGAGCGGTGTCGACGTGTACGTCGGCGCTGGGCCGAGCGTTGCGAACTGGCCGTACCTGTAGGGGCACACTGCCGGATAGTCCGGACTATCCGAACTTTTCCCCGAGCAGAACCCCGGATAGTCCGGACTATCCGAGGGTCAAGGTTCCACGCCTCCTCGCCCACCCGCCCGCTCCCGCGATAATTCCGCCCGGGGAGGCGCGCCTGGCTGTTCTGTGAGGTGAGGTCATGACCCGACCACGTGAGATCCGCGGCTTCGGCTGGATTCCCGACGTCCCCGACCAGCGCGACCACCTGTACGCCGCCCCGCCTCAGTACCTGAAGGCGCTCCCTCCCTCGACCGACCTGCGCGCCAAGTGCCCGCCGGTCTACGACCAGGGCGCGCTCGGCAGCTGCACGGCCAACGCCATTGCCGCCGCGGTCGAGTTCGACCGCATGAAGCAGAAGCTCTCCGACATCGTCCCCTCGCGCCTGTTCATCTACTACAACGAGCGCGCCATCGAGGGCACGGTGCCGATCGACAGCGGCGCCATGCTGCGCGACGGCATCAAGTCGGTGGCCAGCGACGGCGTGTGCCCGGAGCCGGAGTGGCCGTACGACATCGCGAAGTTCACCCGCAAGCCGACGCAGAAGTGCTACACCGACGCCAGGCTGGACCGCGCGGTCAGCTACCAGAGCATCCTGCAGGACCTGAACCAGATGAAGGGCTGTCTCGCTTCCGGCTACCCGTTCATCTTCGGCTTCAGCGTCTACGAGAGCTTTCGCTCCGACGCCGTGAGGAAGACCGGCCACGCGCCCATGCCCGGCTGGGGCGAGCGGCCACTGGGCGGCCACGCCGTGATGGCCGCGGGCTACGACGACGCCAAGCAGTGGTTCGTGATGCGGAACTCGTGGGGCGCCGGCTGGGGGATGAAGGGCTACTTCACGCTGCCGTACGCGTACCTCATCCAGCCAGGCCTCGCGCGCGACTTCTGGACCATCCGGCTGGTCGGCAACTAGTCCACGACGCCTCCCAACCGGAGCCCGGCGAGCAATCAGGGAGGGGGCCCGCCGGGTCGGTTGGAGCGTTGGCCTCTCGGGTAGAGATGGGGAGGTTGGAGGAGGACGAGGCCAAGCCCTCGGAGTGTTCCCTTACGGCGTGGCTTAACGAACGGCCGTGTGGAAACTTGCGGTTGAATTGACGCCGTGCCCAAGAACCGGCTGGAAGCCTTCTCGGACGGGATCTTCGCCTTCGCGGCGACGCTGCTGATCCTCAACCTGGCCGTCGACCAGACCAAGGCGCTTGCCCCCCAGCTGCTGGACAACTGGACGAGCTACATCGCTTACGCGATCAGCTTCATCACGATCGGGATCATCGGGGCCAACCACCACAACGTGATGCACCAGATCGGGCGCGTCGACCGCACCTTCGGGATGCTGAGCGTGCTCTTTCTGATGTTCATCGCCTTCATCCCCTTCCCCACGCGGTTGCTGGCGCTTGACATCAGGGGCCCCGACGCCGAGGCGGCGGCGCTCGCGTACGGGATCACACTGTTCGGCACCGCGCTCTTCTTCAATGCGCTGTGGTGGTACGCGGCCTTCGGGCGGCGGCTCCTTCGGGCGGACGCCGACCAGCGCGCGGTCGACGGGATCTCGCGCAGCTACCTGATCGGTCCGATCAGCTACGGGATCGCGACGCTGGTCGCGCTGAGGAGCCCCGTCGCCAGCGCGAGCCTGTACGCGGCCATCGCCCTCTTCTACCTCCTCGACAGCACGGTGTTCGGCCGGCGGACCTGATCAGTTGTCGTGCTTCTGCACGAAAGCGAGCGTCACCTCGTTGAACGCGCCGACGTTTTCGTAGATCGGGGCGTGCGAGCAGTCTTCGAACACGTGCACCTCGGAGCCTTTGATCCCGCCCCGCAAGGCGTCTGCGAATCGGGTCGAGGTGACCATGTCGTAGCGGCCGAACGTGATCTGCGTCGGCGCCTTGATGCGGCCCAGCCCGGCCAGGCAGTCGTGCTTCATGACCGCCTCTGACTCGCGCATGAAGGCGTCCACCGGCTGGACAGGACGGCTGCGGACGAAATCCGCCAGCGTCTTGATCAAGTCCGGTTTGGCCGCGTAAGTCTCCGGGCGCAGGCACCAGGGCAGGATCCCTGTGATCACGGTGTCCGGCACGCTGTCGAGCCCCTTCGCGATCGCCCGCCAGCCTTCGACGACGGTCGTCAGGAAGGGATCGGTCTTCGGCCACGAGCTGTGCCGGGACAGGGTCTTCACCTTCTCCGGGTGCTTCGCCGCCAGCCACATGCCCACCGCGGCCCCGAGCGAAAGGCCAAAGATGTGCGCCCGCTCGACGCCGATCGCCTGCATGAACGCCGCCATGCCGTCGGCAAGGAGCTCGATCGTGTCCGCGCCCTCGGGCTTGTCCGGCAACCTCCCGTTTTCAACGCGGCCGGCTCGAAGGCCATCTTAGTGCCGTGAGGTAACCCCGCCAGGTATCCCAACGAGTTGCCGGTTGTGGGCTTTTGGGGAGGTTTTCTCGCATGACGTACTGGCGGAAATTGGCGGTGGTGGGGATCGGCGCGCTGAGCATGATGGGCGCGAGCGCCGTCGGCGTGAACGCGGATGGTCGCGGCGACAGCCTGATCAGCTTCGACTCGATGACTCCCGTGACCGGCACGGCCGTCGGCGCGGTGAACGACCGCGGCATCAAGGGCGGCGGCTTCGCGTGGGCGATCAGATCAGGGACGGGCTCGGTGGATCATCAGGGCGACGTCTCGGTGACGGTCAAGGGGCTCGTCATTCCGCAGTTCGGGAACGTGAACCCCGTGCCGTTCTTCAAGGCCACGGTGAGCTGCATCACGCCTCACGGCGTGGCGAACGTCTCGACAGGAAACTTCCCGGCCAGCATGGCGGGTGATTCGACGATCAACGCGACCGTCGAACTGCCTCATCCGTGCAAGGACCCGATCGTGTTCGTCGCGGCGCCGAACGGCCTGTGGTTCGCGGAGTCGAACAGCGAATAAGTTTCGGGGACAAAAGACTCGGGCCGATCGCTCGACCCGAGTCTTTCTTTTTTTAGTCCTCGAACGGCGAACGCGCGGCGAATACGTTGGTGAAGTCGTTCACCGCCGCGTCGCGATCGTGGATCGCCCTCAAGCCGTAGCGACGCTCGATGGTGGCCAGGATCGAGGTCGTGTCGTACTGCGTGTGGTCGACGACGAAGTCTCCGCGCAGGTGCGGCGCAATGATCAGCGTCGGGATGCGCGTGCCGGGGCCGAACAGGTCGTGCGGTCCGGCGGTGCCGCCCTGTCCGGGAGGCGCAACGTGGTCCCACTGGCCGCCGAACTCGTCGTAGGTGACGACGACCATCGTGTCCTTGCGGCAGGCGCTGCCCTGGATCGAGCTCAACAGTTTCACCAGATGGTTGCTGCCCTCCGTCTCGCTCGTGTAGCCGGGGTGCTCGTTCTCGAGCCCGATCGGCTTGACGAAGCTGACCGAGTTCAGCTTGCACTCGTCGCCGGGAGCTCCGACGAGGTTCTGGAACGCGACCTCGTCCTGCAGGTGCGCGCGGCCGGGGGTGTTGGGCGCGTAGTTGGCAAAGTAGTTGAAGGGTTGGTGGTGGAACTGGAAGACCTTGTTCGGGCAGAAGGGGTAATTGGGATTGGGCGACGAGTCGGGGTCGATACAGGTGGGTCCGTCGCCGTTGGTCCACCCGGGCGCGTTGACGTCACCGTCCGCGTTCGACCAGCCGCCCGAGTACCAGGCCCACGTCACGCCCGCCTTCGTCAGCTCATCACCGATGTTGTTGCCTGTCTGCGCCGGGAGCTGGGGCGAGCCCTTGAAGGGTTGGAAACCCGGCTGGATGGTGTTGACCGCGAAGTCGCCACACGCGCGGTTCGCGACCGCTGACGGGCAGACCTGCGTGAGCTGCCTGTCCAGCACCGGGCCGGTGGGCGTGTAGCGCGGGTACGAGCCGTTCGGCATGCCGTTGGAGTCGATGATCGAGTGGTTGGCGGCAGGCGCGCCCGGCCACGTCGGGGCCGCGGCGGCGATCAGGAACTGGTGGTTCAGGAACGAGCCGCCGAACGCGCCCTGGAAGAAGTCGTCGGCGATCGCGTAGTGCGGCGCGCCGTCACTGTGCAGGAAGGTGTAGATGGGCAGCGCCTTCGTGTCGTAGAAGCCCATCGTCAGACCGATGGCGTCGCTGCCCGTCGTATACAGGTTCTGCGCGCCACCGCTGAGCTGGTACTGCTCCTGGTAGAAGCGGTGGACGATGTCGCGGGTGCACCCGCCGGGCAGGTTGGCCGGGCTCGGCGTGAGCCCGTTCGGCGCAAAGACGCCGGGCTGCGGACAGGTGCGTGCGGTCGACGGGATGAACGTCTCGATGCCAAACGGCACGTTGGGGCTGATGCAGGCCGGCAGGTTGACATCGTTCTGGGGTAGACACGTATAGGCCGTCCCGTTCTGCATGAGCTGCGTGGACTCGGCGGCCGTCGCGTTGGCGCGACCGTTGACCCCCTCCCACCCGCCGTAGAGGTTGTCGAAGCTGTGGTTCTCCTCGTAGATGACCACGATGTGGTTGATGTCGCTCATCGGGTCGTGTTTCGCCTGCACGGTGGTCGCCAGGACGGGGCCGGTGGCGAGGACCGTGGCCCATCCGACGGCCAGCGTGAGCACGCGTCGCAAGGATCGAGACATAAGCGCTTACTCCTCCAAAATCCCCGTGTCCCTGGCGCTTGAGTGCGGCGCTCAGAGTCTATTCGGCCCTGGCCTAAACGCAAGTGATGGGTTGGTTATGGTTGGGTGCGCTTGAGCGACCTCGAGGAGCTCGTCTGCCGTCTGGTGGAGATCGAGTCGGTGAACCCGGACCTGGTGCCGTCGGGGTCGGGCGAGGGTGCCATCGCCGAGTACGTTGCGACGTGGCTGCGGGAGATTGGTCTAGAGGTCTCGGTGATTGCCGCTCGGCCTGGGCGGCCTTCGGTGGTGGGGGTGCTGCGGGGCTCGGGCGGCGGCCGGTCTCTGATGCTCAACGCGCACATGGACACGGTGGGCGCCGGCGGGATGGCTTCGCCCTTTGTTCCGGTTGTTCGCGATGGCCGGGTCTACGGCCGCGGGGCGTACGACATGAAGGCGTCGCTGGCCGCGATCATGCTGACCGCCCGCCGCGCGCGCGACTTGAAGCTGCACGGCGATCTCATCATTTGCGCGGTCGCCGACGAGGAGGTCGCCTCGATTGGCACGTCGGCGGTGCTGGAGCAGTACAGCGCGGACTTCGGGATCGTGACCGAGCCGACCGAGCTGCGACTGTGCATCGCGCACAAGGGCTTCGTGTGGCTGGAGGTCGAAAGCGTTGGGGTCGCAGCCCACGGCTCGCGTGCCGACCTTGGTGTCGACGCGATCGCCGCGATGGGGCCGGTGTTGGTGGGCGTCCGCCTGCTGGAATCGCGCCTTCGGGCTGGCCCACGCCACGGTCTTCTGGGCACGGGCTCGCTGCACGCCTCTCTGATTACTGGCGGCCAGGAGATGTCGACCTACCCTGCGCGATGCGTGCTGTCTCTCGAGCGCCGGACAGTTCCGGGCGAAGACGGCGCTTCGGTGCTGCGCGAAATCTCACCCCTGGGCGGCACCGCGCGGATCACGCTCGAACGCCCGCCGTCCGAGGTGGCCGCCGATCATCCTCTATCGATGGCGCTTGCCAGCGCCGCTGGCGATCCGGTGATCATCGGGGTCGCGTACTGGATGGACATGGCGCTGCTGAACACGGAGGAGATCCCGTGCGTGGCATACGGCCCGGCGGGCGAAGGCGCGCACGCCGACGTGGAATGGGTAGACATCGCGTCAGTCCAGAAATGCATCGACGTTTATCTGAGAGTGGCGGAGCTTCTGTGCAACTGACCGGCCCGTGGACGCGCGACGAGGCGAGCGCCTCGGGCCAGGTATTCGAGTGGCGCGTCTGGGCGGCACTGACGGAACAATCGCGCGGGCTGCTGCACGTGTTCCTGCCGCTATCGGATCGCGGGATCGATGCGCTCGTGCATCGCTTGTCGGACGGCGCGTATATCCCCGTGCAGGCGAAGGGCCGTTCTTCGCTAATGGACGGTGAGGTTCACCTCGTTGTTTGGGCGAGAAGCCTGAACGACGACGACGCGCTGCTTACGAGCGGCCTGCTGGTCGAGGGCGGCCTGGGCCCGACGATGCTGGTGGTGCCCGAGCGCGACTTTAAGCGCCTGGCCGAGCTGTCGACGTGGGACGGCCGGCCCGTTTACTCGATGGGCTTCGGCATGAACCCGCGCTCTGACAGCCGCTGGTTGCCATTCCTGGTGCCGGCATATCGATTGGTCGAGCGCTTCGGCGTCAGCGTGGCGGAGGCAGCCGCCGCGGCGGAGGTTGCTACGCCGAGCCCGGTATGGCGGAGCGAGCTTGGGTTCCTGGGCGAGTCGGAAGTGATCCGGCTGCTCGCCGAGGATGGCGACCTGAACTTGTTTCGCGCGTTTCCGGACGTGGAGACGTCGGAGCTGGTGGTGAGGCACCTGACGAACCGGCGCGTGCTGGGCGTCCAGATCAAGACGGTGGGCGTGGACGCGACCAACCCGCGCGCGACGGTGAGCTTTTTGGCTTCGAGCTTTCGCCCCTCATTGACGACCTGGATCGTCGTGCTGGCTTGGCTTCGCGAGAAGAAGCGGTTCCACGACGAGTGCCTGCTGATCCCGTCAGAGGAGTTGCCCGGCATATGCGGGCCGTCGGTACGCGATGGCCACCTGAACTTTGACTGGCACCCGGGATCACCGGCCCAATCGCACCTCAGCCGCCGCCGAGTAGAGTTGGCTGCGCTGCGGTCCGCGATCAATCAAGGCTGGCCGCGTTAACGCGCACGATCGAATGTCTTGATGCCGAAAGCCTTTACAGGGCCCGTTGACGAACGGGCGTTCGGTGTGGGAGAGTGGCGGATAACACAGTAGCCGCGAGTCTACGTAGACGTCGCATCACAAGGATTTGCCACATGACATCGTGCCATCGTCTTCCAGGCATCGTTGCAAGCGGCGGAATCATGTCGTTCCAGCACCGCCGGCAGCTTGGCGTCGAAGAGGACGCATCCCCGCACTACTGGGGAAGTGCGGACAAGAAAGACGCCCTAAGCGGCTACGTCGTCTGCGCCTTCATGACTCCGTGGTGGATGTGCCGCAAGCGCGATGAAGAGTTGGCGATCCTGCTGCTCGATGCCGAAGCGGTATGCACGAAGCCAGGAGTGTGCTTTTGTCCTACGAACAGTGCGTTCAACCTCTACCCAGCGGCGATGATTGTCCAACGCACTGGCGCGGTTGCCCTTGATGAATGTTTCGAAAACGAGACTACCTATCAAGCCGGATCGTCCGAGGTGTTCGTGCCAGACGTCGTGCCCCTCAGTGACTTTCGGGGAATCGTATGTTGTGATCGCGAGGCGGGCGAATACTGGATTGAGCAGCTGAACGCGGCGTATGACGAACTGCCCGAGCCGCGGCCGACGCTGCCTGAGGGCGGTCCCATTCCGGTAGCAAGTCGCGGCCGTGAAGGATTCTATTTTCCGGGCGATTTCACCCCCCGTCGAAGGATCCGACACTGATGGCAGAACAGGCGGCTCGGCGGGCAGATGGTGAAATGGGCCGGATCGACAGGCTCTATCCACGGGTTGCGGGGGCATTGATCGCGGCTGCAGCCGGAGATGCCCTTGGTTGGATCACGGAGTTCGTCCGGGGCGTGGATCATCTTCGGACGCTCTACCACACTGACTTCGTGACTGACTACCGGCCATGGCAAAAGACCACAGGCGGACGGTTTAACGCATATGTCGACTACATATCAAAGGGTCAATACTCAGATGACACACAACTTACCTTGGCAACCGCACGTTCACTTCTGCCAGATGGCTCGATCGACGTTGACCATTTCGCTTCAAAGGAACTACCGCTGTGGTTGGACTATGCGCGGGGCGCCGGCCGAACCGTGACAGCCGCGGCTAGGGGCCTCCGACGCAAATCGAGCCGATGGAATCACAATTTTTTCGACCAAGGGGTGTCAGAAGGCTCGATCTCATATCGAAATGCAGGAGCAAACGGTGCTGCGATGCGCATCGCCCCCATTGCGATCGCCAATCGATCCAATCCAGCCAGGATGACAACCGCAATTGTTCGCAACGCAGTGACGACCCATGGCCATCCACGCGCCATCCTTGGCGCGCTGATCTACGGGGAGGCTCTCCGCTTCTGTCTAGTCGAACAGCGCTTTTCACCTCAAACGATGATCGAATCCCTTATCGATTTCTCGTCAGCCATCCAATTCCCCGTTGATCCAGATCTTGAGGTGTGGTTGCGCGAATGGGATCGAGGCTCGACGCAACCGTTTGAGCGCCTCTGGGATCAGACGCTGCATGAAGTTCGCTCTGCACTCACGTCCCTGTCTCGCCCGGAAGGCGAGGCCGATTGGAAGCGAGCCCTAGTTGAGTTTGGGTGCTTTGACCGGCAAACCCGCGGCTCTGGAACCGCAACTGTCCTCGCAGCTCTCGCGATCTTTTATCACATTGGTGCAGCCTTGCCACGAGCTGTCGTGACTGCAGTTAACCAAATCGGCACTGACACAGACACGATTGCAGGCTTCGTCGGGGGTCTGTGTGGTGCGGTCCATGGTTACGACGCTGTTCCGAGGAAATGGGCCAGTGAATTGCAAGATTACGACTACTTCATGCGCGTCGCAACTGAACTGACTTCGCTGGCTGCGGGCAACCCGGCTATGGGCGGAAGAGCACTCCTGCCCGCAGCACGAGACGAGTTTCAAAAGTTGCCGGATTTGGTCACACAATTGCGGAACCACTCAGTCAACGAGGGCGAACTCGTGTACCACCCACTGTTTGGAAGAGGCACGATCCGATCCGTCGAAGCACAGGTGCTGCGCCGTCGTGATGGAGCTCAGGCTGTGTTCGCGTGGGTTGAGTTCTTCATTGGTCAGACGTGCAAGTTTCGATACATTGAGGTGCCACGCCGTGGGAGCCGCAGATCACCGAAACAAGTTATGGCAGAGCCCACGCCGCCGGACACCTGATCCGACTTCTAATCGCGACGGGGTTCTAAACACTCCTCGTCAGATCACAGATAAGGAGCCCCCGAACGATGAGCCTGACTTGCCATAGAGCGTTTTGAACTCCTCAGGGTACAAGTCCATGAGTTTCGCGAGCTCGTCGGCGCTGTACTCATGCTCATCCTGGTGCACTCGCAATGCTTGGTTCAGCAACTCGGGCGGCTCAGGCGTCAACGGGAACGGCTCCCGGAGTCGAAATCCGCTCCGGCTCATCTGAACCCAGAGACTCTTTGTGCGAGCTTCGCTAATAAGCCCTCGCCGGCTGGCGATCGCAATGATGGCGGACATCGAGATTCGCCACTTCGCCTTCAAGCCTGGCAGCTGTCCGAACTGCAAGCCACGGAAATCACCTTCGGAATCGAGTGCCGGCGCCAAGAACTCTGCCGCAAATGCATCAGCTTGAGCCTCAGGATTCGACGGCGCAGTGGCGTGCATGACGAGGTGGCCCAACTCGTGGGCTAGAGTCCATCTCGCCCGATCAGTCGGTGACGCATCATTGATGAAGAACAGGGGCGGGGCACTTCGAGCCCAGCAGCTCATCCCGTCGAGTTTCGCCGTTCCAAATGGTCGAAATACGACGATACAGCCAGCTGCCTCCAACGTTTGAGTCAGATTACGAATAGGCCCCCTAGGCAGATGCCAGATACTTCGAAGTATTTGGGCTACGCGTTCTGCGCTTCCTTCGTATTCATCCGGATCCAGCGTTAGAAACTGATTGGGAGATTCAGCCGCGACCTCTTCGAACAAACGGGAGACCTGCAACTGAGTCATGTGCATCTGAGCTTCGACTGTCGTCAGCAGCTTCACAGGCATCGATTGTCGCTTGCGGTGATGAAAGCAGATACTGTCAGTTCCTCTAACCCGCTCATTTCGAAAGAACAGCGCAATCGGATACCGCAAGGATGATGCAATCTCTTCCGCGACAGGTAGAGCAGTGGAGATAATTCCGTGCTCCATCTTCGAAAGTGCCCCCGCTGTGCGACCGATCTTGGTGGCCAAGGCATCCTGTGATAGGCCGCGTGACTGTCGCGCCAAAACAATCATCTCCTCATTTACAGGACCAAACATCGGGCGCGGCCTATGCCGGATCGCCCGGATTCGAACCGGGCGCTGTCGGCGCTGAGTCAGCCTCGTCGCGGCGCCGCCGTGACACAATTCGTGTGGCGACCGGAGGAAGGTCGCCCAATGGCAGTGGCAGGACGGTCGCGCCCTCGCGACCAGCCTCGGCCTCGAAGTCGTACCAAAACCGAAGATCGTCAGCGTGCCAATTGACGACTATGAGGCGAGACATTGCCATGTGGTTTCGATCGAGCTGATATCCAACGTTCAAGATGGTAGGCGCGTCACCAGTGCCCCCATCTAACCGCAATTGCTGTACGGCATCGGCTGCAAACATGTGGTTGTCGAGGTCGTCTTGCGTCTCGCTCGCATGGTTGTTCGGCCGCATGTCTGTGTCCAAGAGCTTGAAGCGGGCGATCGCGTACGCCTCACCGTGGTTGAGAATTTGCACAGGGAATTGAAATGCCTTGCTCATGACCACGCCCTTAGCCTTCGTAATCTTGGCGACGATGAATCGGTGAAGCATGTTTGCTCGGCTCCGGGCATCCATGGCCAGCCATTCATCGGGGCAGTTGGTCCGGAAGATTTCCCAGTACGACCGTTCCGCCGATCGAAACACCTCGGCCCACAGACGGTGATATGGAGCGGTTAGACGTCTCGCCTCTTCGACTGCGAGGAGTTCTGGCATAGCCGAGACCATAGCACAGTCGTTAGCTATCAGCAGCAAATCTTGACGAAAACCTTTCCTCAGTTAGCGCGGGAGGAGCCCTCCAGGATGAGGCTTGCGACTGCTTGAGACAGATCAACTATTTCGACCCGGGACTGGGCGGTGGAGTCTCGGTGACGGATTGTCACTGCGTTGTCGTTCAGGGTGTCGAAGTCGACTGTGATGCAGAACGGGGTGCCTATTTCGTCCTGGCGGCGGTAGCGCCGGCCGATGTGGCCGCCGGTCTGGTCGTACTCCACTCGGAACTGGCCCCGCAGCGACTGGACGATTTCCTGCGCGACTTGGATCAGCTCTTCCTTCTTGGATAGTGGGACCACGGCTACCTGGACTGGCGCCACATTTGGGTGCAGGCGCAGCAGCACACGCGGTTCGTTGTTCACAACGTCCTCGCCGTAGGCGTCTAGCAGCAGTGTGATGAAGATCCGCTCGACGCTCACCGCCGGCTCAATGACCCATGGCAGGTAGCGCTCGTTTGTCTCCGGATCTAGATAAGTCAGGTCCTGCTTTGAGTGCTCCTGGTGGACTTTGAGATCGAAATCCGTCCGGTCGGCGATACCTTCGAGTTCGCCCCAGCCGAAGGGGAATTCATATTCGATGTCCGTCGTCTGCTTCGAGTAGTGCGACAGCGACTCCTTCGGGTGGTCGTACATCCGCAGGCGCTCGGGGTTGACGCCCAGCACGTCCGTGTACCAGCGCATCCGTTCCTTCCGCCAGTACTCGAATGACTCGTCGTCCTGGTTCGGGCGGACGAAGTACTCCATCTCCATCAGCTCGAACTCGCGCACTCGGAAGACGAAGTTCCCCGGCGTGATCTCGTTCCGGAACGCCTTGCCCTGCTGCGCGATGCCGAACGGGACGCGCACTCGGGTTGTGGAGATGACGTTCTTGAAGTCGACGAACATGCCCTGAGCTGTCTCCGGGCGTAGATAAGCCTCGGACTCGTGGTCTTCGAGTGGGCCGACAAACGTCTTGAACATGAGGTTGAACATCCGCGCGTCCTCGAGCAAGCCGCCGCATTCCGGGCAACGGTCTCCCACCACGTGGTCGGCGCGCCAGCGCTTCTTGCACTCGCCCAGGCACTGCCTCAGGGGATCGACGAAGTTCTCCAGGTGGCCCGAGGCGTCCCACACCGCGCGCGGCATGATCAGCGTCGACTCCAGGCCGACCACGTCGTCGCGCAGCTCGACCATGTAGCGCCACCACAGGTCGCGAATCGCGCGCTTCATCGCGACGCCGTACGGGCCGTAGTCGTAGAAACCGGACAGGCCGCCGTAGATCTCGCTCGATGGATAGATGAAGCCGCGGCGCTTGGTCAGCGCCACGACCTTCTCCATAACTTCTTCACGGGCCACGCTCATGGCAGAAACCTAACAGGCGCGAGAATCTAGACGTGGACCGCCGCGCGCTCCTCGCCGCGACGATGGAGCAAACCTACGCGAGGCTACACGACCGCCTGGAGGCGCTAACCGAGGAAGAATTCTTGTGGCAACCCACCCCCGAGGCCTGGACGATCTATGAAGACAGGCCCGGTCACTGGACCTATCACTACGAGATACCCGACCCGGTTCCGGCGCCGATGACCACGATCGCCTGGCAAGTCGTGCACGTCGCGACGACGCGGCTGATGTATCACGAGTGGGCGTACGGGCCCGGGAAGCTCACCTTTCCCGACATCGCGATTCCGCACAAGGCCTCGGCGGCGATCCAGTTCCTCGGCGAAAGCTACGAGGTCTTACGCGGCGACCTCGAGGCGGAAACCGAGGACGGGCTCGACCTGCCCCGTAAGACGAATTGGGGCGACGAGTGGCCCGCCTGGCGGATCTTCACGGCGATGATCGACCATGACGCGCTGCATACCGGCGCGATCGGGAACTTGCGAGACCTGTACCACTGGACCAACCGGAGCTGATTCAGGAACGCCGCAGCCCCTCCGGCGGCCTCGCCGCCACCTCCCCACAAATGGGGAGGTGAAGCACCTTTCCAAGAATGGGGAGGATCAGTTGGCCCTCATCTGGTTCAGGAACTGTACCGATTTCAGGCGGCGGTCCAGGTGGTGCTCCAGCTGCGCCTGCAGGACGCCTTCGATCGAGGCCATCAGGGCGGCGTCCAGCTTCAGGCGGCGGTACGTCTCCAGGTCGCCCGAGGCCATCAACCTCAGCACCTTGATCGCGGCCACGGGGACCAGGTCCATGGCGGGCAACCGGCAGTTATCGCACAGGAAGCCGCCCGCTGCCGCGGAGAAGGCGGCGGGCTTGGCGGGCAGGGGGCGCTCGCACGTCGCGCAGTTCATCAGCTGCGGCGCATACCCCAACAAATCCAGGGCGGTCAGCAGGAACCACGCCGACGCCCGCCGTGGGTCCGACTCGCGGGAGAGCTCGGCCAGTGAAGACACCGCTAGCTCGTACACCCCGTCCAGCGGGTGCCGGTCCTCGCACACCCGTTCCGCCAGCTCGGCGATGAGCGCCGCGTGGGCCATTCGCTCGACGTCGCCCTCGATCCGGTAGCCGGGAATTCGCGAGACCTGCGCCACCACGTCCAGCTCGCCCCGACCTTTGGCAAGCAAGACGTCGATGTGGCCGTACAGCTCGAGGGACGGGCCCAGCTTGGAGGACGTGCGGCGCACGCCCTTGGCGATGGCCCCCACCTTGCCGTGGTCGCGGGTCAGGAGAGTGAAGATTCGGTCCGCTTCCCCGTAGTCGAGCTTCCTCAGGACGACGGCGCGGTCACGATACGTGGCCAGAGCTTTCCTCCACGGCGTCGCGGCCGGCCAACCGGTGCGCTTCCTCTTCCTTCGGCCACGTTTCCTCGGCGATGAGCTTCACCGTCTCGATGCGCCGGCCCTTCACCTTCTCCACGATCCACCTGGCGCGTCCGGTCTGGAACGAGTCGCCCGCCTCGGCGATCTTGCCCAGCATCGCGTGCACGTAGCCGCCGACTGAGTCGTAGTCGCCCGACTCCTCGATGCCCAGGTGCAGGCGCTCGTTCAGCTCCTCGAGCGGGAAGCCCGCGTCGACCTGCGCCTCATGGTCGTTGAGGATCTGCAGCAGGTCCTCCTCCGAGGTGTCGTACTCGTCGCGGATCTCGCCGACGATCTCCTCGAGCAGGTCCTCGAGCGTGACCAGACCGGCGGTGCCGCCGTACTCGTCGACCACGATCATCATGTGCTGCTTCTTGACGCGCATCTCGTTCAGCAGCTCGTCGACCTTCTTCTGCTCGGGCGTGAAACCGATGGGCCGCAGCACCTTGTCCATGTCGAACTTCTGCGAGGACGACAGCGTGTAGAAGAGCAGGAGGTCCTTGGTGTGGATCAGCCCGACGACGTGGTCGATGTTCTCGTCGTACACGGGCAAGCGCGTGTGGCGGTGCTCCTTGAACAGCTTGGCGATTTCGCGCAGCTGCGCGTCATGGGGCACGGCGATGATGTCGGTGCGCGGGATCATGACCTCGCGCACCGTCTTGTCGCCGATCTCGATGATGCCGTGGATCATCTGGTGCTCCTGCTCCTCGATCACGCCCTGCTCCTCGGAAACGTGGAGCACGGTCAAGAGCTCTTCCTCGGTCAGGTACGGGGCGCGCGCCGCCCGGCCGCCGGTGAGCCCGCGCGAGACGAACGTGACCAGCCACAGCACCGGTGACAGGAAGCTCGCCACCCGGTCGACCGGCACCGCCGCCCACAGCGCCCACCGCTCGGCGTTGGCGATGGCCAGCGTCTTCGGGGTCACCTCGGCCACGATCAGCAGCACGACCGACAGGAGCACCGACGCGAGCAGCGTGATCCAGATGCGCCACGAGTCGGGCACGCCATAACGCGTGAGGATCGAATCAGTCAGCAGCGCGGTCGCCGTCGACGCGACGATCAGGGCCAGCGTGTTGGTGAACAGGACCGTGGAGAGAAAGCGGTTCGGGTCCGAGCGCAGCCGCTGTAGGATCGCCGCGGCCTCGCTTCCCTGCTCGGCCAGGAAGCGCACGCGCAGGCGGCCGACCGACGTCAGCGCGGTCTCCGTGCCACTCGCGAGAGCCGCGATGAAAAAGCACGCGACCAAGACGATGAGCTCGACGATCTCTTGCCCGGTCATGACGACCTAGCGGAAGAGCTCGCTGACGCTCCGGTTCTCGTGAACCCGGATGATCGCCTCAGCGAGCAGAGGTGCCACCGACAGCACCTTGAGCGGCGGCCCCATCTTCTCGGGTGCGATGGGCACCGTGTCGGTCACGATCACCTCTTCCACGTCAGCTGACCTCATGCGGTCCATCGCGTCGCCGGTGAGGATCGGGTGCGTGGCCGCGATGAAGATGCGGTTCGCGCCCTGCGCCCGCAGCGCCGACGCGAGTTTGGCCACCGTGCCGCCGGTCGTGATGATGTCCTCGACCACCACGCAGTCGCGACCCTTCACGTCACCAGAGATCGCGATCACCTCCACCGACATCTCATCGGGGCGGCGCTTGTAACCGAACGCGATGGGCGCGCCCAGGTCGTTGGCCACCGCCTCGGCGCGGCGGCCGCCGCCGGCGTCGGGGGCGACGACGGTCAGCTGCTTCAGGTTCAGCGTCTTGAAGTACTCGGAGAAGATGCGGTGCGGTGAGAGGTGGTCGGTCGGCACGTCGAAGAAACCCTCGATGGCCTCGGCGTGCAGGTCGAACAGCAGCAGGCGGTCGGCCCCCGCCAGCGTGATGAAGTTGGCCATCAGCTTGGCCGAGATGGGCTCGCGCGGTTGCGTCTTGCGCTCCTTGCGTGCGTAGCCGTAGTACGGGACGACGGCGGTGACGCGTCCGGCCGAGGCACGGCGCAGGGCGTCGAGGATGATGAACAGCTCCATGTAGTGCTCGTTGACCGGCGGCGAGGTGGGCTGGATGACGAATACGTCGTGGCCGCGCATCGAGTCCTCGATCTTGACGTTGATCTCGCCGTCAGGGAAATGGCGCAGCCGGGGGTCGGTCAGGGGGACGTCGAGCGTCTCGGCGATGCGGGAGGCGAGCTGCATGTTGGCGGTGCCGGACAGGAGCTTCAGCTCGCCCCAGGGCGAGGTGTCCGTCCCGGTGTACTCGACCGCCGTCTGGAGCCTCCCGATCAAGTTTTCCTCCGCACCACCCTAGCCGGAAC
>Ga0070698_100003835_pt1 | contig 16525 bp, 9 predicted proteins | sample KBSK1502metaG_FD_65477 | JGI IMG/M metagenome (GOLD analysis project Ga0070698, IMG submission 65477) | Corn, switchgrass and miscanthus rhizosphere microbial communities from Kellogg Biological Station, Michigan, USA - KBS K1-50-2 metaG | ecosystem: Host-associated > Plants > Roots >...
TTCTCAAATATTGGAGGTGCAACGTCTGCAACCTATGATGCACCAGCGGGAGTATTGGTAACAACCAATTACCGGAGAGTAACAACAAGCACACTCAATGGAGTGCCCTGTACAGCCAACAGCAATTGTATAACGGTAACCGTAAGAATTGTAACCGGTGGAACGGTGGCCGCTTCTCAGACGATCTGTTCCGGCGGCGATCCTGCAGCCTTTACAGAATCTGTAGCATCTACAGGCGACGGAGTATTATCATACCAGTGGCAGAGCAGCACTACTGATTGCTCAACCGGCTTTACCGATATAGGAGGAGCAACAGCTACAACATACGATCCACCAGCTGGATTAACTGTTACTACATATTATCGCAGAGTCACAACCAGCACATTTAATGGATTAGCATGTACAGCAAACAGTAATTGTTTGACAGTAACGATCGCTGCTACTCCAGCTATTACTTGCCCGACACCGACATCAACAGCGGCTTGCCAAACACAGACAGCAGTGAACAATGCCTTTACAGCATGGCTGGCTACTGCATCCGGAAGCGGCGGCATTGGAGGAGTACTTACTAATAATAATACAGGTGCTCCAGCTGCTTGCGGTGGTGCAACAACAGTAACGTTTACTTATACCAATAGCTGCGATCCAACGATCAGTACATGCCAGTCAACGTTTACCGTAACAGCACCAACTGCAGTTGTATTAACGTGTGCGGTAAATACATCAGTACCTGGCAATCAGACCCAGGCTGATGTGAATGCAGCTTTTGCTGCGTGGTTAGCTACTGCATCGGGAACTGGTGGATGCAATGGTGTACTTACAAATAATAATTCAGGCGCTCCTGCTGCGGGCGGAGGTACAACAACAGTAACATTTACATATACCAGTTCCTGCGCACCTCTGACGACCACATGCCAGGCAACATTTACTGTTCTTCCACCTGGGCCTCTAAATTGTCCTATAAACACTACCGTTGCTGCTTGTCAAACTCAGGCCGCAGTAAACACTCAATTTGCTGCCTGGTTAGCTACTGCATCAGCAAGCGGAGGTTGTAACGGTGTCTTAACGAATGATAATACCGGTGCACCATCTGCTTGTGGCGGTTCTACAACTGTGTTATTCACATACACCAGTACCTGTGAACCATTCACAACAACATGTTCAGCTACATTTACTGTAACTGCTCCGTCAGTTGTAGCATTAACCTGTCCCGTAAATACGAGTACTGCATCTGGTTTATTACAAGCACAGGTAAATACAGCTTTTAGTGCATGGTTAGCCACTGCATCGGCAAGTGGTGGATGCAGCGGTGTGTTAACAAATGACAATACAGGTGCTCCACTTGCTTCTGGTGGTGCTACAACTGTAACATTTACTTATACCAGTTCATGTGCTCCATTAACTACAACCTGCCAGGCAACATTTACAGTGCCGGCGCTGCCTGTTTCATTAACATGCCCGGTAAATACTTCTACAGCATCTTGCTTAACACAAGCACAGGTAAATACTGCTTTCAGTGCATGGTTAGCTACTGCATCGGCAAGTGGTGGCTGCAATGGTGTATTAACGAATGATAACACCGGTGCTCCATCTGCTTGTGGTGGTGCTACAACTGTAACATTTACTTATACCAGTTCATGTGCTCCATTAACTACAACCTGCCAGGCAACATTTACAGTACCGGCACCGCCAATTGTATCATTAACCTGTCCTGTAAATACAAGTACAGCATCTTGCTTAACACAAGCACAGGTAAATACTGCTTTCAGTGCATGGTTAGCTACTGCAAGTGCAAGTGGTGGATGCAATGGTATTTTAACAAATAACAATACAGGTGCTCCGCTTGCTTGTGGTGGTGCTACAACTGTAACCTTTACTTATACCAGTACATGTGCTCCATTAACTACAACCTGCCAGGCAACATTTACAGTGCCGGCACCGCCAATTGTATCATTAACCTGTCCTGTAAATACAAGTACAGCATCTTGCTTAACACAGGCACAGGTAAATACTGCTTTCAGTGCATGGTTAGCTACTGCAAGTGCAAGTGGTGGATGCAATGGTATTTTAACAAATAACAATACAGGTGCTCCTCTTGCATGTGGTGGTGCTACAACTGTAACCTTTACTTATACCAGTTCATGTGCTCCATTAACTACAACCTGCCAGGCAACATTTACGGTGCCGGCACCGCCAACAGTGACATTAACCTGTCCTGTAAATAATACTACAGGAGCTTGCTTAACACAAGCACAGGTAAATACTGCTTTCAGTGCGTGGTTAGCTACTGCATCGGCGAGTGGTGGTTGCAATGGTATTTTATCTAACAACAATACAGGTGCTCCTACTGCTTGTGTTGGTGGTTCTACAACAGTGACGTTTACATACACCAGCAGTTGCGCACCGTTTACAACAACTTGCCAGGCTACGTTTACAGTGCCGGCTGCATCGGCGGTAGTATTAACTTGTCCGGTGAATACAACTACGGCAGCTTGTCAATCACAAAGGACGATAAATACAGCTTTTAATAATTGGTTGGCTACTGCATCAGCCAGCGGATGTGCTACTCTGACAAATAATAACACGGGTGCTCCGAATGCTTGCGGTGGTTCTACAACGGTGACGTTTACAGCCACGAACACTTGCACTGGAGGAACTGCAAGTTGCCAGGCTACCTTTACAGTTCCGCCAGATGCAACACCACCATCGATAACAAATGTGACCGCTACGCCGGCAACACTATGGCCACCAAACCATACTATGAGGGATGTGACTATAGGTTATACAGCTACCGATTGCGGTGCATTCACTACATCACTTTCTGTTACAAGTAATGAACCGATCAATGGAACAGGTGATGGTGATACTTCACCTGATTGGGAAGTAATAGATAATCATCATGTGAAGCTAAGAGCCGAAAGAGCCGGTAATGGAGATGGAAGGATCTATACAATTACTATAACAGCAACAGATGCGTGTGGTAATACAAGCAGTAATACTGCAACAGTAATTGTGGCCCATAATATAACAGATCCTACCAGCGGAAAATCATTTAAGGTTGGATCTACTGTAAACTTTAGCGGAACGTTCTGGGATAAACCAGGAAATAAACATACCGGTAAATGGTTAATCGATGGCAGTGCATTAGCAACCGCAACAATTACAGAACCTGTAGGTAATCAAAATGGTAAATCAACAGGCAGCTATAAATTCAATGCGCCGGGTGTTTACAAATTGCAAATGAATATTACCGATCAAAACGGTGTCACTTCATATGCAAATACGCAAGGAGACCTTGAAGCGATCGTTGTGATCTATGATCCGAATGGCGGATACACATTCGGTGGCGGTTGGTATGACTCGCAAGCCGGTGCACTTGCAGGGAATCCTTCTTCAACAGGAAAAGTCAGTTACGGATTCAGTGTCAATTATTATAAGAATGCAACCAATCCAAAAGGTGAGAATCAGTTTGAATTTAAGCTCGGTGACTTTGAATACAATGCATTGAATTTCGATTATCTCGTTATACAGGGAGCAAAAGCTCAATTCAAAGGAACAGGTAAGATCATAGGCGGACAAAGCGGTGTAGCATTTATAATGACTGTAATCGATGGTGATTTAGATGGTACCGGTATTGACAAAGTAAGAATGAAGATCTATAATAAAAACAACGGTAAAATCATTTATGATAACCAACCAGGAGCAAGTGATGCAGCGGATCCCGTTGCCGTTGTTGGTACAAATAGTACTGTTGTCATTCAAGGCACCAATAATAATAATCTGACTACAAAGACAGATATGGAAGTTGTGCCTGAAGCAACACCGAACAAAGGGTTGGAACTTGCTGCGTATCCAAATCCGACAAGCAGCAACTATACAATACAAGTTAATGCAGTCAATACAAAAGACAGGATCATGCTCCAGGTGTTTGATGTAAGTGGAAGGATAGTAGAAACAAGAAATAATGTAACCGCAGGTTCTACATTCACACTGGGAGATAAATACAGACCGGGCTCATACTTTATAAGAGTGATTCAAGGCAAAGAACATAAAGAAATAAAATTGGTCAAGCTATCTGACTAAATGTTATAATGATTATTTCAAACAGCCCCGAATTTATCGGGGCTGTTTTATTTTTAACCACTTTCTTATTTATAAGTTTTCTGTTGGAGAACCTTTATTTGGTAATTGCTCCTCTCTGAATAAAATATTTTTATAGCAAAGAAGATATGAACAAATCTTATTTCTGGCATAAAAATTTGTGCTAACACAATAAAAGCAGTTCACTTTATAAATAATAACAATCCCTGCAGGGTTGAGTTGTGGAAAAATAACCTCAATCATTTCATCACGTTTAAACTCTTAATTTATGAAGACATTTAGCATATTACTTATCACGGCTTTATTAGCCGGGAGTAATTTATTTAAATCACCAGATGAAAATGTTTCATCAAAAGATCTCATCAAATCTGCGGTTATCTCATGTTCAACCACAGATACTGTGATTGTTCCTGTAACAATCCGTACATCTTTCGACACAAAATATCCAAAAGCAACAAGGGTTGTATGGTATCAGTATATGCCTGATAAAACACAAACCGCAGATCCAACAGTATGGTACTATAGTTTAGATGACAAAGATTACTATGTAACTTTTAATTGGGAGGATGCCGATTATATTGCATGGTATGATAACGGTGCATGGATACGTTCTTCTCAAAACATTGATAACATCGATCTGCCTGCAGATGTTATGAGATCAGTTAACACACAATATCCAGGTTTCCGAATTGTAGATGTGGATCTTGAACGTGATAATAAGCAAGACCTCTATGAAGTAAAACTTGTAAAAGGCGATACAAAATGGAATGTACATTATCTGGCAAATGGTTCTGTTGCAAGAAAGAAAGAAAGACATTTAAATAAATATGATCCGCAAGCTGAGATGACCGCAGATTTTACAACACGTTTCCCAAATTCCAGTGAAGTTGTTTGGTATCGCTATACGCCGAATGACAGGATTGATATGCTTCCAACTGATTGGGATTATAATATGGATGCGACCGATTACGAAGTAAAATTTAAAATGGATGGCACAGACTACCAGGCATATTATAATGATGGCAAATGGGTTCGTTCAGAAGCAGTATTAATGGGCAATACGTCAAAACTCCCTGCCAATATCAATGACATGCTGAAAGCACAATATGCCGGTTACACAGTTAAGGATGTAGAAACAGAGCAAAACAGTTCCCGTACTGTTTATGAAATAGAATTAGCAAAGGGTAATGAAAAATGCAAAGTGTTTTATACTTCGGAGGGGGCGATCATTAAGAAAAAATGCAGAACAGTATAAAGGTTTTTTGAGTCGCAAACAATGATGCAAAGAAAAAGGCTGTCTTATAAAAGACGGCCTTTTTCTTTGTGATAAAGAGTTTTCTTTAGACTATGTGACAGCCTAAGTTTTCGTAATTGCTTTATTTCTCCACTGACTCACTATTGATAGTAGAAAGTGATATTAAACGTACTTGTTCCTGAAGTCTGTACGGCAGTCGATGGTTTATTGGCGGCATTGTAAGTGTACGTTAATGCGGCGCTCTCATTATTCATCGGGCTTGATGGTTCTACATAATTGTAACCTGTAGGATTGTTTGGTCCTGCAAAGTAAAGGATATACATAAAAATTGATTCGTTCCCTAATACCAGGGGACTGGTTTTTGCATCGTAGGTATATGATAGCGTATACTCTTCAGTAAACGTGGAAGTGGATAAATCATAGTTGGATCGCTTCTGAGATAAAAGATTTCCCCCAGCGTCGTATGTATAATCATTTTTCAAAGTGAGCTCATAAGGGGAACCGTTAATGCTTAAATATGTTTCGTCTCTGATAATCTTTCCTGACGAATTATATGTATAAACGGTACTGTCTGAAGAAGTAAATCCAAAGAATGTAATGGATGAAACAGACGAAGTATACTTGCCCGAACTATAATGAAAAAAAGTAACAATGCTGTCGACCACGGAAAATTGCGGGTCAATTTCTATTTTGCTTGTAATAATCCCGGAACTGTTACGTACCACTTTTGTAGTGTAGCCAACATCGATGCCGTTCCACATGCCTGTGATTTTTTCTTCGGTTATGCGGCCCTGCGCATCATACGAATAGGTAGTAACTGTTGAATCGGTGCCATCTTTGTCAACAACCTTTACCAGTTTGTCTCCATTGCCCGTATTTGTATTAGGATTTGTAAAATCAACTTCTTTTTGACAGGAAAAAAGCAATACGCTTAAAAAAAATAGCAGTACGCCCAAAATAGTTTTCATACAGTTTATTAATTTAAAATTGTCCCAAGATACCCAGAAAAGACTGGCGAAGGAAATAAGTTACAGAATAAATAATTGCCGGATCCATATAAATTATCAGCTCATAATGGATTTTTAAACATCCCAAAATGAGGGCAATGTGATCTCGGGAAATTATGAATGTGAATACGCGAATGAATAGAAAGATATCTAGAAGTACAAGGGAAATTTCTCAATGCAAAAACTGCGTAACTGATTTTCGGAGCAACTTAAAGCTCAAGTAATGTCTTTACCGGATCTTTTCCAAACAAAAGCTGATCAGGATTTTCAAGCAATTCTTTTACCCTTACCAAAAAACTTACCGATTCACGACCATCAATGATGCGATGATCATAGCTAAGCACTACATACATCATCAGTTTTATCTTGCTAGCCATTACAGAATTTGTCTATTTAAGGCATGAATAATACCTGTTCACCTACACAAAATTGTAATAAATGACCTGTAAAGCGTTGTCTGTATTTGTTCAAAATTTCAGGTACATTTATAATACATGGAACAAAGGCTCATCACAATATGCTGCTTTCTTATTATTTCTTTTTATACAACTTCCCAACAACTTATTTTTAAAACATATACAGCTGAAGATGGACTTGTCTCAAACCCGGTGAGACGGATCTACCAGGACAAAAAAGGATTTATCTGGATCGGTACCTGGCAAGGATTAAGTAAATATGATGGCCACAAATTCACTAATTATACAACTGTCAATGGCCTTTCTGATAATATGATAAATGATATGTACGAATCGCCCGATGGAAAATTATATGTGGCTGAAAATAATGGTACCGTTGACATTTTACAGCAGGATGCTATTGTAAAAAAAGCGGCCTTCAGCAACGTACTCATTAATCAATTCTATAAAATGCAAAATCGCAGGGTAATTGCAATGACAGATTCGGGCGGATTGCATGAAATCAAAAACGGGAGCTTAGTAAAACCGGTTCAGAAATTTCCACATTCATCTTACGTTGGCTTTACAGAGCTGAATGATTCACTCTTTATCGGAGGAGGCGAAGGTTCGCTTAGCATCCTGAACCATCAATTTGAAATAATATCAGAAATAAAACCACCTGTAGAATTATTGGTTTTTAAAATTTATAAGGATTCAAAAAAAAGAATTTGGGTGGGTACAAATGATGGATTAAAGCTTGTGTCGCCTCTTCTGAAGAATAATCTCCAAAGGTCACGAAGGACTCCTTTGGAGAGTCCTGATGGACAACCTCTGAACTTTATGCTACTCCCCGCCCCTTTCAATATACCTGTATTGAAAAATCACGATGTTGCTGATATGCTGGAAGATTCAATTGGAAATTTCTGGATAGGAACGACACATGGCCTTGTGAAAATAGGTGAGGAGGGCAGCTGGCACATATTTTCGGAGAAAGACGGATTACCTTCTTCCAATATATACTGCATTTACCAGGATAAAGAAAAAAATATCTGGGTCGGCACTGCACTTGGGCTGGCAAAATTGGTTACAAAAAACAGTATCCGCATTTATACAACTGAAAATGGGTTATTCTCAAACAATGTGGGGTTTCTTGCAACTCTTAATAAAGATATTTTTCTTATAGGTGCCAATCCCCGCCCGCAATTATATAATATCAGGAATAACCGTTTTACAACTGTACACCCGCAAAATATTGCTTATTCAGGCCTTGTAAAAAATAGCCAACCGGTATTATTTTTTGCCAATAATAACTCGTTTGGAAAGTATGATTCTGTTAACAGGCTCATTGTTGATTATATTTTACCTACCTCCCCAAATGCCACAGTGAATTGTTCTGTCATGGATACAAATGGAATTATATTCAATGGAACAGGATTGGGGTTAGCTATTCGCTACGGAGGAAAATTCTATTTTGAAAATAAACTCCCTCACCGTATCACTGATATACTTATTGATAAAAAAGGGTATATATGGGCCGGGACATGGAACAATGGTTTATTCCGTATTCATTATACAAGTACAAAAAATATATCCGGCAGTCATCAGATCAATTTATCTGTAGAAGATTTTTCAGATCTGCTGCCGGATAAAAACATCCGGTGTTTGTTTCAAGACAGTAAAGGCAATATCTGGATAGGCACCCGGCATCTTGGTGTTGTGCAATTGAGTAGAAATAATACGGGATACACCGTGCAGCGTTTCGATCTCCGGCAGGGACTGATGTCAAACTGGGCACGGGTTATTTCAGAAGATGCAAAGGGTAGTATCTGGATAGGCTCCAACCTGGGTATTGATAAATTAATACCGGCAGGCAACACATTCCGTGTTTTCAATTTCAGCCGTGTAAATAATTATTTTGACAACATTAATGTAATCATTCCGGAAAATAATAATTCTTTGTGGCTGGCCACAAGCAAAGGCTTAGTGAATATTGTAGATGGTGAAATGGAGAAAACACCTGCCGGAACAATTTATATTACCTCAGTCAAATTAGGCGACACAAGTTTTAATTACAATAAAAATCAAACGGGGACAAAAGTGGAACTGAAATATTATCAGAACCAGGCAGCGTTTGAATTTTCGGCTCCCACTTTTATTAATGAAAAACAAATTCAATATAGTTATCGTTTACTCGGCAGTGCAGATACTTCGTGGAGTGTACCTGCTAACCTGCAAAATGTTTCTTATGCAAGTCTTCAACCGGGCAGTTATCGTTTTGAAGTGAGAACAATAGGATGGAATGGAGTATGGGGTGTTCCGGCAAATTTTTCATTCAATATCCGGAAACCTTACTGGCAAACATGGTGGTTTTATTCATTAGTAGGTCTTATTGTAATTTTATTTTTTTATGCTTTATATCGTTATCGCATAAAGCAGTTGCTGAAATTGCAAAAAGTACGAAACCGGATTGCATCCGATCTGCACGATGATATAGGGTCAACGCTGACCAACATCAGCATTCTCTCTGAGCTCAGTAATAAAAACATGCATCAACCGCAGCAAGCCAAAAAATATCTTCAACGTATAACCGAAGAGGTGAATGCCTCCGGCCAGGCCCTTGATGATATCATCTGGAGCGTAAACAGTAACAATGATACGCTGGAAGAAATGCTGGTCCGCATGAGGCGTTTTGCCGCTGAGCTGTTTGATCACACCTCTACAAGATGCTACCTCGAATTACAACCCGATGCCGCCGGCAAAAAGCTGAATATGGAACAGCGCAGAGATGTGTATCTCGTGTACAAGGAATCTCTGAATAACATTTACAAACATGCAGCCGCACAAACGGTTTGGGTGGAATTGAGTATGATCGGCCATTCGGTAAAGTTGATGATCCGGGATGATGGCAAAGGTTTCAATCCCCAGGCAACAACGCATCGAAATGGTTTGAATAACTTAAAAACAAGGGTTGAAAAATGGAAAGGAAAATTAATGATCACTTCACTGCCGGGAAAAGGGTCGGGCATTGAGATAATCATGCCTGTTGCAAACTGACTGCTCAAATGAGCAGTGGTTAATCTTTATTCTTGTGTTACATTCGGATTTATATTATCGCTGATTTTATCCGGCGGGGTCAACAATGAAAAATCATTCCTTCTTTAAATAATTGTATGTCCATTAAAATTGTTCTGTTCGAAGACAATGACCGCTTGCGGGAATCGCTGGTTGCTCTTTTCAGCGGCATGGACGAATATGAAGTGACGGGGGATTACAACAATTGTAATGAAGCGGCCACCATTGCACGGGTGTACCAGCCCGATGTAGTGCTGATGGATATTGACCTGCCCGGTAATACAGGTATCAAAGGTGTTACCATGATAAAAGAAGCACGACCGCAAACTTCCATTATTATGTACACGGTGTTTGAAGATGATGAAAAACTTTTTCAGTGTCTTTGCGCAGGGGCCAATGGTTATCTGCTAAAAAAAACTCCACCGTCAAAGCTGATAGATGCTATCACGGAAGTGATTGAAGGCGGAGCTCCGATGAGCCCTTCCATAGCACGAAAAGTGCTGAATACCTTCCAGAAGGGCAAAAGCAATCAATACTTTTTATCTGCCAGGGAAATTGAAGTGCTGCAATTGCTGATAAAAGGTTACAGCGCCAAGATGATCGCTGCCGAATTAAGCATAGCTTTTGACACTGCCCGTTTCCACCTGAAAAACATTTACACCAAACTGCATGTCAACTGCGGCAAAGAAGCCATTGCCAAAGCGTTGGGTGAGCATATTGTGTAAAAGACCAGCCTCACCTAACCTCTCTAAAGGAGAGGAACAACCCACAGCCCCTTGCTTTTGGAATCACAAATTAATTTCCACAGACTTCAGGAATGCTGAATAGAGATATAAAGTTGATGTGGTAGCTATGAAGTTGAATAAAGATATTCAGCACCGCTCCCTCTCTTTTGGAGAGGGAGATGGAGGGTGAGGCTCCCTACTCAAAGAAGTAGTTGACTTCGGTATTTTTTGATTTCAACTTTGAGTAACATTTTTTATCCATCCATGAACAGCCAGGCTTCAGACCCGATAGTCCGCAGGGTTCCGTGAACTATCGGGTTAAAAATCTAAACTCCTAAACCATCCGGTAATAATTAAAAATAAGAATATGAAAAATAATATTGAAGATCCGGTTCGTGGGACACGAACCGGAATTTAAAAAAATGAATGTTGGATATTTTGAGAAAGAATTTCTCCATCCATGAACGACTAAGCTTCAGACTTAAAAGAATGTAAGCTGTTAACCAATCTTTTTAACATTTAAAAAATAAGATTATGAAAAAAGTATTTAATGCTCTTTACTTAACCAGTCAGGGCAAATTCGTCATGAAGTATAGCATGTTCCTTTTACTGCTAGCAGGGGTTATTATTATCCTTGGGGCCTGGAAAAACGAATCGCCTGGTTCTAAAACTACTGCTAACCGTATTTCAGCTGTTTCTGCAAAAAAAAAGAATGTTCCTTTCAGTGCCCATTTTGAAACTATGTCTACAGGATCAGTCCAGTTCCCAATACTTCAGCTTCATAGCACAGGAAGAGGTCTTGGCTTACACATTGGCAAATCTACACTTGAAGCATTTCCGGCAATAAATTTAATTACACTCGCAGTTAATGGCACATTAACCATTACTGCTGCCAATGGAGATGAAATATTTGCATCATTTACCGGTACAAGGTCAGCTGCGGGTCCAGGACAGCCATTTACCGTCAATGCCACCTATACCATTACCGGGGGCACTGGCAGGTTCGAAAATGCAAGTGGCAGTTTTGAAGGGATTTCCACAGGAATAGTAGGAAACCCGGCTGGAACCGCCTCTTATGTTGGAGATATCTCCTATTAATAATGTTTTTGATTGACTAAAGCTCATCCGCCTGGTAAAAATTAAAAATAAGAATATGAAAAAAATATTTACTCTTCTTGCTGCCGCATTGAGCTTGATGATTATTAGTCTGAGCCCATTGAAGGCTCAAAGTGTTGCTATCAATATTGATGGAACAACAGCACATGGCAGTGCAATACTTGATATAAAAAGTATTACCAAAGGAATGCTGGCGCCACGTATGACTACAGCCCAGCGAACAGCTATTGCAACACCTGCTGCTGGTTTGCTTGTTTACGATACCGATACCAATAGTTTTTGGTTTTACAATGGCTCGGCATGGAGCAACCTGTCTGCATCAGGAATGGGAGGAAGCGGCACGATAAATTATGTTTCAAGATTTACAGCAGCAAATACAATTGGCAACTCCCAGCTTTTTGATAATGGAACCAATGTAGGAATTGGAACTATCACCCCTGCTTCAAAGCTGCACATAAAAGGTTCTGCAGATGTTTCTCAACTCATCATTGATGCCAACAGCACACAGAACAACAGCAACCCACTCATAAAGCTCCGCAACAGCGGCGGCACCGACCTGATGTGGATTCATTCAGATGATAACCAGAATGTTTTTGTAGGATTAAATGCAGGAAGAATAAATAATGCAGCAGGCGGAGGAGGTTATAATACTTTTATCGGCAGCGGTGCAGGTTATACCAACACCACAGGAGGCGATAATACCGCCAACGGAAATGAGGCACTTTATGATAACACCACCGGATTCCAAAATACCGCCAACGGAAAGTATGCGCTTCGTTCTAACACCGAAGGATACTCCAATACCGCCAACGGAGTGTTTGCGCTTTTTGCAAACAAAACAGCAAGCCAGAATACAGCGATTGGCAGTAGCGCTTTACAATCGCAATCATACAATCCCGGCTCTGCGTGGGTCAGCGGCAATACGGCTGTTGGCTATGAAGCCCTTAATTCCAACCAGCCCACATCAACTACAAATGGAATTAATAATACTGCTGTCGGAAATTTAGCCCTGCGTGCCAACACTACCGGATGGGATAATACAGCCGTAGGAGTGGCTGCGCTTTATACCAACAACATAGGAAGAGAAAATACCGCATTAGGCAGGCAGGCGCTTTTTTCCAACACTACCGGTATAGACAATACCGCCACCGGTTACAAGGCGCTTAGAGGCAACAACGGAAGTTTCAATACCGCCAATGGAGCGTATGCGCTTGAATCAATTACAGGAAATATAGGAGACTTCAATACCGCCAACGGAGCGTATGCGCTTCAAAGAAACAGCACAGGATACAGCAATACCGCCAACGGAGGTTATGCGCTTAATTTTAACACCTTCGGAAACTCCAATACCGCCAACGGAGTGGATGCGCTTATTTCCAACACCACAGCAAGCCGGAATACAGCGATTGGAGTTAGCGCATTATCTACACAATCATTCGACAATAGCGGCACTGTCTGGAACAGCAACAATGTGGCAGTTGGCTATCAAGCCCTTAGAAACAACCAGCCAACATTAACTACAAATGGTTTGAACAATGCTGCTGTTGGAAGTTATGCCTTGAATTCCAACCTAACAGGAAGCAGCAATGCCGCCCTCGGATATGGTGCGCTTTATAACAACAGCACCGGATACGGCAATACAGGCATCGGACAATTTGCCGATGTCTCTGTCGGAGGGTTGATTAATGCAACTGCTATTGGAAATAATACAACTGTAAATGCCGACAATAAAATACGCCTGGGCAGTAGCGCTGTAACTGTGATTGAGGGCCAGGTTGCTTTTACTCCAAGTGACGGAAGATTTAAAAAGAATATAAAAGAAAATGTACCAGGCCTTGATTTTATTACTTCGCTTAAGCCGGTTACTTATCAATACCAGTGTTTTGAATTTGACAAATTTCTTATGGGAAACAATTCCAAAGTTCAGGCTCAATTAAAACAAAGTGATTATGCTGAAGCGGAAAGCATGATTCGCATGGGTTTTATTGCTCAGGACGTTGAAAGAATAATAAAAGAAAAAGGATACAAACTGAGTGTGGTGCATTCACCAACAAATCCCACAGATAATTACAGTATCGCTTATGGTGAATTGGTGGTTCCTCTTGTAAAGGCAGTACAGGAACAACAATCCATGATTGAAAAACAACAACAGCAAATTGATTTTTTGCTGAAACGAATTGAAGCATTGGAAAAAAATAATTCATCAACCAAAGAAATAAAATGAAAAAGATATTTATTCCTTCCTGTTTTATCCTCAGAGGATATTTATTGACTGCTGCCTGTTGTATTGCTTTTTATTCACAGGCACAACTGGGTATTCAAGCCGGCACAACGCTTACTATTGAAAGCGGTACAAAGATGGTTCTGCAGGGTGACCTGTTAAGTTCTGTTTCTGTCCAGGGCAGTGGAAGTATTGTGATGAAGGGAAGCGGGCTGCAAAATATAAACGCAAATGGAAACACAATTCCTAATCTTGAAATTGATAATGCTTCCAATGTGCTGCTCACCGGCTCACTTAAAATTGGAAATAATTTACTTTTTACCAATGGCAAATTACGCATCGCTTCAGCAGATCTTATTATAATATCATCATCAACTATTACAGGAAATAACAGCAGCAGGTTTGTTTGGACAGATGGAACAGGTCAATTAAAAAAGGAATTGACAGCTAATATTTCCAATTATGAATTGCCTGTAGGTGAAAACAGCAATTACCGGCCTGCCTATCTCACAACATCAGGCAGTAGTTTTTCAACTGCAAATTTTGGTGTAAGGTTGATTGCCGGAGCCGATGCCAATAAACCGCCGATGATGGCTAATTATATCAACGCTTACTGGCCTGTTACCAATACAGGAATTAGCGGAGGCATTATTACTGTGGCGGGACAATACTTAGATCCTTCAGATATTACAGGAACAGAATCCAACCTTGCTGGTTATTATTTTAACGGCAGCAACTGGAGCTCCTCCGGTGAAACACATAACACGGCCACCAGTCAAATTTCTGCACCTGTTACAAATTCTTCGGGTGAATTATTTGCGATGAACAAGTTTATTACGGTTGGTATCCGTGCATTTCTGCAAGGCGCTTACAATAATTCAACGGGCACCATGAGTGATGCGTTGCGAAGCGGTACGAATGTCATTCCGCTTTCCGACCCATATCGCCAGACGCCTTACAATTCTTCATTTACTCATGTAAGCAATCCAACTACAGAAGCAGTTGCTGCCACTGTATTTAACAACCAGGCATCGGTAAATGATGATATAGTGGATTGGGTGTTTATTGAATTGAGGAATACAGCTTCTCCCGGTAATTCTGTTTTGCAAACAAGAAGCGCCTTGATACAAAGAGATGGAGACATCGTTGACATTGATGGTGTGAGCCCTGTTACGTTCAACAATGTTAGCAACGGAACATATACCATTGCGATCAGGCATAGAAATCATTTGGGGTTAAGCACCAATCCAACAACGCCGCAATCACTAAATGAAACAAAGTCAACCGCTTTTACAACGAATGTTGTTGATCTGCGAACGTTGACAGGAAGCAGCATCTATGGCACTTCATCGGGCTATACAACCTCCACTCATCCAACATTGGGAACAGTGAACCTGCTCTGGGGTGGAAATGCAAATTTTAATACCAATGTTAGATATACGGGATTGTCAAACGATAAAGATTATATACTGGTGACCACCTTAGCCAACAATCCCGCTACTGTTTTAACCAATGTATATAGCGCTGCAGATATAAATATGAATAAAATAGTGCGATATACAGGTCTCACAAACGACAAAGATTTCCTTTATATAACAGTGCTGCAAAGCAATACGGTAACCATAAGAACACAGCAATTGCCAAACTAAAACTTATGTCATGAAAAAAATATTTTTACCTGTTTTCTCATTTGTCATTTCATTTGCTTGTTATTCTCAAACGCCTGCTTTGATCCAGGCAAGTTTAGGGGTGGGCACACTAGCAAACAGAGTCAAAATTTATTTGAAACCGGCAGCTACACAGACGCCTGCAAATATTTCTACTCTGCAATTCAATATTGCTGTCAGCAGTGCCACTGTTCCAAAACCAACTTTGAGTGTTGTGTCAACAACATTCACAGGAGTTACCTGGGTAATCACCGAATCCACTGAAGGTGGTTACTATAATTACATGCTCACCACGGCTACTTCGCCAATACAACCCAACACTACAATTAACACAGAATTTGAAGCTCTCGAAGTAGAATTTTCTGGTTTGTCTTCAGTGGTAGATAATGTTTTATTGGTTACACTGCCCGACGGTGGTACAGGAGCTTCCAATGGCAATGGGTTATTTCTTTCAACGGGCTCACTTTTTTCCAGTGGCTCTAATTTATATTATACCCGCACAAATGTTATTGTAAATAACCAGTTTAGTTATGATGAAACCGGTGTTACACCGGGAACAACTACATCCTGGGCAAAGATCGTTAGCCCAAATTCATCAATAACCTGTCCTTCAAATGTAGTAGTCAGCGCTTCAGCAGGTCTGTGCACTGCCGTAGTAAATAATATTGATCCTATTGTTTCACCGCAAGGCGCTTCATTTACATATACACTAACTGGCGCCACAACGGGAAATGGAAATGGTAGCGTTAGTGGGTTTACATTTAATGCAGGTATAACCACAGTAATGTATGCGCTTACAAATTCACCAGCAACAAATTGTTCTTTTACTGTAACTGTAAATACAAATGTTATTCCATCTGCTAGCATCAGTGCGGCTCCGGGTAATACAATTTGTACAGGAACACAAGTAACATTCACTGCCACTCCGACCAATGGTGGCACTCCTTCATATCAATGGAAAGTAAA
>Ga0070698_100003836_pt1 | contig 16525 bp, 18 predicted proteins | sample KBSK1502metaG_FD_65477 | JGI IMG/M metagenome (GOLD analysis project Ga0070698, IMG submission 65477) | Corn, switchgrass and miscanthus rhizosphere microbial communities from Kellogg Biological Station, Michigan, USA - KBS K1-50-2 metaG | ecosystem: Host-associated > Plants > Roots >...
GTCGCCGAGGAAGTGCGAGAACGCGATGAAGTTCAGGTTGACGGCGAGCAGCATCAGCTCGATCGCCATCAGCAGGATGATCAGGTTGCGCCGGTTGAGGAAGATGCCGATCACGCTGATCGCGAAGAGCAGCGCGCCGAGCACGAGGAAATGCGACACCGTGAGCGTCACTGGTCCTTCTCCGAGGGCATCGAGACCAGTCGCACCCGGTCCTCGCGGCGCACCTTGATCTGCAGCGACGGGTCCTGGCGGCGCGTGTCCTTGCGCCCCCGCAGCGTGAGCGCGATCGCGGCGACGATCGCCACCAGCAGGATCACCGCGGCCACCTCGAACGCGTAGGCGTAGTCCGTGTACAGCAGCCGTCCCAGCTCGCGCGTGTTCGAATAGTCCGCGGGCCGCGGGACGGGCTGCGGCGCGACGCCGAACGTGCGCCCCCAGAGCACCGCCGCCATCTCCGCCATCATGATCCCGCCGACCACGATCGCGAGCGGCAGGTTCTTCCAGAACCCCTCGCGCATGCGCTCGATGTTGATGTCGAGCATCATCACGACGAACAGGAACAGCACCATGACCGCGCCGACGTAGACGAGCACCAGGGTGATCGCCAGAAACTCGGCGCGCAGCAGCAGCCAGATCGCCGCCGCCGTGAAGAACGACAGCACCAGGAACAGCGCCGCGTGCACCGGGTTGCGTGCGGTGATCACGCACAGCCCGGCCACGAGCAGCACCGTGGCGAAGGCGTAAAAGAGGATTGCTTCGAACATTTGTTGTTTTTGCGGTGGCGCCGCCTCCGGCGCCCCGCCCAACGCTCCCTTATCGGTAGGTCGAGTCCGCTGCCCGGTCCTTGGCGATCTGTTCTTCGTAGCGGTCGCCCACCGCGAGCAGCATCGGCTTCGTGTAGTACAAGTCGCCGCGCTGCTCGCCGTGGTACTCGATGATGCGGGTCTCGACGATCGCATCGACCGGGCACGCTTCCTCGCAGAAGCCGCAGAAGATGCACTTGACGAGGTCGATGTCGTAGCGCGTGGTGCGGCGCGTGCCGTCCGCGCGCTGCTCGGAGTCGATATGGATCGCGAGCGCCGGGCAGATTGCCTCGCACAGCTTGCACGCGATGCAGCGCTCCTCGCCGTTCGGGTAGCGGCGCAGCGCATGCAGCCCGCGAAAGCGCGGGCTCATCGGCGTCTTTTCCTCCGGAAACTGCACGGTGACCTTGCGCGCGAACAGGTGCCGGCCCGTCAGCGCCAGGCCGCGGAACAGCTCGAGCAGCAGGAACGAGCGGAAGAACTCGATCACCCGAGCCATGGCGGCCTCACTTCCACGGGTTCCACGGCGTCTGCATCCACGCGCCGATCAGCGCGATCCACACCAGCGTCAGCGGGATGAACACCTTCCAGCCCAGGCGCATGATCTGGTCGTAGCGGTAGCGCGGGAACGTGGCGCGGATCCACAGGAACATCGACACGATGAAGAAGACCTTCAGCAGCAGCCAGCCGAATGGCGGCAGCAGGTTGAACAGCGGGCTGTCGACCGGCGACTGCCAGCCGCCGAAGAACAGGATCGCGGTCAGCGTGCTGATCAGGATCATGTTCATGTATTCGGCCATGAAGAACAGCGCGAACGTCATGCCCGAGTACTCGACCATGTGGCCGGCGACGATCTCGGATTCGCCCTCGACCACGTCGAACGGCGCGCGGTTCGTCTCCGCGACGCCCGAGATGAAGTAGACGAGCAACATCGGCGCGAGCGGCAGCCAGTTCCAGGACAGGAAGCTGACCCCTTTGCCGGCGAAATATCCGCGGCCCTGCGCGTTGACGATGTCGGACAGGTTGAGGCTGCCCGAGACCATCAGCACGACCACCAGCGCGAAGCCCATCGCCAGCTCGTAGGACACCATCTGCGCGGCCGAGCGCATCGCACCGATGAACGCGTACTTCGAGTTCGACGCCCAGCCGGCGATGATCACGCCGTAGACCCCGAACGACGTCAGCGCAAGGATGTACAGCAGCCCGGCGTTGATGTTCGCGAGCATCAGCTCCGGCGCGAACGGGATCACCGCCCACGCAGCGAGCGCCGGCATGATCGCGAGCATCGGCGCGAGGATGTAGAGCGCCTTGCTCGAGGCCGTCGGCAGGATGATTTCCTTGAACAGCAGCTTGATGCCGTCGGCGATCGGCTGCAGCAGCCCCAGCGGCCCGACCCGGTTCGGGCCGATGCGGATCTGGATCCAGCCGATCAGCTTGCGCTCCCAGAGCGTCAGATACGCGACGCAGAGAAAGAGCGGAGCGACGATCGCAACGATGAAGACGAGATCGCCGGCCGCACCGAAGACGGCGGGCCCCCAGACCGTGCCGAACCATGCTTCGGGACGCGTGAGAACCCAGTCGATCATCTAGGCGGCCTGCTCCATCTCGATCCGCGCGACCGACAGCGAGCCGAACATCGCACCGAGGCCCGCGGTCGAAGGATGCGCGGCGGCTACGCGCACGCAGCCGTCCGGGAGCTTGTCGTCGAGCGCGGCCTCGAGCCGCGCCTCGCCGGTTCCCTGCCGCACCAGCACCGGCTGCCCCGGCGCCACGTCGAGGCTCTCCAGCAACGCCGCGTTCATCCAGCAGCGCGGCGGCCGCGCGTCGCTGGTCTTCTGCAGCGACGGCGCGCGCCGCGCCAGCGCGTCGGCAAAGTAGATCGGCACATCGGCAATGCGCTTCAGCCCCGCAACGAAATGATGCGACTTGCCGGCGGCGACATTGGTCTTGTTGGAGAGCAGCGCCGCGACGTCCTTGCCGCGCAGGCACTCCTCGCGCACGTGCTCGATCGATTCGTATTCGAAGCCCGGCAGGCCGAGCAGCCCGCCGAGCACCCGCAGCACTTTCCATCCCGGGCGCGCATCGCCCGCGGGCCGCACGGCCGGATGGAAGCTCTGCACCCGGCCCTCGTTCGAGACGAATGTTCCGGCCGTCTCGGTAAAAGGCGCGATGGGCAGCAGCACGTGCGCGTACTCGCTCGCCGCATGCCGGAAGGCAGACAGCGCGACCACGAAGTCCGCCTTGCGCATCGCGCCGAGCGCAGCGTGCGGGTCGGCACAATCCAGATCAGGCTCGGTGTTGAGAAGCACGTAGGCGCGCTGCGGTTGCTCCAGCATCGACCTCGCATTGCCGCCGACCGGCAGGCCGGCAACGTAGCCGCCGACCGAATTCGCGCTCTCGGCGAGCACGCCGAGCTTCGCGCCGAGCGAATCGGCGAGCTGCTGGGCGAGCGCATGGATCTGCGCCGCCGCCGGGTGTTGCTGGGCGAAATTGCCGAGCAGGATCGCGCTCGCTTTGCCGGACTTCAGGCTCGCCCCGATCGGCTCGGCGGCGAGCGCGGCCAGCGCCGCCGGCAGATCGGAGGGCGAAACGATCTTGCGATTCGCGACCGGCATCAGCAGGTCGTCATCGACCGAGTGCAGCACGTTGATCTGCGCGCCGCGCTTCGCCGCCTGGCGCAGCCGGTGCGCGATGAGCGGCTGGTCCTTCCTCAGGAACGAGCCGACGAGCAGCACGCGATCGAGCTTCGCGAGGTCGGCGATCGGCATGCCGAGCCACGGAACTCCCGCCCGGTGGCCGTCCGCCGAGAAATCGGAATGGCGCAGGCGGAAATCGGCATTCCCTCCCACCTCGCGCGCCAGCCGCCCGGCGAGATAGAGCTCCTCCAGCGTCGAGTGCGCGGTGGCAAGGATGCCGACGTCGCTTGCGGCCTGCTTCAGCCCGGCCGCGACCGCTTCCATCGCCTGCTGCCAGTCCGCTTCGTGCCACTGCCCGTCGCGCCTCACCATCGGCGTCGTCAGGCGGTCGGGAGAGCCGAGCGCCTCGTAGGAGAAGCGGTCCCGGTCCGAGAGCCAGCATTCGTTCACCGCCTCATTTTCCAGCGGCAGCACCCGCATCACCTTGTTCTGGATCACCTGCACGACGACATTCGCGCCGACGCCGTCGTGCGGCGACACCGATTTGCGCCGCCCCAGCTCCCAGGTGCGCGCCGCGAAGCGGAACGGCTTCGAGGTCAGCGCGCCGACCGGGCAGAGATCGATCATGTTGCCCGAGAGCTCCGAATCGACCGTCCTGCCGACGAACGCGACGATCTCGGCGTGCTCGCCGCGATTGATCATGCCGAGCTCCATCACACCCGCGATCTCCTCCCCGAAGCGGATGCAGCGCGTGCACTGAATGCAGCGGCTCATTTCCTCGGCTGCGACGAGCGGGCCGATGTCCTTCGCCAGCACGACGCGTTTTTCCTCCTGGTAGCGCGAATTGCCCGTTCCGTATCCGACGGCGAGGTCCTGCAGCTGGCATTCGCCGCCCTGGTCGCAGATCGGGCAATCGAGCGGATGGTTGATCAGCAGGAACTCCATCACGCCGTTCTGCGCCTTCTTCGCCGCCGGCGAATGCGTCCACACCTTCATGCCGTCGGTGACCGGCGTCGCGCACGCCGGCATCGGCTTGGGCGCTTTCTCGATCTCGACCAGGCACATCCGGCAGTTCGCGGCGATCGAGAGCTTCTTGTGGTAGCAGAAGTGCGGGATGTAGATCCCGAGCTGCGTCGCGGCCTCGATGACCGAGGTGCCGTGCGGGACCTCGATCGGCTTGCCGTCGATCTGCAGGTTGAGCGTGCTCATGCGGCCTCTTGCATCGGGCGTGCGAGCTGCGCCCCGGAACGGCCCCATTTCGGCTCGCTCGCCGGGCCGTGCACCAGGCAGCGCTTGTGCTCGATGTGATACTCGAATTCGGTCCTGAAGTGCTTGAGAAAGCTCTTGACCGGCAGCGCCGCGGCGTCGCCCAGCGCGCAGATCGTGCGCCCGGCGATGTTATCGGACACGTTATCGAGAAGCTCCAGATCCTCCATCCGGCCCTTGCCGGTCTCGATGCGGTTGACCACACGGTAGAGCCACCCGGTGCCTTCGCGACACGGCGTGCACTGGCCGCACGATTCCTCGAAGTAGAAGTACGAGAGCCGCTCGAGCGCGCGCACCATGCAGGTGGTGTCGTCCATGACGATCACCGCGCCGGAGCCGAGCATCGAGCCCGCCTTGGCGATCGAGTCGTAGTCCATGTCGGTCGCCATCATCACGTCTGCCGGAAGCACCGGCATGCTCGAGCCGCCTGGGATCACGCCCTTCAGCTTGCGTCCCGGCCGCATCCCGCCCGCCATCTCGAGCAGCTTCGCAAACGGCGTCCCCAGCCTGACTTCATAGTTGCCGGGCCGCGCGACATGCCCCGTCACCGAAAACAGTTTCGTGCCGCCGTTATTCGGCCGGCCCAGTTGCAGGAACGCATCGCCGCCGTTCAGAATGATCCAGGGAACCGCGGCGAGCGTCTCGGTATTGTTGACCGTCGTCGGCTTGCCGTACAGGCCGTAGCTCGCGGGGAACGGCGGCTTGAAGCGCGGCTGTCCTTTTTTTCCCTCGAGCGAATCGAGCAGCGCGGTCTCCTCGCCGCAGATGTACGCCCCGTACCCGGCGTGCGCATACAGCGCGAACGAGAAGTCCGATCCGAGGATGTTCTGCCCGAGGTAGCCTGCGTTGCGCGCCTCCTCGAGCGCGTCCTCGAACTGCTCGTAGATCTCCCAGACCTCGCCGTGGATGTAGTTGTAGGCCGCGCTCGAGCCGGTCGCATATCCCGCGATCACCATGCCTTCGATGACCGCGTGCGGGTTGTAGCGCAGCAGGTCGCGGTCCTTGCAGGTGCCCGGCTCGCCCTCGTCCGAATTGCAGACGATGTACTTCGCGCCGGGAAACTGGCGCGGCATGAACGACCACTTGAGACCCGTGGGGAAGCCGGCGCCGCCGCGGCCGCGCAACGCCGATTTCTTCACCTCGGCGATGACCGCGTCCGGCGTGATTTTCTCGGCCAGGATCTTCTTCAGCGCCGCATAGCCGCCGCGCTTCTCGTAGTCGGCGAGCCGCCAGTTGCGGCCGTCCAGCCCCTTCATCAGAATCGCGTCGGGTCCGTAGTCGAGCAGCGTCATTTCTTGCTCAGCTCCGCGAGCAGCGCATCGATCTTTTCATTCGACTGGTAGTCGTGCATTTTCTTGTTGTTGACGAGAAGCACCGGCGCCATCGCGCATGCGCCCATGCACTCGCCCTCCTTCAGCGTGAACTTGCCGTCGGGCGTGGTCTCGCCGAAGTCGATGCCGAGGCGGTGGCGCAGGTGATCGGCCGCATCGAGCGCGCCTTGCAGCCCACACGGCAGGCAGGTGCAGATCGTCAGCTTGTATTTGCCCACCGGCTTGGTGTTGTACATCGTGTAGAAGCTCGCGACCTCGTACACGGCCACCGGCGCCATGCCGAGATACTGTGCGACGAAATCCAGCGTCTCGTTGGCGAGCCAGCCGTGCTCGTCCTGCGCGATGATCAGCGCCGCCATCACCGCCGATTGCTTCCTGTCGGGCGGATATTTGGCGATCTCGCGGTCGATCCTGCTCAGGGCGGTTGCGCTCAGCATCGGAGTCCCTATCGGTCGACGTCGCCGAACACGATGTCGAGCGTGCTGATGATGGCGACCGCGTCGGCGAGCATGTGCCCCCTCGACATCTCGTCCATGGCGGACAGATGGCAGAACGCGGGGGCGCGCAGCTTCATGCGGTATGGCATGTTCGCGCCGTCGGAAATGAAATAGACCCCGAACTCGCCCTTCGGATGCTCGACCCCTGCATACGCCTCGCCTTCGGGGACATGCATGCCCTCGCTGAACAGCTTGAAATGATGGATCAGCTCTTCCATGTTCGCCTTCATCTCGACGCGTGAAGGCGGCGCAACCTTGTGGTTGTCCGTGATCACCGGGCCGGGATTCTTGCGCAGCCAGTCCACGCACTGCTTGATGATCCGGTTCGATTGCCGCATCTCCTCGACGCGCACCAGGTACCGGTCGTAGGTGTCGCCGTTCCTGCCGACCGCGACGTCGAAGTCGAGGCGGTCATAGACCTCGTAGGGCTGCTTCTTGCGCAAGTCCCACTCGACTCCCGAGCCGCGCAGCATCGGGCCGGTGAACCCGAGCGCGAGGGCGCGCTCCGGCGACACCACGCCGATTCCGACCGTGCGCTGCTTCCAGATGCGGTTGTCGGTGAGCAGCGTTTCGTAGTCGTCCACGTACTTCGGGAAGCGCGCGGTGAAGTCCTCGATGAAGTCGAGCAGCGAGCCCTGGCGGTTGACGTTCATGTCCGCGAGCGTCGCGGCGCTGCGCGTGTGCTGCGCCTGATATTGGGGCATCGTGTCGGGCAGGTCGCGGTATACGCCGCCCGGGCGGTAGTAGGCGGCGTGCATGCGCGCCCCGGAAACGGCCTCGTAGCAATCGAGCAGGTCCTCGCGCTCGCGGAAGCAGTACAGGAACACCGTCATCGCGCCCAGGTCCAGCCCGAGCGTCGCCAGCCCGAGCAGGTGGTTCAGGATGCGCGTGATCTCATCGAACATCACGCGGATGTACTGCGCGCGGATGGGCACCTCGATGCCGAGCAGCTTCTCCATCGACAGGACGAACGCGTGCTCGCTGCACATCATGGAGATGTAGTCGAGGCGGTCCATGTAGGGCAGCGACTGGATCCAGATGCGCGACTCGGCGAGCTTCTCCGTGGCGCGATGCAGCAGGCCAATGTGCGGATCGGCGCGTTGCACGACCTCCCCGTCCATCTCGAGCACGAGGCGCAGCGCGCCATGCGCGGCCGGGTGCTGCGGCCCGAAATTGATCGTGTAGTTGCGGATCTCGGCCATGGCCTAGTCGCGCTCCCCGCCGTATTGCTCCTCGCGCACGATGCGCGGTGTGATCTCGCGCGGCTCGATCGTCACCGGCTGGTAGACGACGCGCTTCTGCTCGGGGTCATAACGCATCTCGACATGCCCGGAGATCGGAAAATCCTTGCGGAACGGGTGCCCGATGAAGCCGTAATCGGTGAGGATGCGGCGCAGGTCGGGGTGCCCGTCGAACACGATGCCGAACAGGTCGAATGCCTCCCGCTCGTACCAGTTCACGTTCGGCCATACCTCGATCACCGACGGCAGCACCGGAAATGCGTCATCCGGACAGAACGTGCGGACCCTGAGCCTCCAGTTGTGCTCGACCGACAGCAGGTGCAGGACCGCGGCAAAGCGCTCGCGCTCGCGCGGACGGTCGCCGTACGTCGCATAGTCGACGCCGCAAAGGTCGATCAGCATCTCGAATCGCAGCTCGGGATGGTCGCGCAGCGTCTGCACGGCGCTGCGGTAGTCGCCCGCCGGAATCTCGAGCGTCAGCTCGCCGATGCGCTCGGCCGGCTTGAGCCGCAGAGCCCGCTCGATCGCATCGCTGAGTCGCTGCAGACGGGGTGTCATGGCTGGTCGCGCCGCGCATCTACCGCGCGATCGTGTTGGTCCTCTTGATCTTGTTCTGCAGCTGGATCAGGCCATAGAGCAGCGCTTCGGCGGTCGGCGGACATCCCGGCACGTAGATGTCGACCGGAACGATGCGATCGCAGCCGCGCACGACCGAATACGAGTAGTGGTAGTAGCCGCCGCCGTTCGCGCACGAGCCCATCGAGACCACCCAGCGCGGCTCACTCATCTGGTCGTAGACCTTGCGCATCGCGGGCGCCATCTTGTTGCACAGCGTCCCGGCGACGATCATCACGTCGGCCTGCCGCGGGCTGGGGCGGAACACGATCCCGAAGCGATCGAGATCGTAGCGCGCGGCGCCCGCGTGCATCATCTCGATCGCGCAGCAGGCGAGGCCGAACGTCATCGGCCAGAGCGAGCCGGTGCGCGTCCAGTTGATCAGCTTGTCGGCGGTCGTGGTGACGAACCCCTGCTGCAGAACGCCTTCAATTCCCATGGCTTACTCCCATTCCAGCGCGCCCTTCATCCATTCGTAGACGAACCCCACGACCAGAATGCCGAGGAACATCATCATCGAGAGGAAACCGAACAGGCCGATGTCGTTGATGACCGTCGCCCACGGAAAGAGGAACGCGATCTCGAGGTCGAACAGAATGAACAGGATCGCCACGAGGTAATAGCGCACGTCGAACTTCATGCGCGCGTCCTCGAACGCCTCGAACCCGCATTCGTAGGGCGAGAGCTTCTCCGGGTCCGGGCGGTGCGGAGCGAGCGCCCAGCCGAGGATCACCGGCGCGGCGCCGACGACCAGGCCGACCAGGATGAACAGCAGGACCGGGAAGTATTCTGCAAGCATCGAATCGGGTCTTGCGCCTCTCTGCTACTGGCAAATCGGTTGGTGCCCACGAGCAGACTCGAACTGCTACGGCTGATTAGGCCACTAGCCCCTCAAGCTAGCGTGTCTACCAATTTCACCACGTGGGCGTCGCCGCGAATTATCGCTCAATTCGGCACGTCCTTCGCTTTGGCCGGCTCTCCCGACGCGGGCTTGGGCGCATCTGCGCCCGGCTTCGCCGCATCTGCGCCCGGCTTCGCCGCATCTGTGGCCGGCTTCGCCGCTTCCGCGGCAGGCTTCGCCTCCTCCGCGGCAGGCTTCGCCAGCTCCGCGGCAGGCTTCGGCGCTTCTGCACCGGGCTTTTGCGGCGCCTGCGGCACGTCGCTCGCCGGCTTTTCAGTCTTGACCGCGTCCAGAATACCGCTCTCCGACTTCGGCCGATTGCTCGCGAAGTACGCCAGCGCAAGGCTGAGAATGAAAAACACCGTTGCGAGCACCGCGGTCGTGCGCGACAGGAAATTCGCCGATCCTGTCGCGCCGAAAAGGCTCGCCGACGCGCCGCCGCCGAATCCCGAGCCCATGTCCGCTCCCTTGCCGTGCTGGAGCAGCACCAGCCCGATGATCGCCAGCGCGATCACGACGTGCAGCACGATCATTGCCGTGTACCAGAGTTCCATTTCCGCCTTCCTTAGCGCGCCGCGCGCGCGATCGCGAGAAATTCCGTCGCGACGAGCGACGCACCGCCGATCAATCCCCCATCCACCTCCGGCATCGCAAAGAGCGCTGCCGCGTTTGCTGCCTTGACGCTTCCGCCATACAGGATACGCAGCGTCCCCGCGATTCCGGCGTCCTGCGCCTCGATCCGGCCGCGCAGGAACGCATGCACGTCGCGCGCCTGCTCGGGCGTCGCGTTACGCCCGGTGCCGATCGCCCACACCGGCTCATACGCGAGCACCGCGTTCGCGAACGCCGCGGCGCCGGCGACCGAGAGCACTGCGTCGAGCTGGCGAGCCACGGTGCTTTCGGTTTTCCCCGCATCGCGCTCCGCGAGCGTCTCGCCGACGCACAGGATCGGCGTCATCCCGGCCGATCGAACCGCCGCGAACTTGGCCGCCACCAGCGCGTCGGTCTCGCCGTAGAGCTGGCGACGCTCGGAGTGTCCGACGATCACGTAGCGGCAGCCGCATTCCGCGAGCATCGCGGCCGACACTTCCCCGGTGTAGGCGCCCTGCGCATGCTCGCTGACGTTCTGCGCGCCCCAGGCGAGCTTCGTGTTGGCAAGACGCGCGGCCACTTCGCCGAGATAGGGAAAGGGCACGCAAACCGCGCATTCCACGCCTTCCAGGCCCGCGATCCCGCCGACCACGGCGTCCAGCAATGCCCGGTTCGAAGCCCGGTTGCCGTGCATTTTCCAATTGCCGGCAACCAAGGGAGTGCGCATTGGGGTGGTGTGGCCGCAAATCGCTGAATTTTACCGTATTAACACCTATTTTGCGCCGCAATAAGCGCACCGAAGCGGGTCACCGTCATGCCCACGCTTTCGGCAGCGGCGACTAGAATCCGCTCAGCCATGCCCCGCCCCGCCGCCGTCTCCAAAAACGTTCACGTTTACGACGCGGAAGCGCTGAAATGGCAAAGCGCGGGCAAATCGGGGCTTGCGCTCAAGCCGGTGCGCGAAGACCGCGACAGGGGCCGTTTCCTCGGCCTGGTCGCGTTCGAGCCCGTCACACGCAGCGGACTGCACCAGCACCTTGGCGTGGCGACGAGCTTCATCCTCGACGGCGGCCTGAGCGACTACCAGGGCGCGATCGGGCTGCACGAGGCGGGCATCAACCTGAAGGGCGCGACGCATGACGCCGTCGCCTATCAGCGCGCCCTGATGGTGTCGCGGCTCGAGGCGCCGGTGATCTATCCGCCCGAGACGCACCGCGACTACGCGCTGCATACCGGCCCGCGTTTCGGCGCAATCACCAATCCGAACCCGGAGACGCCGCCGGACATCAACGTCCCGGTGGACCGAATGCCCGCGCGGCCGACGTCGATCGCGGGCGTCACGCGCTCCATGATTTTCGACTACGCGCTGTCCAAGAGCGAACATCGCTACGCGCAGATGGGCATGCTGCCGGCCTCGAAGATTCCTGCGTTCACGACGCGCGCGCCGCTGGAACTGTGGGTGCGCGCCGGCGACCTGCGAGTCGGCGGATCGGTGGCGTACGCCAACTGCTTCGCTATCATCGAAGCCGGTGCGACCGTCGAGATCGCCAGCGCCTTCGGCGCGCTGTTCCACGCCTGGTCCGAAGGACCTATCGACTGGTCGGACGGAGTCCGACGCTCTGACCTGTTTGGCTTCTGACTGCGCCTGAGCTTCTAAGCCTTTCCGATTTTCTCGACGACCTGCTCGACCTTCGTGATGAGCGAAGGGTTGACCTGCGCCTTCCAGCGCGCATAGACGCGCCGCGTGGTGAGCTGCCAGTTGGCGAGCTCGGCCGGCGTCGGCACGTGCACGTCCACGCCGAGCGCCTTCACGCGGTCGACGTCCTCGGCGAAGAGCTTGCGCACGATGCCGATCTGCTGCTTCGCCGCGTCCTGGCCGGCGTCGCGCACGATCTTCTGGTCCTGCGCGCTCCAGGTACGCCACTGGTCGTTGGCGATGGCGAACAGCAGGATGTCGTTGGAGTAGTTCCACTTGGTCACGTATTTCTGGCCGAGCGTGTGGATCTTCGCGGCGAGGAATACTTCCAGCGGATTCTCCTGCGCGTCCACCGCGCCGGAAGCCAGCGCCGGCTGCGCGTCGGCCCAGCTCATGAAGGTCGGATTGGCGCCCATCGTCGACATGATCTCGCCGTACATCGGGCTGCCGACCACGCGGATCTTGATGCCCTTCAGGTCCTCGGGCTTCAAGATCGGGCGCTTGGAATTGCTGATCTGGCGGAAGCCGGTCTCGCCGACGCCGACCGGCTCCGCGCCCGCCTTGCGCACCAGGTCGAAGTACTCGTCCATCACCGGCCGGTTCGCGAGCACCGCATCCAGCGCCCGGTGGTCGGGCGTGATGAAGGGCAGCGTGAACACCGCCAACTCGCGCACGGTGCTGTACCAGTTGATCGGCGCGCCGCACAGCACGTCGATGATGCCCTGGCGCATGGCCGAGAACTCGCGCGTCTGGTCGCCCTGCACGAGCGAGGAGCCGGGGTACTGCTTGATGTTGATGCGGCCGCTCGTGCGCTCGCGCACCAGGTTGGCGAAGATCTCGCCGCCCTTGCCCCAGGCGAATGCGGGCGGCACGACGGTGGACATCTTGTACTCTGCCTTGTACTGCTGGCCGATGGCGATGGCCGGGAACGCGAGCGCGCCCGCGCTCGCAGACAGGCTCTTCAGGAAAACGCGTCTTTTCATGTAAATCCCTCAGGAAGCGTTCATTCTAATAGCCAAGCGAGCGCGGCAGCCAGAGCGCGAGCTCCGGCACCAGCACCACCAGCAGCGCGGCGACGACGAAGCTCGCCACCAGCCAGAGCACCCACGGAATCGTCGCCTCCATGGACACCTTCGCCATCTTGCAGGACACCATGAGGTTGACCGCCATCGGCGGGGTGAACTGGCCGATCGCCACCGCCATCGTCAGGATCACGCCGAACCACACCACGTCCCACTTGAACAGCAGCACCACCGGCGTCAGCAGCGGAATGAAAATCAGGAAGATCGACACGCCATCGAGGAACATGCCGACCACCAGCAGGATGGCGAACAGCACGATCAGCGCGCCGGTGCTGCCGAGGCCGCTTTCGGCCACCAGGCGCGCGATCGGATCGGCGATGCCCAGCGTGTTGACCGAGTAGGCAAAGATGCCCGCGAGGCCCAGCACGATCATGATCACCGCCGAAATCTCGGCCGCCTCGCGGAAGATCTCGAACACGTCCCTCCAGGCGATCGTGCGGTGCACCGCCATGCCGACGAACAGGCCGTAGAACACCGCCACCACCGCCGCTTCGGTAGGCGTGAACCAGCCGGCGCGCATGCCGCCGAGGATCAGCACCGGCGCGGCAAGGCCCCAAGCGGCTTCGCGCAGGCTGGCCCAGAACGGCGGTCGCGCGATGGCCTTCTCGCTCTTGCCGAAGCCGTGGCGGTGTGACAGCCACACCGCGGGAATGATCAGCGCGAGGCCGGCGAGGATTCCCGGGAGCATGCCGGCGGCGAACAGCGCCGGAACCGAGGCGCCGGGCACCATCACGCTGTAGACCACGAAGGCGATCGAGGGCGGAATGAGGATGTCGGTGGCAGCCGCGGCGCCGACAATGCTCGCCGAGAACGACGCCGGGTAGCCGGCGCGTGCCATCGCCGCGATCATCACGCCGCCGACCGCGGCCGCGTTGGCCGGTCCGGAGCCCGAGATGCCGCCGAGCACCATGGCGACGAGGATCGCCACCATCGGCAGCATGCCGGGGCCGCGCCCCACCATCGCGATGGCGAAGGTCACCATGCGCTGCGCCACGCCCGAGCGGTCGAAGATCGAGCCCACCAGCACGAACATCGGCAGCGCGAGCAGCGGGTACTTGGCGATGCTGGCGTAGAAGTTCTGCGGCGCGGCGAACAGGCCCCAGAGCTGCGTGTCGCTGTTGGCGAGCGCGATCGCCACCATGCCGCCGATGCCGAGCGCCACGCCGATCGGCACGCCCGCGAGCATGAGGACGAGGAAGATGGCGAACAGCGCCGCCCCGATCATGCTTTTTTATTTTTCAGGATCACCTGCAAAACCCTGAAAGCAATCACCAGCGAAAACGCCGGCACCCATGCCGTGTACCACCAGCGCGGCACGCCCAACCCCATGGAAATCTCCGCATAGCGAAAATCGTCCCAGGCCATGCGGCCGGTGAGCAGCGCGAGCGCGAGGAAGAAGACCGCCGTGATCGCCGCGCCGAACAGCACGAGCCGGCGGCGCCGCGCCGGGGTTCCCCTTTCAAGGAAGAACTCGATTCGGATATGGTTGTCGCGCAGCGCCGCTGCGGCGGTGCCCGCCATGGTCGTCAGCACCAGCAGGAACACCGAGAGCTCCTCGGTCCAGGCGATGGACTCGTCGCTCAGATAGCGCACCACCACGTTGGCCATGGTGATCACGCACAGCGCCGCCATCCCCAACGCAGCGATCCAGTCTTCGGGCGTCCTGTTTTTCGAAGGACTAGAAATTTGAGAGCGCCTTCAGGATGCCTTCGCTATCGATCCTGGCCTCGTCTTCCAGCGGTTTCGAGTAGCCCGCCGGGATGCGCGCGCCGCCCAGGCGCCGCACCGGCACGCCGAGCTCCTCGGCCACGGTGGCCGCGATCTCGGCGCCGAAGCCGGCCACGCGCACCGCTTCGTGCGCCACCACGAGGCGCCTGGTCTTCGCTGCGGACGCGAGCACCGTGTCGCGGTCCCAGGGCCAGATGGTGCGCAAGTCGATGAGCTCGACCGAAATGCCTTTCTGCTTTGCCTTTTCCATTGATTGATTGGCGATCTGAACCGCCCGCGACCACGTAACCAAGGTCACATCGCTGCCGGATTGCAGGACTTTGGCTTTTCCGAGCGGCACCTTGTCGCCTTCCATGACCTCTTCCTCCAGCCCCCACAGCTCCTTGTGCTCCATGTAGATCACCGGATCGCCGCACTCGATCGCAGCCGCGAGCAGCGCGTAGTTGTCCTGCGCCGTGGCAGGTGTCACCACAACCAGGCCCGGAACATGGGCAAACCAGGCTTCGAGGCTCTGCGAGTGCTGCGCGGCGGACCCCGCCCAGATTCCGATCGGCATGCGCGCCACGAGCGGCACGCGTCCCTGCCCGCCGAACATGAAGCGCGCCTTCGCAGCCTGGTTCACGATCTCGTCCATCGCGCAGAGCGCGAAATCGACGACGCGCATCTCGACCACGGGCTTCAGGCCCGCGAGTGCCATGCCCACCGACGCGCCCATGATCGTGGCCTCGGAGATCGGCGTGTCGATCACGCGTGCCGCTCCGAATTTCTGCTGCAGCCCGCGATACTGGCCGAAGATTCCGCCCCGGCCGACGTCTTCCCCGAGCGCAACGACACGCTCGTCGCCCTCCATCGCGCGCTCGAGCGCCGCGCACGCGGCTTGCGCATAGCTCATCCGAGCCATCGGCCGGCCCCCGTATCCTGGATGTCGGTGTACGCAGCGCGCGGATCCGGCCACGGCCCCGAGCCCGCGGCCAGCAGCGCGCCTTCAACTTCGACTGCGGCTTGCGTGCGAATCGCGTCGAGCAGCGCTTTTTCCGCACCCATCGAAAGCAGGTGCGCGAGCGCGGCAGGAATCGGGTCGTCCTCGAGCGCGCGATCCACCTCTTCGCCGTCCCGGTATGTCGCCGGATCGACGGACACGTGGCCTTTCACTCGATAGGTGATGGCATGCAGCACGCGCGGGCCCGCGCCGGAGCGCACGTACTCGATCTGCCTGTGCGCAGCCGTCGCTACGTCGAATACGTCGTTGCCATCCACCTGCTCGCCCGGCACGCCGATCGCGCGAGCGCGCGCGAGCGCGCCGTCGCCGGCGGTCATCGCATCGGTCGAGGTCGTCGCCGACCAGCGGTTGTCCTCGCACACGAACAGGATGCGCAGGCGGTGAATCGCCGCCCAGTTGAGTCCTTCCAGGAACGGCCCGCGATTGATCGCGCCGTCGCCGAAGAAGCACGCGACGATCGCCTCTTCGCCGCGCACCTTGAGCGCATGCGCTGCGCCGACCGCGATCGGGATGCCTGCCGCCACCACGCCGTTCGCCCCGAGCATGCCGACCGAGAAGTCGGCGATGTGCATGGATCCGCCCTTGCCTCCGTTGCAACCGCTCGCGCGGCCGAACAGCTCGCACATCATGGCGTCCAGCGATGCGCCTTTGGCGATCGTGTGCCCGTGGCCACGATGCGTAGACGTCATCAGGTCGGTCCGGAAAAGATGCGCGCAGACGCCGGCGGCGACCGCTTCCTGGCCTGTCGAGAGATGCAGCGGGCCGCGAACCTTCGCGTCGCCGAGGTTGGCCCCGAACGCCGCGACGCCGCCCTTCGACGCGTCCTCGGCTGCGTTTTCGAACGCCCGGATGCGCACCATCGTGCGGTACAGCTCCACTGCGCGCTCGAGCGAAATCGGGGATGCGTCTTTCAAGGCGGCGGCAGTGTAGCAGCAGCGCCTGCGCGCCGATGCAGGGCGACAGCGAGGTCCCGCGCAAGCCGCTTCCCGACGTCGCTCATGATTTCCTGAAGCCGCTCGGCGAGGAGGCTCTGCAGCGGAGCGAGCAGCGCGGGCAGGCGCACCGATTGGCTGAGCGCGTGCGTTTCCTGCGCATAGAGCTCGAGGAGCCCGAGCAGCCTGCGCTCGCATTCCTCCCG
>Ga0070698_100003837_pt1 | contig 16524 bp, 12 predicted proteins | sample KBSK1502metaG_FD_65477 | JGI IMG/M metagenome (GOLD analysis project Ga0070698, IMG submission 65477) | Corn, switchgrass and miscanthus rhizosphere microbial communities from Kellogg Biological Station, Michigan, USA - KBS K1-50-2 metaG | ecosystem: Host-associated > Plants > Roots >...
CACCGGGGTTCACGAGCCAGCCGATCGTGCCGCCGCGCATCGAGAAGTAGCCGACGTTGCGACGGACGGCGGTGAACGCCGGCTGAGGCGGCGCTGCACCCTGGCCTTGCCAGCCATTCGCAAGCAAGGGACGGCCGATGATGCCGACTGCAGCGGCAGCAGCAGACCTGGCAAGAAAATCGCGGCGGCTGACCGACATTGGACCGTCTCCATGTGAAGTGACTTGGGCGCCAACGCTGTGGCGTCGCACCTCGAGCGGCAAGCGCGGAGCGTTAGGCCGGTCCTTTCGGACCGGCCCGCGCCCGTTCAGGGAATCGTGATCGTCAACGGAGCCATAGGAGCCAGCGTTGGTTGCAGTTGCGGCTGTCCCAGGGCCTGATACACCGCGGGCATCGCGGTCGAGATGATGGTGTTGATTTCCAGCACAGCCGCCGCCAGGTCTGCGCGTGCTTCACGCGCGAGCCGCAACTGCACTTCCGTGGGCCGTGAGGTCGATTGCATCAGCTGCCCCTTCACGCCACCCAACTGGTTAGGCACGGGCTGTACGCCACCTCCACCTCCGCCGCCGCCACCGCGACCGGTCGGCGCCGCCTCGCCGGGAGCCGGTACGGCAAACTGCCGTCGCAGGACCGCGAGGCGCTGTTCGACACCTTCGAGCGACGTGCGCAACGCCGCTGGCGCATTCGTCGACTGGCCGAGCAGTCCACGCACGGAACGCGCCTGCGCGCTGAGCGCGGCGATCCGTTGCGCTGCTTCGCCGGCGATCGCCTGCAACCGGTGCAGGGCCAGCGCTGCGTCGTGCATCAGCTTGCGGTCGGCGTCCGCGATCGTTGCCAGCGGATCGCCAATGACGCGGATAGAGCGCGCGGCGGTCTCACGACCATCGACGCTCAGCGTAACGCGATATTCGCCCGGCATGACGAACGGACCGGCTCCGCCGCCGCGGCCGCCGCCACCCCCGCCACCCCCGCCACCCCCGCCACCCCCACCGCCGGGCAGGATCGAGTCCGGGTGCGTCTGGTAGCGGAGATCCCACTGGACCCGGTGCATCCCCGGGTCCTTTTCACCGGCGAACGTGCTGGCGCCCAGTTCGCGGATCACCGCACCCGCGCCATCGCGGATGCGTGCGGTCACCTCGCGTGCTGCGTTAGGCAGGAAATATGTGATGGCGGCGCCGGGCTCCGGGTTCTTCCCCCAGAAACGCCGGTCGCCCGGCATGCCGAATGGCGGACGGAACGACCCCGCGTTGAAGCTCGTCGCCGGCTGTCCCTCGATGACAGACGTACCCGCTGCCATCGCCGTAGCGGCCTGCTGGAACGGAGCCAGGTCATCGAGAATCCAGATGCTCCGGCCGTGCGTGGCGAGGAGCATGTCGTTGTCGCGCGGATGAATCGTGATCTCGGCGATCGGCACGGTCGGCAGGTTGCCCTTCACCCGCATCCACCGCTCGCCCTTGTTGAGCGACACGAACAGTCCAAACTCGGTGCCGACGTACAGGACGCTGGGATTCTTCAGGTCCTCGGTGATCGTCCGGACCGCCTGTCCGTCCGGAATGCCGGTCGTGATCAGGCGCCACGTGCTGCCATAATCGCTGCTCGCGTAAACGTACGGCGTGTTGTCGCTGGCGGCGTGATTGTCGAAGGTCGCGTAGGCCACGCGCTCATCGTGCGAGGAGGCCGCGACGCGCGAGACCGGCGCGAGCCGCGGCAGTCCCGGGAAGCGTCCCGCGAGATTCGTCCAGGTCACCCCGTTGTCGCGCGACACATAGGCGGCGCCGTCATCCGCACCAGTGTAGAACAGGCCGGCCTTCTTCGACGATTCGACGAAGGTGACCAGCGTTCCATAGTTTCCCACACCATCGTTGCGCGCGATCGTGACGTCGCGGCCAAGGACACCCATGATCGGAATCGTATCGCGATCCACGTGTGCGGTGAGGTCGGGGCTGATCGCTTGCCACGTATCGCCACGATCGATGGACCGGAAGACGCGATTGGCCGCGACGTAGATCGTGTTCGGCGCATGTGGCGAAAGCTGCATGGGCGTATCCCAGTTCCAGCGCAGGGGCGGCTCCCCACGCGCGGGCTGCGGCCGGATGTTCTTGCGCTCCTGCGACACGCGGTCGACCCGGATCATGTTTCCGCCCTGCGACTCGCTGTACAGCGTGCGCGAATTCGTCGGATCGGCCAGCGTCACGAAGCCGTCACCGCTGCCGATGTTGAGCCAATCGAAGTTGCCGATGCCGATGTCGGCGCGGACCGCGCTCGGCCCGTGCCACGAGGCGTTGTCCTGCAGCCCTCCGTACACGCGGTAGGGCGTGTCCATGTCGTAGCCGACGTGGTAGAACTGCCCGATATCGACGTTGTCGACGAAGTCCCAATTGACCCCGCGATCATACGACACGTTGATCCCGCCGTCGCACCCGGTGAGGACGTGGTTCGAATTGTTCGGATTGATCCACAACGCGTGATGATCGCTGTGCGGCATCGTGTTGCCGACGAACGTGCGGCCGCCGTCGTCGGACATGTGCAGTTCGACGCCCAGCACGTAGATCCGGTGGTCGTCGTTAGGATCGATGCGGACCTGGCTGAAGTACATCGGCCGTGGGTTCATGTTGCTCACCATGCTCCAGCTCGCGCCGGCATCGTCCGAGCGATAGAGCCCCGTCTGCGTGCGATGTTCGATCCGGGCGTACAGCACGTTCGGGTTCTTGCGATACACGTCGAGCCCGATGCGGCCCAGGGCGCCCTCGGGAATTCCGCGCGTGAGCTTGATCCAGCTCTTTCCGGCATCAGTGGATTTCCAGATCGCGCTGCCAGGACCGCCGCCGTTGAATCCCCACGGCGTGCGACGACGCTGGTACGTCGCGGCGTAGAGGACCTTGTTGTTCGACGGATCCATCACGAGTTCAGTCGCGCCGGTGTTCTCGTCAATCTGCAAGACGGCCGACCAGGTCAGGCCGCCGTCCGTGCTCTTGTAGACACCGCGCTCCCGGTTGCCTTTCCACAAGTCGCCAAGCGCGGCGACGTACACGACGTCGTGGTCGACCGGGTCCACGATGACTCGCGCAATGTGCTTGGACTCCGTGAGTCCCATGTTCTTCCACGACTTGCCGCCGTCCGTCGACTTGTAAATGCCGCCACCCCACGATCCGCTCTGCCGGTTGTTGTTCTCGCCGCTGCCGACCCACACCTGGTTGGCGTCGTTTGGCGCGATGGCGACGTCACCGATCGAGACGACATCCTGGTCGTTGAACTGCGATTCCCAGGTGGTGCCGTTGTTCATCGTCTTCCAGAGGCCACCGGTCGCGGTGGCGACGTAGTAGACCGATGGATTGCTCTCGAGGACGGCGAAGTCGTCGATGCGACCGCCCATGGTCGCCGGTCCGATGTTCCGGAAGCGGAGCCGTTCGAAGGGAGAGGATGCCGCCTGGCCGTTCCCCTGGGCGCCGACGACGGGTGACGCCAGCACGGCAACGCCGAAAAGGAACGCGGAGAATCGGAGCATGGACTTCATGACGGGGCCTCTGTGGGACTCGGGGGTGCGACGAGAACTTGGGGCCGGGGGACGGTGGTCGGGAAGACGTCCGGGTCGCGGGACGGAGTGGGGACGGAGTGGGGACGGCGACACCTGAAGAAAACTCCTGAGGAGAATTGCTACTCAATGCCGCGAATTGATGATCGTTGCGGCCTTCATCAGCGCGAAATTCTGGAATGACGCGCTCACCTCGTCACTCGCTCGCTGGCCAGCCCCACCATGTGATCCAGCGGGGCAATAACCGAGAGGCGATGTTCAAGGACGACGACGATTTCCGCTTCTTCATTGAAAGCCTACGATCAGCGACGCTTCGCTTCGATTGCCAGGTGCATGCGTACGTGCTCATGACCAACCACATTCATCTACTGATGACGCCGATCGATGACAAAGCGATAGGCATAGCCATGCGGTCATTGGGCCGGCGACATGTAGGGTATTTCAACCGCAAACACGGTCGGACTGGTACCCTGTACGAAAGTCGATATCGAGCGACTATTGTTGACACGGAGAAGTATCTGTTCACCTGCTATAGGTACATCGAAGAGAACCCGGTGCGCGCGGGGCTTGTTAGCGAGCCCTCGACTTACCGCTGGTCCAGCTATCGCGCGAATGCGCTCGGTGCAGAGGATTCTCTGTTGACCCCGCATGAGCTCTTCGTAGCACTCGGATCCACTCCGGAGGACCGCCAATCAGCATATCGCGCCCTATTTCGAAGCGAAATCGATGCGGGCGCTCTGACGTCGATCCGGTTTGCTACCAATTCCGGGGAGCATCTCGGAGGAACCCACTTTCGGCCCGTTAACAACGGCATGTCTCGTCGCCGTTTGATTCCACCAGCATCTCTCGAACTGTAACCCGAATCCGTCCCGACTCCGTCCCCACTCCGTCCCCCTTTCGTTGTTGGAGCCCTCGACCGGATGTGGACCCCAATCGGGCGCTCATACATTTCCCGCGCGGCCGCGGCAGGCGATACGCAGGTCGAGGTGGTCGAGGCGCCGGAGTCGGGCCATTTCGACCTGCTCGCGCCGGACACGACGACGTGGCCGCTCGTCGTGAATGCGTTGAAGCAACTCGTCGCCCGAATCGGGCGTTGAAACGCACGCCAATCGGCGCTTGACAGCTCGATTCGGCGCGACTAATCTGCTCCTCCCCGCGCGCCTAACAACGCGGCGGGAAACCTCTCAGGACCTGCCTGTGATGATTGTCACCTTCACGTCAACTCGCATCGACGTCCCGATCACCGGGGCGTGGGCTATCGCCACGGACGTGGCGAACCCGCGCATGTCCGTCGATTCGAATCATACCGGAGCAGGCTCGAGAGCATAGTTAACCCGCGTCCCGCGGACGACTTCGCCCCACCTGCGACCCGTTGAAGCAGGTGGGGCGAATTGTTTTTGGCAGCAGCCAGGCAGCCACGCAGCGAGTTTCCTATGACCACCGAAACGCAAACCAAAACGAACGTGACGGAAACCCAGACGTCACCGGCGAAAGTCCCGACACCTGTTCCAGCGAATGGACCGGGTGGTGAGACCGTGTACGTGCCGACCGGCTCCAGGCTCGCCCAGCTCTGGGCGGACCTGAAGCTGGCCGCGCGCGGCACACGACATGACTACACCTCGGGGCCCATCGGGCGCGCGATCTTCCTCCTCGCCGTCCCGATGGTGCTCGAGATGGTCATGGAGTCGATCTTTGCCGTCGTCGACATCTTCTGGGTGGCGAAGCTCGGCGCGTCCGCCGTCGCAACGGTGGCCCTCACCGAATCGATGATGGCGATCGTCTACACGCTCGCCTTCGGGCTCGCGATCGGCACGACCGCGACCGTGGCCCGGCGTGTCGGCGAAAAAGACGCCGACGGCGCCGCCCGCGCCGCTGTCCAGGCCATCGCCCTCGGCCTCATCGTATCGCTCTCACTCGGCGCGTTAGGCGCCGTGTTCGCACCGGATCTGCTGCGGATCATGGGCGCGGGACCCGACGTGCTCGCCACCGGCACGGGGTTCGCGCGCGTCATGCTCGGCGGCAGCGCGAGCGTGTTCATGCTGTTCGTGATCAATGCGGCGTTCCGTGGCGCCGGGGATGCGGCGGTCGCCATGCGCGTGCTCTGGTTCGCGAACCTGCTCAACATCGCGCTCGGACCACTTTTCATCTTCGGCGTCGGGCCGTTCCCTGAAATGGGTGTCGCCGGCGCGGCGGTGGCGACCACCATCGGCCGGACCGCTGGGGTCTTGTTCGCGGCATCGCGCCTGTGGCGCGGGGCCGGGCATATCGCCGTGCACTGGCAGCATCTTGCGATCCGCGTCGACGCCATGGTGCGCCTGGCGCGGCTCTGCGCCGTGGGGACGTTCCAGATCATGATGAGCACCACGGCGTGGATCGGCTTGATCCGCATCCTGGCGACGTTCGGCAGCGTGGTGGTGGCCGGCTTCGGCATCGCCATGCGCATCGTGATCTTCGCGTTGCTGCCGGCCTTCGGCCTCAGCAACGCCGCCGCAACCATGGTCGGGCAGTCGCTTGGCGCGAAAGATCCTGAGCGCGCCGAGCGATCGGTCTGGACAGCCTCACGCTACAACCTCGCGTTCCTCGGCGCGTTAGGCACCGTGTTTGTCGTGCTGGCGCCCTGGATTGTCGCGGCATTCACGTCGGAACCGGACGTGGCGCATGTGGCAACGCTCGGATTGCGGATCATCGGGCTCGGGTTCCCGCTCTACGCGTTCGGGATGGTGATCACCCAGTCGTTCAACGGGGCGGGTGACACCTGGACACCAACCTGGATCAGCCTCTTCGTCTTCTGGCTATTCGAGATTCCCGTGGCGTGGCTGTTGGCGAAACAAACGAGCCTTGCGTATCGCGGCGGCTTCGTTGCCATCACGTTCGCTTATGGTGCGCTGGCGGTCGTCAGCGCGTTCCTGTTCCGACGCGGACACTGGAAGGCGAAGCGCGTCTAGAAAACGGATGTGGGATGTGGGATGTGAGAGTTGTTTTTCTCACTTCCCACATCTCGCATCTCGTCAGTACGACGGCCAGTTGTCAGCAGACGAATTCCGCAGTGGCGCCAGGCCGTTGAACTTCTTCACGGCCATCTCGACGTTGCACGAGTCGTAGCGATACGTCTTCGTGCCGTTACCGATGTTGCTCGGCGGAACCGACTGACCCAGGAGCACATTCAGCCCGGTCACGAGCGCGCCGTTCACGACATTGATGCCGTTCGAAGTGAACGTTCCGCCCACGAGGATGATCCCATCCCACTGTTGGCCACCGACGATGGTCATGCTGTTCTTGACGATGAGCATGCCGCGCCCGCTGCTGGGGAGCGTGAAGTCCGACGCCTGATCGACGTAGATGACAGGCCAGTACGTCGAGTTGGCGAAGCTCGGCCAGGCGCCGCCGGGGAGCACGACGTCGGCAGACAGCGCCATGCCACCCAGGATGGTGACCCAGTCGACGCCAACCATGCCGTTCGCCTGGTTCTGGTTCCCCATGTTCAGGATGGGCGGTGACCCGGTTGGGACGGATGTCCCACCCGACTGCACATAACCAGGGACGTTAGGCACGGCGACTCCGGCAACTGGCGTCGACGCCCCACAGTTGTCTGCACCGGAGATCGTTCCCGTTCCGCCGGCCTTCGTAATTCCGCTGAGACTGGTCCAGGCCGCAAGCGCCGGCATTTCGACGTCCTGCCACTGGGCGTACTGCGCGAAAACGCGCTCCGCCACTGGTGTGCGCACCGGGCGGTTGATCGTCCGGACGGCGCGCGAGCGGATCAGGAACAGAGGGGCGCTTCCGCCGACGGAGGGCCTGACGCGCTGAACCTTTACCCAGGCGTAACCCTCGCTGAACACGATGTGTGCCGAGTCAGGACCGGCGAACGTGGTGGGAGCGAACGTCGGGATGAACCCGGTCGGATTGGCAAGGAACTGGTCGTAGGCCGAGCGGGCGAGCGCATGCGCTTCGGCCGCGGCTTCATGGTCCTCGACAACGCGCCGCTCGCTTCCCACCATGCCGAGCGCCGCGGCGGCAGTCGCCGACAGCACGACGATCAGGACGAGCGACAACACCAACGCGACGCCCCTGCGTGAACCGCGAAGCCGGCGACGATATACCTTCGAAGTTGAATGTCTCATGGTCAGTTGGGTCGATTCATGAAGAACACCGCGGTCTGAAACCGCGACGTTTCCGGCGTTGCCTTGCCAAATCGCGAGTGTTCACTGGACCCCAGGAGCTGCAGTTCGAGTCCACGCATTTCGGTCAACGGCGGTACGACGGTGTCAGCTGTATCCCGGTCGACGCGGTAGAACTTGAAACGAGAAGTGGCGTTGAATGGCGCGGCCAGTTCCTCCGTCGCACCGGATGTCTCCAGCGTGCGCCACAATCCAACGCGACCGGTAAACGCCGTGGACGGCGCGAAGTCATATCGCACACGCTGGTACAGAAATGCCACCGTGCCGACTGGGGCCGCTGGCATCTGAGGCGTCACGAGAACCGTTTTACCGCCCGTGACAGTCGTTATGCTTTCGCCCGCGCACGTGGCCGCGCCTCCCGGCGTGACTGTGGCGGGCGTTTCGGCATAGGTGTAGACGCCGGTCTCCTGACGGAACGCGTGTCCCGAAATTGAGGCAGATGCCTCGGCTGCCGAGTCGACGGGCATGAGGCTGAGGACGGTCGCTGACCCGGACGTTCCGCAGACGAGTCCCATGATGACCGGAACTCGCAGTGTCACCGAGGATGCGGACGCGGCGACGACGCCGTTGGCCGTTTCGACCATGCGCGCTTCAGACATCAGCAGGTTGACCGGGGCGCGCGATACCGCGCGCGCTGCTACACGCTTTGTCTGGAGGTCCGCGATCCGCGCCTGCGACGTGAATGTGCGGAGGATCGCCATGCCGACGAAGCCAAGCAGCGTCATTGCCACCAGGAGCTCGACGAGACTGACCCCGCGGCGGCGTCCGGAGAAACGAATGGAGGTCATGTGCCGAAGGGGTTGATAGGGATGGGACTTTTCGCGCGGTTCAGGTAAACCGTGTCGGGCCGAGCCCACGAGGTGGACGGCGACACGATCAGGCGAACGCGCTTGTATCCAGCTCCGTCTGTGATGTCCGTGATGGAGATGCATCGCGTATAGGTCAGCGTCCCGCTGCTCGCCGTCTTGCATCCGACACGTGCTGATAGTGAGTCGTAAGGCAGCGTGGCGAGCTTGTTCAGTTCCTGCAGCGTGATGCCGTCACGGCTCGATTGCGTTGACAGGCCTGAGGCGCGTCGCGCAGCGGTGACCGTCATGCCGGCCGCGCCCAGCAGGCCGATCGAGAGGATCACCATGCCAATCATGATCTCGAGCACGGCGATACCCTTGCGATTTGAATATCTGATTCTCTTTCGAGTCATCGTCGTCATTCCCGTTTAGTTGACCGTCACGCGACTGAATCCCGTCCGAGCAACGAACAGTTGCCGGCTGAATTTTCCATTCGCGAGTCGGATGGTGAATGCCGAAGAGCTGGTGCCATTCGGGAGCACTTGTACCGATGCCGGTGACATCGTCACGGTGTCGAGCATGTATTCCGACGTGTTCCGGAGGGCGCGACGAACATAGATGGTCGCGGGGTTTGCTCGATCAGTCACGCGTATCTCGCCCGATGCAGCGTCGTAGGTGAGCACCACCGGCTTTCGCTGCCGGGCGGCGAGTGAAAACGCCACCGGAATATCCGCGTTGAGGGCACCAGAGGCGGCGATCACGCGACGCTGCCGGATATCGTTGCCCAATCGTGGAAGCGCGATGGCGAACATGGTGCCGAGGATGACGATGACGGTCATCCACTCGACCAGGCTGATGCCGCTCCGACTCCGGAGCATCATCGACCGTCGTGTAATTGGGATGTGCCTGCGACCGAGATCCATCGTAGCCCGCCTTGTGATTCGTTGAGGAGACCGAAGCCAGCGTCAGCTCTGTGCGACGCATCACAAGGCAGGTGTCGTGCCAGAAAGGACCGAAACCGTCACGCAAACGGCCAGGGTCACGGCAAAGACCAATGCCGTCACGCTCTGGCTATCGCATTTCCGCCACAGGAGGGTCCGAAAGGGGGTTCGAGCCCTGACTCAGGGGCCGAAAACGGACTGTTACCTCGCGGCGTTGTGTGCCGACCGCCGCAACCCCGGTGGAACTGCCGCAGGGGATCCACAGCCTGATATCAAGTCCGGTCTCGGGTAAGCCGGAGTAGGAGATGGCGGCGAACGTCGGGCCACTCGGTCGCCAGCACGCTGTACATGACCGAGTCGCGGACCGTGCCGTCGCGGCGCGCCTGGTGATGCCGGATCACGCCGTCCTTCTTCGCGCCTAACCGCTCGATCGCTCGCTGTGACGCGAAATTGAAGTTGTCGGTGCGAAGGCCAACCACCTGGCACCCGAGCTTCTCGAACGCGTGCGCGAACAGCAGAAGTTTGCAGGCCGTGTTGACGTGGGTGCGCTGCCAGCTCTTCGCATACCACGTCCAGCCGATCTCCACCCGGTCTATCGACGCCACGATATCGTGATACCGCGTTGAGCCGATGATTTCGCCGCTCGTGAGTTCGCGCACTGCCCAGGGCCACATGTGCCCGGCTTCCTGTCCATCGAGCGCCGTTGAGATGTACGCGCCCACCTTGTCCGGCTCAGGGACCGAGGTAAACCACAGTTCCCAGAGACTCCCATTCGCCGCCGCCATCCGGAGGGCGTTTTCATGATCCGCGGTCAGCGGTTCGAGGCGGACGCCATGTCCCTCGAGCGTAATCGGCGACAGTGTGATCATCGGCGGTCCCGAAACATGAGTTGCGAAGTCATGGAGTAACGTGCGATCCAGCTTCGAAGGGCGTCAACACGGCCCCCTCCGGTCTAACGTCTGCCGGGGACCATCCGTAGACTGAAAGCGTGCAGTACGACTCTCGACCTCCAGGACATCCGACCATGCGTGTCTTCCGCAGCCTTGGCGAGTGCATGCTCGCCACCGTCCTTCTCGCGACACCAGCCCTCGCACAGAAAAAGGCGCTGACCCAGGCTGACTGGGACAAATGGCGTTCGATCCAGGGGGCGACCCTTTCTAATGATGGGAAGTGGGTCGCTTACACCCTGTCGCCGCAGGTAGGAGACGGCGAGTTCGTCGTCCGGTCAACGGCTGGCACGACGGAATACCGCGTACCGGTGGGCTACATCAGCAGACCCAACAACATTCCCGGCGGCGAGCGTGCTCGTGGAGGCGGCGCTGGTGGTGGCCGCGCTGGTGGTGGGGGTCGCGGCGGCGGTGGCGGTGGAGCATCCGGCCCCTTCACGGCCGATAGCCGGTTCGCGTTCGTGAGCGTGCAGCCCACGAAGGACTCGGTCGAGCGTCAGGAGCGTGCCGCCGCTGCTCGCGGCGGACGAGCGGGCCGTGGCAGTGGTGGCGGGGGCGGGGGCGCGAACCAGAACAGCATCGTCATGGTCAGCCTCGCCGATGGGAAAGTCACTCCCATGCCGACGATGCGGTCGTATCGACTGCCGGAGGCCAGCGGGAAGTGGATGGTCTTTACCGCAGCGGCTGATTCGGCCAGCTCGGATAGCGCTGGTCGCGCAGGAGCGGCGGGCACAGGTCGCGGCGGACGTGGCGGTGGTGCTCCAGCCGGGCCGCGCCGGACCTACGGCAATCCGATCACCCTTCGCAACCTCGACACCGGTGCGGATGAAGTCATCGACGACGTCGTCGCGTATCAGTTCGACGACAGCGCGAAGGTTCTGGCCTACACCGTTGCGTCGCGCGCCGACAGCACCAAAGACGGCGTATTCCTCAGGAACCTCGTGACCGGTGCGACGCAGAATGTCCTGACCGGTCCCGGCAACTACCGGGCATTCGCGTTCGATCGTTTGCAGCAGCAGTTCGTGTTCACGACCGACCGTGAGGAGTTCGGCAGGCCTAACGCGAGGCAGGTCATATACCTCGGCAACGTCAAGACCGCAGCGGCGCAACCGATCGTGCGGTCCGAGATGCTGCCGGAAGGGATGCGGTTCCCCGACAATTTCAACGTCTCTCTGAATCGCGCCGGAACCGCGTTGCAGTTCGCAGTCGCTCCGCCTCCCGAAGATACGGTTCCGGCGGATTCGCTGGTCGGGAAGGCGCGATATGACCTGTGGCACTTCAAAGACCCGGTGCTGCAGCCGACGCAGCTGTTGCAGGTGAACCAGGCGCGAAATCGTACCTACACGACCGTGTATCATCTGGCGACGAAGAAACTGATCCAGCTGACGTACGACTCGTTCCCGTCAGTGCAGCTCTCCGACGACGCGAAGATCGGCGTACAGTCGACCGGCGTTCCTTATGACGTTCAACGCATGTGGGGTGACGGCGGGAATGACGTCTATCAGCTCGACCCGGCCACCGGGTCCCGAAAGCTCGTTGCCACGAAGATCTCCGGAAATGGGCAGCTCTCGCCGGGCGGGAAATACATCGTCTACTTCGACCAGGACGAGTGGCATACGTACAACGTGTTGACGGGCAAGACGACGAACCTCACGGGCTCGACGCCGAGCGTGCATTTCGAACAGGAGACGCACAGCACTCCGGATGATCCTGGCGCGTGGGGGATCGCCGGCTGGACGAAGGATGATCGCTCGATCCTGATCAACGACCGCTTCGACATCTGGGATGTTGATCCGACCGGCGCGAAGGCGCCGGTCATCCTGACCGATTCGTTAGGCCGCCGCGAGAACCTGACCTTGCGCATCCTCGACCTGGGCCGCGACGAAGACGAGCGCTTCATCGACACCTCGAAGCCAATCTGGCTGAGCGCATTCGACGAGGACACCAAAGCGAGCGGTTTCTACAAGGCGAAGCTGGATGCGCGCCGGGCGCCGGAGAAAGTCGTCATGGCCGACGTGCGTTATGGCGCGCCATCGAAGGCGAAGAACGCCGAGACGTATCTGGTGACCAAGGGCACGTTCGTCGACTTCCCGAATCTGTACGTGGGGCCGAACCTGACGACACTGACACAGATCTCGGACGCCAACCCGCAGCAGAAGGACTTCAACTGGGGGACGGTGGAGCTGGTGACGTGGATGAGCATGGACGGCGTCCCGCGTCAGGGCCTGCTCTACAAGCCGGAGAACCTGGATCCGTCGAAGAAGTACCCGATGATCTCGTACTTCTACGAGGACCTGTCCGACGGCCTGCACAGCTACATCCCGCCTAACGGGCGGAACGTGATTAATCCCACACATTACGTCTCGAACGGCTACATCGTTTTCGAGCCGGACATTCATTACGAGATCGGTTATCCAGGGCCGAGCGCGGTGAAGTCGATCGTTCCGGGTGTGCAGAAGCTGCTCGAGCGGAGCTACATCGACCCGAAAAAGCTCGGCTTACAGGGGCAGTCGTGGGGCGGCTACCAGGCGCTCTACATCATCACGCAGACGCAAATGTTCTCGGCGGCGATGGCGGGCGCACCGGTGGCGGACATGTTCAGTGCATACGGCGGGATCCGATGGGGCAGCGGAGTCAATCGCTCCATGCAGTACGAGGCGGGGCAGAGCCGGATCGGCAAGTCGATCTGGGAGGCACAGGATCTCTACATCCAGAACTCGCCGCTCTTCTTCCTGCCGCGCGTCACGACGCCGCTGTTCATCATGTCGAACGACATGGACGACGCGGTGCCGTGGTGGCAAGGCATCGAGCTGTTCGTCGGGATGCGCCGGTTAGGCAAGGAGGCGTACCTGATCAACTACAACAACGACGTCCACAACCCGCAGAGCCGCGCCAACCAGAAGGACATCGCGATGAAGATGGAGCAGTTCTTCGACGCGAAGCTCAAGGGGAAGGATGCGCCGGAGTGGATGGTCAAGGGGATTCCGGCGAAGGACAAGGGGAAGGATCAGGTCAAGAAGGTCATCCAGCCCTGACGAAATTGCCAATTGCAAAATGCAGAATGAAGATCCGTAACTTCGCCGCGCTCCTGAGTGCCGTTTTGCTCGGGAGCGCGTCGATCGTTTCAGCGCAGGCTCGCCCGGATTTCACCGGCGAGTGGATTCGCGCCGACTCGGTGGCCGAACTGCGATCCGTCGCCACTGTCGGCGACGCCGGCTTTCGCGTCGGCACGATGGGCAGCGGATGGGGCTCACCGCTGACACTGCGTCAGCAGGCCAATCGGCTGGTCGTTGAATACGCGTTCTTCGGGACCTACGACCTCCAACCGCGCCTGAGCCTCACGTTGGCACTCGACGGCTCAGAGTCGCGCAACGCGGTCATGATCGGGCACGCCGAGTCGGTGCTGCGCTCTCGCGCGGCGTGGCGCAGTGATACGCTCGTCATCACGACGCAATACCCTGCGCCAACGGGGTCCACTGAAGCCGTAATGTCCCAGGCTCTTTCGCTCGCGTCGCCAACATCGCTGATCATCGAGACGACGCACGGTGCCGTGACCCGTGCAACACCGACGGTTACCCGAACGACGTACAAAAGACGCTGACCGGAGATTCCCGAACAGACTTTAACACGGAGATCACGGTGGTCACGGAGGCGGACCGTCGACTGGAGCTCGTGAAGCCCCGGATGGCCTCAGTGACCTCAGTGGCCTCCGTGTTAAAGTGTTTCTGCAAACGCGAGGTTAGGGCCGACGAGTCGGCGGTGTATACGGATCCTTGGTGTTAGCCGGCACGTTCGGGAACGCGACGGTACTGACCGTGAACTCGGCGACCAACTTGTCGAACTGGCCGATCGCCCACGGATTGACATCCTTGATATCAGACTCCTCACGAGGATCCGAACGCAGGTTGAACAGCCGCATCAGCGGTGGTTCCGTAACGCGCGGTTCGGGCATAAACGCGTAGTGGAACTTCCAGTCCTTCCACTTCACCGCGCGCACTTGTGAGCCGGTGAAGTAGAGCGCGCTTTCGCGACCGGACGCGGCGCGCTTGCCCTCGAGGAACGGCAGGATATTGATGCCGTCAATCGCACGGTCTTTCGGCATCTCGATTCCCGCGGCGGCGGCGATCGTCGGGAAAATGTCCAACTCGTGGACGATTTCATTCGAGACCTGCCCGCGAGGAATGCGCCCCATCCATCGCATGACGCACGGCGTGCGGATGCCGCCCTCCATCACGGTGTTATAGAAGCCACGCCATGGGCCCGAGCTGCCGCGCCATGGTCGGCGGCCCTCGGCGCCGTTATCAGTGCACCAGAGCACGAACGTGTTGCGGTCGAGGTTCAGCCGCTTCAGCGCCTGCAGGATGATTCCGACATTGAAGTCGACATCGGCCATCGCGTCGCCGATATCGCCGGCCCCGGTCTTTCCGGAAAAATCGGGGTGGGCGAGGGTGGGAAAATGAATCTGGGTGATAGGATAGAACAGAAAAAACGGCTTGCCGGCGCGAACGCTGCGTTCCATGAAGTTCACGCCTTTGAGCGCGGCCTCGCGATCGAGCGTGCGACGTGTATCGAGGTCGAAGACCTTTACTTTCCTCGGCGCCTCGCCGGCCTTCTGTTCCCAGATGAACGACGTGTCGGCGGGGTTCGGGTTGAGGCTGGGTGACGTCGTCCACTGCGCTTCGTTACTGGTGTTCGGGATGCCGTACCACTCGTCGAAGCCCTGGTTGATCGGCGTTCGTCCGTTGATCCAGTTCGAGCCTCCGAGGTGCCATTTTCCGAAGAGGGCAGTCGCGTAATCGGCCGACTTGAGCGCTTCGGCGATCGTGACCTCCCACTGCGTGATTCCGGCACCCTGGGTTGCGGCGGCGCGGATCGCGTACCGACTGGTCGGCAGGGCTGCCCGCGACACCGTGCAGGAGAACTCAACGTTGAAGTTGTCGAGCCGGATGCCCTGGGCGGCGATGCTGTCCACGTTAGGCGTCGGCACGCCGCGGACGGCGCCGTAAGCGCCCACCTCGCCCCAACCGAGGTTGTCGGGGAACATGAGGACGATGTTGGGGCGCTGTGCCTGGGCACCGAGGCTCGAGATCGTGGCCAGGAGAGCCGAAACGGCGACCAGTACTGTGCGGAAGCGGCCCATCTCAGTTTTTGACGGCTCTGGGTCGCGCCTTGACTTCGACGGGCAGGAGAACTCGTGCCCCGCCCCCTCCGATCCACACCTCGAGTCTCATCGGTCCTGCCTTCGTGGGCACGTAGTTGAAGTCCGCGGTCTCGCCGGGACCCATGCTCATAAATGCGAGCGTGTCCTTGCGTAGCGCTGGAGGCAGGTCGGCGCCGTCCCGCGCCAGCGGTTTCCAGCGCACCACGTTCGCTTCGGTGCCGAACCGGAAGTTCAGCACAAAATCGGCGTGGATGCTGACGATGCGAATTCGATTGGTGTCGCCGACAGTCATCCGCAGGGCGCGTGGTTGTGTCCTTCCGTTTACGAGAAGAAACGTGGGCGACTGCTTGTGGAAGATGGGCAGCCCGCCGCCGCCGGCGACAATCAGGTGATCGCGCGTCGTATCGCGAGGCGCGTCGCTGACGATGATCGCGCCGTACATTCCTGAACCGATCTGCCGCAATTCATGCAGGTGCGAGTGATACGGGAACGTGCCGCTGCGCGGCGGTGTGAATTCGGCCGCGAACGTACCACCTGGCGGGATCGGGGGCATGATTCTGTTGCCGATGCCACTGAAATCCGGCACACCATCGGGATAGCTCTCGATCTCGAGCCCATGCCAGTGAACGCCGCTCGGCTCGTCGAGGTTGTTCTTCACCAGCAGGCGCACCGGCTGGCCGCGTTTCAGCTCGAGCACTGGTCCGGGAATCTGGACCGAGTCGCGCGCCGGCACCTCGGTTCCCGATTGAGTGAGAAAGCCATAGGCGGTCTGTCCGCCCACGAGTCCATTGGGCCGCTTCTGGATCAAGAGGTTGATCGTGCGCCGGTCGGCCGCCGATGGTTCGACGTAGCCAGGTGCCGGAGTCACGTGCATCCCGATGACCAGTCCACGCATGGTGTGACCGCCGGGCTGATCGTGCGCCGGCATCGAATTGTGGTCGCCGGGCATTACGTGGGCGTCAGTCGCTCCGTGCAGGC
>Ga0070698_100003838_pt1 | contig 16524 bp, 15 predicted proteins | sample KBSK1502metaG_FD_65477 | JGI IMG/M metagenome (GOLD analysis project Ga0070698, IMG submission 65477) | Corn, switchgrass and miscanthus rhizosphere microbial communities from Kellogg Biological Station, Michigan, USA - KBS K1-50-2 metaG | ecosystem: Host-associated > Plants > Roots >...
AATCGCCGAGAGTAATTCGGAAAGCGCGTCCGGTCCCTGCAACTCGCGTAAGCCCGGAGTGTTGGGCGAACTGACATTGAGCACAATATAATCGGCGAATTCACGCAGAAGCCGGAACGAATAGAGATAATCTTCGGTCGCCTCGGCTAGCGGCGTGCTCATCGACTTTCCAATGTTGATTCCGACCGGCACATCTGGCCAACGGCCGCTCCGCTGTAATTTACTGAGCCGACCCGCAATCACGTCGGCGCCGTCATTGTTGAAGCCGAGTCGATTGATTAATGCACTTTGTTCAGGCAAACGAAAAATGCGCGGTTTCGGATTACCCGGCTGAGGCTTTGCCGTTACTGTCCCGATTTCAATGAAACCAAAACCAAGCGCAGCCCATGCCGGTAGCGCTACTCCGTTTTTGTCGAGACCAGCGGCAAGGCCAATCGGATTCGGGAAATTCAGACCAACAAATCGTTTTGGTTTTGCCGGGGGTTGAAAAACTTTGAGAGCGCGAAGGGCAAGATCGACATGGGACGCGGCGCGCAAACTGGTGATGGCGAGGCGGTGGGCGGTTTCGGGATCAATTAAAAAGAGAAGCGGCATAACGAGTCGCTCATAGGCGTCCTTCATTTGCCGATGCAGAATTGGCCGAAGACGGAATCCAGAATTTCCTCGACGCCGACCGTGCCGATCACTTCACCGACTGCTCCCAGAGCATCATTAAGATCGACCGACACGTACTCAGGTGAGGAAGTTTCGTCGAAGGCCTTTCGCGCGCGATCGCACGCTTCCAGCGCGCGTCGCAAGCAATCGCGATGACGCAGGTTGATGGCGAGCGCGTTTTCCGGCCGCAAATTTTCAGTGCGGATGCGCGAAAGAATTTCGTTCTCAAGATTCTCGAAGCCGTCTCCGGTTACGCAAGAAATGCGGAGCGCATTACTGTTTTTCCAATCGGGATGCTCGGATAAATCGCTTTTATTTAGGACGAGGATTTCGTTTCCATTCACATTTTGCCTGAAATGCTCAGGGGGCGGCTCATTTCGATCGACAATGTGGAGGCGCAAGTCAGCTTTTTGGAGCGAACGCTCGGTGTGGGCAATTCCTTCGCGCTCGATATCGGATGTCGATTCTCGAAGGCCGGCGGTGTCAAGCAAACGAACCGGAACTCCCCGCAAATTGACGGTTTCCTCGATAATATCGCGGGTTGTGCCGTGAGTGTCGCTCACGATTACGCGTTCGTAGCCGAGGAAACGATTGAGCAAGCTGGATTTACCAGCATTGGTCGCTCCGTAAATCACGACTCGGACTCCGTCGCGCAAAATGCGGCCCTGATCCGCAGTTGCCAGAAGTGCCGCAATTTGTTCGCGAATTGAATCGAGTCGTGCGTTTAGTGTGTCGCCTTCGTCGGGCGCGATTCCTTCCTCTGAAAAATCAATTGAAGCTTCGATCTGGGCGAGAAGATCGACCAAGGCGCGGCGAAGATTTGCGATTTTTTCACCAAGCTTGCCCTCCAGCTGCTCGGTAGCGGAGCGCAATGCCAGATCGGTGCGAGCGCGAATCAAGTCGATCACCGCTTCCGCCTGGGTCAGGTCCATTTTGCCATTCAAAAAAGCGCGCTCGGTAAATTCTCCCGGACGCGCACTCCGCGCACCTGTGCGCAAACAAGCTTCGAGAACTTTTGCTGTCACCAACGTTCCACCATGACAGCTGATCTCGACCAGATCCTCGCCCGTGTAACTCCCCGGTGCCCGGTGGATCGACATCATGACTTGGTCGATCAAGTCTCCTGATTCGCTGATCACCTCGCCCAAATACTGAACGTGAGAGGCAAATTTCGCCGGCGCTTTTTTGCCGCGAAAAATTTTGTCCGCGATTGGGATCGCGTTTGGACCGGAGATTCGCACCAGGGCGATGGCGCCTTCGCCGGCGGGTGTCGAGATCGCGGCCATTGTCTCGGCGGCGTTCAGTTCCGAACTTCCTGCGGTCGAAGTTGCCGTTCCTATGAGAGCAGTTTCTTCAGTGCTGCGATGCATTTTTCGTTTTGCTCCATTGTTCCCACGGTGATACGCAACCACTCCGGCAAATTGTAGCCGCGTAACGGGCGAACGATGATTTTCATGGTCAGGAGTCTTTTAAACACCGCCGGACCATCGCCCACATTGACGAAAACAAAATTGCCCGCGCTTGGACTAAATTTCAATTTCATCGCGTGGAATTCCTCCTCCAAATAAGCGCGGCCCGAATCCACTACGCGTTTGCTTTTGCGCAAATGTTCGTCGTCTGCGATAGCGGCCAGCGCACCACTCTGAGCGACGCCATTCACATTGAACGGTTGTCTGGTTTTCTGGAGAACCTGAATCAGCTCCGGTCGAGCGATGCCATAGCCCACGCGCAGGCTGGCTAGTCCGTGGATTTTCGAAAATGTGCGCAAAATGACAACATTGCGGCCATTGCGCACGTGACGAAGGGTATTAGGTGGATCGTCCAGAAACTCAAAATAAGCTTCATCCAAAACCGTGATGACCTCGTCCGGCACTCGCGCCAGGAAGTTGTCGATCTTCTCCTGCTCGATCAAGGATCCAGTTGGGTTGTTCGGATTGGCAATGAAGATGATTTTAGTTCTCGGCGTGATCGCGTTCAACATCGCCTCCAAGTCCGGCCGAAAATTTGCCGTCGGCGTTTCAATGATGCGTGCATCAAAAAGCTGCGCGATGAGTTTGTAGGCGATAAAGGCGTACTCAGGGACAATCACCTCGTCACCCCGACCCAGAAATGCGTGGCCGATGAATTCAATGATTTCGTTGGAGCCGTTTCCGAGAATCATATTTTCGCCACTTAATCCCAATCGCTCCGCGATCGCCTCACGCAAATAGACACCGCTGCCCTCAGGATAGAGCTGCGCCGATTCAATCGCGGTTCGCATGGCTGTCACGGCCTTGGCAGACGGGCCGAGAGCGTTTTCGTTCGAAGCGAGCTTGATGATCTCGCCCGGGTCGACACCTAACTCCGCGGCCGTTTCTTCGATCGGCTTGCCCGGTTGGTAAACGGCGAGGTCCCGCAGTTGCCGGCTTGCTCGATCCCAGATTGATGCCACGCGATCAATCTAGACGCAATTTAGGATCGAATAAAAGCCGCCGCGCAACTCAAGAAGCATTTAGCCCTCGAATGGAGTCCAGGGTGAATCCAACCGAGTACGGCCCAGGCAAGTTTTCACCGAAACCGCCGCGAGAAAAACCCCCAAAAGCCGGTTTTTTGCTTGCGTTTGAGGAAGGGTTTCAGGTAAAAAAGCGCTTGGTCAGGGCTGGAAGCGATAGGTGGCATAAGAATTGTTATTGACGCTGCGACGCAATTATGAGAAATATAGGAATCATAAAAAACGTAGTCATGACAACTCGCCATCTCGCAAAGGATAGTCGCAACATGAAAACTATTAGGGTCGCTTCACTCAGCGCCCTGCTTATTGCCGCCGCCGCGCTCTTACTCGCTCCCAGCGCGCACGCCACCGTCGTCGATTTAACGACCAGTGCGACTGCCAGCGGTGAAGTCAACGGTGCTCTCTTCTTCGCCAGCGACCAGCAGCCCTCAGGCACGGGCTTCATTGATCCCTTTTTGCGCGTCCAAGACAATGGCAACGGGGGATTCGAACAGGGTTACAATACCGATGGTGGATTTCCGTTCGACGACAAAGACCCGCACAACTTCCAGCACAGCCTGCTTTTGTCTTCATTGGCGCAGTTCGACATGAACGGGACTGAATATTTCAAATTCATGCTCGACTCCAACCAATCGGGCACGCCCTCAAATCACACCTTCACGCTGTCGCAGCTCCAGATTTACACCTCCAACAATGGTTCACAGACGACGACCACGTTCAATCCTGATGGAACGCTAAATCTCGGAACTCTCGCCTACAATCTGAACCCCGGTGGGACGACGAACAATGTCATCACTACAGGGACCGGTAGCGGCAAATACGACATGGTGATGTTCGTGCCAGTGAGCTTATTCAATCTAGCGGACAAATACGTGACCCTCTACTTCGCCGGTAATGGCACAGGGGGATTTGAGGAATGGACTGCAGCCACTGGCGTCTCTCCAATTCCGGAAGCGAGCACGCTTTTCCCGATTGTGGGTTTGTTGGCGGCGGTTTTCTCGACTCAGTTCGTGCGACGCCGGCAGCTGCAGCAACTTTCGAAATAATCTGAGCGTTCTGCTTTCAGAAGCTCCTTGTTTGGCATAGGCACCGGAGGCGGCAATGATCTTGCCGCCTCCGCGCTGTTTCGCCTTGCGAGATTCGTTCCGTTGCTTAGATCCAATGCCTCGGCCCCTTGCTTTGCAACCCGGCCGAATCCAACGGCAGGCTTGGCTCGAGTAGTTCGTCCAAAGATCAGAAAGTCTGCCCGCGGGTAGGGTCGCTATTATCTTCGAACCAGCTCGCGATGGAGTAATTGGCTATCGAGGAGTTGATCCCGTTGGCCGCCAGCGCTTCATCGTAATGGATGCTTCCGCTTCCGACCATGCTGAGGCTATTTGCAGCGATCGAACCGCTAAAATCGCCCGTCCCCTTTACGGTGACATCGTAACCGGGGGCGTTAAGTACGGCGATCAAATTGGAGTTGCCCCCAATGGAGGCCGTACCAGCCCCAACGCCAATAAAGGTGGTGTAAAGAGCGGTAGCGGTGCCGGTTTGATTGTTGATATACGTACCGCCGTCAGTGGTGATGCTGCCACCATCAACGTACCACTTTACATACACGCCATTGCTCTGCGTGAGGGTGCTCTTCGTTTGAAATTTTCCGCTGACCCAGATCTCGATATACGAGTTGGCGGCGCCCAAAATGGTGAACGTCGCATTTGTTATAAAGTCGCCGTTGATTTTCACCTGAGTGGGATTGGCCCGCGTTCCGGTCGCGATAAGAGAGTTGCTACCTGGGGCGCCGGTGTAGGTATTGACCGGTAGGGCCGTCCACGACGGATCAGAGGTGTCTGGAGGTGACGCGTTGAATGGCGTCGAAATCGTGCCGGTGACACCCCCGGTCCCTTTTACGACAGGCCCGCTGTAGGCGAGGCTTCCCTTGATCGGCTCGTTGTTCAGGTTAGAGCCCGTGCTGTTGACCGTGGCGACGTTGCCATGGCTCAGAAACTTCGTGGAATCGTACTGTCCATTTGTCGATGTGGCCGAATAACGCGAATCGAAACTGTCAATCAAGGTGTTGCCGTTCATATAAATGGAGTTGCGCAGCACAAAGCCATATGCGAGAACATTTTTTGTTTGTGACGCGGCGATGACCTCAATCGTGCGCGACGCTACTGGAGAGCTTACCGTGCCCCCGGCTTTGCGATCAAAAATCAGGCTGAGCTTGCGTAAGTCGTCATCGAGGCGCTGATTCGAAACCCGTTTCGGACCGGGCGCGCCTGCACTGCCGGTGGCGCGCACGCGATACCATTGGTTGCCATTGTTATCCAAAGGCAGGCCCGCGGTATCGATCGTCACCCAGCTCGACACGCTGTTGTTTCCTTCGACGCCTTGCTGGAAAGTGATGTTGGATGGGATGAGGTAATTGTACTTGTTAGAAGTTGGGGGCGCAACAGCGGTGCTTCCACCAGAAGGCTTGGTGGTGGGAAGCGAGCTACTGTCAACTCTCTTCCAGTTTGTCCACGCCCCTGAGGTTCCTGAGGCGTTCATATTGAGAGCGTTAAACGCCTGATCGACAGCGCTCTCAGCGCCAGAGAGCGCCTGTTGCCAACTGGCGGCTTGCATCCCGGCGTTGGTGTTCTGCGAAGCAACGTAAAGGCTGGTTGCGCAGATCAAAGTTAGGATCGTGATCGTGATCAGCGCTGTGACGAGAACGCTTCCTCTTTCACTTGTGACAGAATTGATTTTCATAAAAAGTTCTATTGTCGGGCGCCCGCATTTCGCAGGAAGGTATTGCTAGAGACGGTGGTCCCTGCGATTGGTCCGGCGCCAGGGTTATTGGTGAAACTGGGTGAGAACGTGATGCTGCAGCTGACGGTTGACGTGAGATCTTGCAGCGAGACTGTGAAACTGGAAACGTTTGTAGCGATCGCCGTCGCGGTATTACCTGTTGGCCAGCTTGCGCTAGGACCGACCGTGCGCACGAAATTGCTGCCGCTTTGGGAATATTGAATGGTATAGTTGGTGCTGGTTCCTCCGTTATACTGGACGGCGTTGGTGGCGGAATTGAACGTGGGCGCGAAAGCACTTCCATTAGGTTTATAATACCCAGCGACGGTCAGCGTGAGCGTGTTGCTCGCCACCGTCGCCGAGAGCGCCCGACGACAGTCCATCGCGATGTAATCGAGCACGCGCAATTGATTCCCTTCCGTCGTCGAATAGCCTTCAACTGCAGCGAAACTGCGTTGCAACGCCACGCTACCCGCCATCAGGGCGGCCAGAATGAGTGACCCGCAGCCAATCGACGTCATCAATTCCACGAGCGTGAAACCCGCGCGAGCTTTTTGCCGAAACAGGTTCATAGTCCGATGTTTCCGGGGTAGGTGAAAATTTCAGAGAACTGACGGGTACGGCTACGACTGTAGGAGCTTGTCCAGGTGAGCACGACATCGACTCGCAGCACGCGTTGACTCGGGTACGACAGGTTGGAATTGCTGGACACGATCTGACAACTGGGATATGTCGAATTCCGTAAAAGCACGATAGGCGACCCGGTCGGGGTCGGGTAAGCATCCACGGTCACCGTTTCGCTTAGCGAACCAAGTGGGCCTTCGGAGGCGGTAGGATTTTGGAATATGTTGGCCTTTATATAATTCGCGTCGGCGATCGAGTTGAAAGCGGTGCCGCGAAGGCTCTCCTTGCGCTCTTGCAACGCCATTGTCGCTGCGGTGCTTCCCTTCTGGTTTTTGAGCGCAAGGACAAGCCGCGAGTTGGTTTCGAAGGCCGCCAGGCCGAAAAGAGCGCTAACGACAAGGGCCATGCTTACGTCGACCAGGGTAAAGGCCTCTCGCTTAAACCTATTTTTATGGAGAATTTTCATTGATCGGCCGTGCGCAGACTGCTGAGCGAGACGTTGTAGTTTTTGCCGCGAAAGGTTCCTTTGATTTTCATTACTGCTCCAAAAAGAGCAGCTACAGTGCCCGGATCACGCTACAGGGGCACGATCGTTTTGTAGCGAGAACCGCTACACGTCGCATTTCACTAAGCCGGCGCGTTTTGTTCTGCGCTTACCCAGCGAATCGCTTCGTGGGAGAGCTGGCTCGCGTTTTCCAAATGCAACTTCGTTTTGATCCGGGCCCGATAGGTATCGACCGTGCTGACTCCGAGATGAAGTTGATTGCTGATCTCGCGGGTGCTGCGGCCGCGCCCGATGAGTTCGAACACTTCGAGTTCGCGATCAGTTAGTTGGGAAACACCATTTTCACCCTTTCTACCGATCGCGACGCTTTCGAGAATGCGTGAGGCGATACGCGCTGGAAGATAAATCTCGCCGTCCAAGACCGCGCGAATGGCGGCCATCACTTCGGTAGAAACTTCGTTCTTGGTGATGTAACCTCGTGCCCCGGCCTTGAGGACGCGCTCGGCATAAAGCATTTCATCGTGCATCGACAGCACCAGCACCGGCACGTTAATCCCTTTTGCCTTGAGGTTTTTGATCAACTCGAGACCACTTGGCCCTTTCAGCGTAAGATCGACAATCGCGATGTCGGGTTTCTCTGATTCGATCAGACGCAAAGCATCATGGATGTTGTCCGCTTCGCCGCGGACGGTCATGCTTACTTCTTTGTTGATCAGCTGGGCCAGTTGCTCCCGAAACATCGGGTGATCCTCCACCAACACGACCCTGCATTTTTGGCCTCTCTGAGCGTTCATTGTTCAGCTCCAGTTGGAACCGTGCAGGACACCACAGTTCCCCCGCGAGCACCCGGTTCGATCGCGAATTCCCCGCCCATCAGATTCGCGCGGTAGCGCATAATGCTGATGCCGACGCCGTTCGTTTCGGTTTCATTTTCCGGAAAACCAATCCCGTCGTCGGTGACGCTCAGGCTCGTCGCGTTCGCATTAGCGCTCAGTCGGATGTCGATCTTGCTCGCCTTGCCGTGCTTGGTCGCGTTGTGGATCGCTTCCTGCGCGATGCGATAAAGATGCGTTGCCTTCCCGTTTAAGCCGGCGAAAGCGTCGGTGACGCCTTCGAACGTGCATTGCACCGAAAGCAATCGGTTGGTTGAAGTCGCAAGTTCGCGGAGCGCAGCCGGCAAGCCCGCGCTGTCGAGCTGAACTGGGACGAGTCCATGCGACAAGTCGCGCGCTTGCTTAACTGATTCGCTCAAGAGTTTCTCGATCTCGGCCGCATTGCGGGCGAATTGATGCTGCCCTTTCTCTTCCAGATCAATCTTCAGAGACGTGGCCGCGCAACCGATCGCGGCCAGAAATTGGCAGAGTCCGTCATGTAGATCGCGCCCGATGCGTTGCTGTTCGTGTTCGCTAACCTCGATGATTTGCTTTTCGAGCCTCTGCGTTTGCTCGAGCAACGCGATCCGAGCGCTGGCTGCCTGATGCCGTTCTTTGGTGGCAATGCCGGCCAGGGCAACGAGAAAGAAAAAGGCAAATCGAATTGCAATCTCCCACGCCCGCACGGCTGGAGCTGAATAGGAAGAGCCAACTACTATGTCAGCCCACGACCAGAGGACACCGGCCAGTCCGGCAACGGCAAACGCACTTTTGTTGTCGCACAGCCAAACGGCGAAGACAATGGGCGCGCTGTAAAAGAGGACCAATGAGACTTGGTGGCCGGTAGCCAAATCGAGCCAGCTGATTCCGAAGAGCAGTGCCAGGGCCTCGATAAAGGCAAGCGGTGCTGACGGGCGAATGAAAAAGCGAAGCATATCGGCTCGATCGGGAGACGCTCTTTTGAGGAGCAAATTTCCCGCCACAGATCGGTAACGAGACAACCTTTAAGGACTGACGCTTGCGATGAGGGGAGGTCCTTGCACCGGCTCCGGCGGCGGCGGATTGGAAGCAGCAAGCGTAACTGCGGTTGAATCCGAAGCTTCGTTGCTGAAGATGCTGACCTCGGCAATCGCCACGGGCCGGACACGATTGTTCGATAGCGCCCACCGCAGCGCAACATAGCGCGCATTTTGCGGTGCGAAGTCCATGGTTGCTTCGCGAGCGATGCCAAGATCGACAACGGAGGTCACCGGTTTCATTTTATCGAGGTCAGAGGGATCGCGCGGAATTTCCCCGATGAGATAAACGTCCACTTTCCCGGTTTCTGATCCAACCACGACGCTTACTCGATGCAACGGCTTGTTATTGGTCAGCTTGACGATGATCGTCGGCCGCGGATCCGCAATCGAAAATTGGAATATAGTCCGGCGGTCGCCATCGATCGCGTGGGAAGCGGCCGCTCGCTGTCCGGAGCTGACGAAAACGACCTCGCCGCCGGATTGGATTTTCGCCAGATCTACCTCGTCAGCTTCAACGACGACTTGGTTCGAGTTTTCGGTGGCGCGCAGCAACGAACAATTGAGACAAAGTCCGACTGCGCTGATTGCAAGCAAGTGCGGACTCCATTTTGGGTGGAGAAATCTCATGGGCAATATCCGCTCAAGCTTAGACTGCGCCAAACACCACCGTGGTCGTCGATTTTTCGTCCCAACCAGCCGCGCGCTAGCGGTTTCGGTTGCGCGAATGCAAACTGGCGTAGGCTTTGTCGATCAAATCCTTTTCCTCCGGTAATAAGTTTGCTTTCTTGCCAAACTCCAGATAAGCGCGCGCTTTTTCATCTCCATTGGCAGCGAGGCAAATACCGTAATAGGCGCTGATCGTCGGATCGCTCAACTGTTCTTCAGTCAAAGAAGTCATGATTCGAAGCGCTTCTTTGGTGTTACCTTGGGTCAGGAGCGAATAGGCATAGGTAGCGACATACGCCGGGTTTTTCGGCGACTTATGATAAACATCCGCTGCCAGATGCCGAGCTTCCGTCGGATTCACATCCAGCAATAAAGAAACTTGGGCGCGATTGTTTTGCACGTCCAGGTTTGTCGCATCCAGTTCAGACAAGCGAAGCAAAACGCGATAAAGCCCTTGGGTATCGGTTGCCTTTGCGTAATTGCGATAAAGCGCGAGGAACGCGTCCCTTTGTTTCTCCGGCCTTTTGGACAAAGACCAAAGCAACTCGATGCTTTCATTTTCCCATTTCCATTCCGAAGCGGTTTGGATCAGAACACTCAGGAAATCGCTTTGCTCGGATGCTTGCTTTGCCGCAGCCCCCCATTCGCGTTCCGCCGCAGCTGCTTTGCCTTGTTCGCGCAGAGCACGAGAGAGGTAGGCGTGCCGCAAGAAATCGAAACGACCCCACAGCCCTTTCCCGGTCAAGGTCTCCAACTGCTCCCATTCAGCTAACTGCACGTAAAGGTCGGCCACCGCCATCGGCACCGGCCATTTTTGGAGCTGTTCTGCCGGTAAGCTCTTAATGTAATCGAGAGCAAGCAGGTTTAATTTGCTGCGGCTCATCCATGAGAGTAAAACGGCGAGCCCCCCCGGATCGTCGGCCGCTTTCTTTTCCAATTCGGAAAGGTAGGAACTAAATTGAAGATCTTGGACTTCGTGGAGGAGATCCAGAAATACGAGCCGATCATTCCAAGTCGCTTCGGGATACGCTTGGAGTTCGCGCGCGAGATCGAGCAACTTGCGGGCATCATCGTGCCGCGCAACGGCGGCACCAAGTAACACCCGGGTTGCGGCACTGCGCTGCGCTGGATCGGAACGCAAAGCGCCCAATATTTGTTCTGCCGAGGCGCGCTGTCGCTCATCCTGTGAGCGGAGTCGCGAAATTCCGAGTTGGAGTTGATACGATTTGTCGTCCGGGGCCAACTGCAAAGCCTCGCTCCATTCCGCTGCCGCCTTCTCATCCTCGTGCTTTGCCTGCGCGATCAACGCAGTAGCGGCGTGGTACGGCGCGGTTTTTCGCGCATTCTCATCGACCGCGCTCAACGCCCGTTCTGCTGTAGCGATATCGTTGAATTGGACGGCAGAGCGCACCAGCGCCAGAGCGTCATCCACTGAATGTGGATCCAACTGCGCCACTTTGCGTCGCCAGTCCAGGGCGGAACGTTCTCCTGCGTGTTCGGCCAATTCCGCCATGATTCGCGCTGCCGGCGCGCTCGAAGGTTTCATTTCCAAAATGCTGCGCGCAGCCAGACTGGCATCACGTTCATTGCCGTGTTCGATGTCGAAGGTGGCCCGGCGCACCAACCGTTTTTCCTGCCAGCGGACGTAAAGATCATGCCCGCCCCAGATCGCTGCGGTTAGAAGAATGATGCCGAGCAGAATGCCGAACGAAAATCGGATGACTGTGCGCTGCGTTCTCTCAACAGATTTTTCCACAGGAATTAAGGATTAAATTGAGAATTTCTGAAAAGGCGAATCGGGTTGGCAAATCAAGTTGCTTCCGCCAGAAGCACGTCGTGTTCCGCTGCGGGAAAGCCGCCCTGCTCGGTAATGGTACAGTTTGGTTCAAACTGTACCAGAACCCCTGCTCTAGCTCTCACTCATCGGCTCGCAAGTTGCTCGGGCTCGGCTACGCTATGCCCCTAATGGATGAGGCTGTCGCGCAAATCGCGCCCATTTCAGGGGCGAGTATCAATAAAGCAGGCCGGCTGGTGGCGATTGTTCTCTTCAGTCTGCTTTGGTTCGAGCTCATCAATCAACTCAAGGCCGAGTGGTGGCTCAATCCGCAATACAATTACGGCCTGATTATTCCATTGCTCGCGCTCTATTTGTTCTGGAAACGCTCGCGTAACCGACCCGCTCCCGCGTCGCCAGTAGCAACCGGTTTTCCAATCGCTTTTATACTTTTCTGCGCCGCCCTTTTTCTTCCGATTCGGTTTCTCGCCGAAGCGAATCCAGACTGGCGGTTGTTAAGCTGGCTGCTCGCGCTAGCCGTCGTTACCATCTCCCTTTCATTCCTATATTTAACCGCCGGCCGCGCCTGGTTGCGGCACTTTGCCTTTCCGGTCTTATTTTTTCTGGTCGCAGTGCCGTGGCCGGTCCGGATTGAGCAGGTCGTTATCCAGGACCTGATGCGGATTGTGACCGCGATCAACGTGACCTTTCTCCAACTGGCAGCGGTTCCGGCTCTTCAACATGGAAACGTGATTGAAGTAGGAACCGGCTTCATCGGTATCGAAGAAGCCTGCAGCGGCGTCCGCTCGCTCCAAGCCACGCTGATGGTTTCGCTGTTTCTTGGCGAACTTTATTTTTTCACCGTGTCGCGCCGCCTGATTCTGATCGTCATCGGGGGGCTGCTCGCGTTTGTTTGCAATGTTGTGCGAACCGCGATTCTGGTCTGGGCGGGCACAACCAGAGGACCAAAATCGATCGAGGCTTGGCACGATCCAGCAGGCTTAACAATTTTGATGGTCTGTTTGTTTGGACTTTGGGTTGTGAGCCTCATCATGCAACGGCGTGGCAATGCATCGCCGATCGCGCACTCGATCGACCATCAACGCGCACACATCCAACTCAACTGGCCTTTGCTTGGCGCGTTGGCGAGTTGGTTGCTGCTTGTCGAAGGGGGAGTCCAAATCTGGTATCGATCTCATCAAACGCTGATCAGTTCGCGCTGGGGCGTGCGTTGGCCGGAATTTGAAAGTAATTACAAGCAGGTGCCGATCGCTCCCGCCGCCGAAACGCTGCTTCGTTACAATGAAGGCGGCGGCGCAGCTTGGGAAGGACCGGATGGCCGGCAATGGATGATGTATTTTTTTCGATGGTTGCCGGGGCGGACCGCGGCGCGTTTTGTGAAAGTCCATCGCCCCGACATTTGCCTTCCCGCCAGCGGCAGAACGATGGAACGCGACAATGGCTTGCGCATGCTCGCAGTCAATGGAGTGAATCTGCCGGTGCGCTCGTATCGATTCGATGATCGCGGCGTTCCGCTTCACGTTTTTTACTGTTACTGGGATGCGCGTTCTTCTTACGAAAGCGCGGCCTCGGCAGAGTCCGAGGATTGGTCAGCGCGCGGACGCCTTTGGGCCGCGCTCCAAGGACATCGCGAGATCGGTGCGCAGATGCTCGAGGTGGTGGTTTGGGGTTACCAAGACGACACCGAAGCGAGCGAAGCGCTTGCTCGCGAGCTTACCCAGGTTATTCGTGCGGGTTGACCAATTCGCGCGGCAGGCAAACATTTTAAAATCGCAGCAAGAAGCGGGTGGGCGCGCAATCGGAGCGGTCACACACTGACGATATGAATGATTACGAACGAATCGCAAACGTGATCCGATTCTTGGATCGACATCATACTGAGCAGCCCGATCTCACCCAGCTCGCCGCCAACGCCGGACTGAGTCCGTTTCATTTTCACCGTCTCTTCTCGGCCTGGGCCGGTGTCACCCCCAAAGATTTTTTGCAATGCCTGACTCTGGAACATGTGAAACGCCTTTTGCTCAACGGCCACAATGTTTTCGACGCTGCGCTCGATGCCGGCTTGTCCGGACCCGGGCGATTGCACGATCTTTGCGTGACGCTCGAGGCCGCTTCGCCCGGCGAAATGAAGAACGGCGGCGCCGGGATGCAAATCGATTATGGTTTTGCCGAGACACCGTTCGGCCAAGCGCTCATCGCCGAGACCAAACGCGGAATCTGTCATCTTTCTTTTATGAACGGCCAGGGCCGTAACGGCGCGCGAAATCTTCTGACATCGCAATGGCCGAACGCAAAATTGCACCGGAGCGACGCGCGAATTGCGGAATTGTCGGCGACAATTTTCGCTCATGGCCGCGAAGAAAAATCAGACCGGCCGCTTCGTGCTTTTGTTCGGGGAACTCCGTTCCAATTGCGAGTTTGGCGCGCGTTGTTGCGAATTCCTTTCGGAACTCTCACGACCTACGGACGTCTTGCTCAAGCAATTGGACAATCGCAAGCCGCGCGCGCGGTTGGTAGCGCAGTCGGCGCCAACCCGATCGCGTTTATCATTCCGTGTCATCGCGTCATTCGTGAAACCGGCGCGCTCGGCAATTATCATTGGGACCCGATTCGCAAGCGCGCCATTGTCGGATGGGAACTCTCATCGCGCGAGCTGATCGGCCTGGGCCACACCGATCGAGTCAGCGCCACGGCGGCTTAGCAGGCAACCTAAGATCGACATCGCCACCGCTGCGAAATATCGTAACCAGTCGTTCATTAGGTATGGACAAATCGCCGCTCAATTACGCCGGTTTTCGTCACGAATACATTGGGGGAGGACTGCGGCGGGCGGATCTCGATCCCGATCCGGTGAAACAGTTTCACGCTTGGTTTGCTGCGGCCATTAAAGCGGGGATTCACGATGCTAACGCGATGACCCTGGCTACGTGCGCGGATACGAAACCGTCCGCCCGTGTCGTGTTGCTCAAGGATTTTGATGAGCGCGGATTCGTTTTCTTTACGAACTACGCCAGCGATAAAGGCCGGCAGCTAGAGAAAAACCCGAACGCAGCGCTGGTCATGTATTGGATGGAAGTCGAGCGCCAGATCCGAATCGAGGGAGAAGTGGAAAAAACCTCGCGCGAAGAATCCGAGCAATATTTTCATAGCCGGCCTTTTGGCGCGCAACTTGGAGCTTGGGCTTCGCACCAAAGCGCAGTGATTGATGCCCGGCGAGTTCTTGATGCGCGTCTTGAGGAGATGAAACAGCGTTTTGCCGAAGGACAAATTCCACTTCCGCCGCATTGGGGCGGATATCGCCTCAAACCCGCTCGAATCGAATTTTGGCAGGGCCGGCCCGACCGCTTACACGACCGCTTTCGTTACACGTTGCAATCGAGTGGTTCTTGGTCGATAGACCGCCTCGCGCCGTGATCTCTGACCAGCGCAGTCGCCGGAGCAGTTACGAATCAATTAATGATGGATCCAATCGAAGATGATTTTGTGAACGACGAACCTCTGGGTTCGGAACAAAACGCATCGACCCGAAAACGTCGTCGCCGGCCGCCCAGCGTTTTGGAGCCGCCGCCTCGTCGTCGGGAACAAATTAGAGGAGCGAGTTCGGCGCGTGAACGGACCGAGTTGTTCCTTCGTGAAAATCCGGTCCCGATGATTCTTGGCGCGCTCGCGGCCGGACTCGCCATTGGCCTCGCCATTCGTTACGCATCGCGTTCGGATGAAAAAGAGATGGAAATCAAAACGCCGCTCGGGCGGATCAACTGGGGCGTTCTTACGCTTCCATTCTTATGGCCGCTGTTTCGCGGAATGAAAGATAGATTCGAAGATTCGACTGATTCAATCCGGGAAGGCGTGAAAAATATCGATCTCGACCGCTACACCAAACCGATCCGCAAGCGTTGGAAATCCTGGGCGCACTGAGATAGGGACGCTTCTCCGAAGTGTCCGACGAATTCACGGTAGCGTGATCAGGCGCGCGTTTGATAATCTTCCCCCGTGCTGCGTGTCCTTGCGTTTTTAGCGGTCGGGATTGCCACTGTTTCCGGCAAAGAACCAAGACAAACTCCCGAAACCGGCGCTAAGTTCGTCGGCGCGGTCGGTTGTCGGTCTTCCAGTTGTCATGGTGGCGCGGGAGAGAAGCGCAGCCAGTACATCACTTGGTCACAAAAAGATTTTCACACCCGCGCTTACGCGATTCTCCTCGACGCGCGTTCGGCCCGCATCGGCGAGGCGGTTGGCATCTCGCAACCGCAATCGAGCGCGCGCTGCACCGTGTGTCATTCCCCTTTTCAATCGGTTGCTCAGAGCCGGCTTACATCGAGCGCGCGCCCCGATGAAGGCGTGTCGTGTGAAAGTTGTCACGGGGCGGCCGAGCCGTGGCTGCGCGGACATACTCGCACCGATTGGACTTACGCGACGAGGGTCAGCGCCGGCATGCATGACTTGCGAAATCTCTATGTGCGTGCCAACAGCTGCGTTGCTTGCCATCAGAATGTCGACGCTGACATTTTGAAAGCCGGACATCCCGAGGTCGTTTTTGAGCTCGATAGTCAATCGGTCAACGAACCGAAGCATTGGCGCGACGACGATCCGGCGGCTGGTCCGCGCAGTTGGTTGACCGGCCAGGCGGTCGCGCTCCGCGAAATAACCTGGGCTCTGATCAAATCTCCCCCGGATGAGCGATCTGAACTGGTCAATCAGGAAAATGCGTTGGTTTGGCTGCTCGACAAGACTGGTTTCGGAAACGACGTGAGCAAATTCAGCGCGCTCCCAGCGATCCAACAGAGCGCTAACGAGATCGCGGAACGCGCCGCAAAATGGAGTCCAACCAACGATTCACTGAGATCGATCTTGCAAACGCTTGCCGCCAGCGATGCGGAATTTCGATCGACTAACACATCGCGTGAAAATCTTTTTTATCGCGCTGTCCGGCTCACACTTGCGCTCGAACGACTTGCGGTAGCGCTCAATCTCTCACCAAAAATCGAGAAAGAGTTGAATGCGTTACGCTCAGACGTGCAGCGACATTACGATTTCGACGTGGCCGCGTTCGCCGAGCACCTGCGCGCGTTTCGCGCCAATTTGGAGCTGCCGGTCACTGGCGGCAGTTGAACGCGCCACCGTCCTCG
>Ga0070698_100003839_pt1 | contig 16518 bp, 15 predicted proteins | sample KBSK1502metaG_FD_65477 | JGI IMG/M metagenome (GOLD analysis project Ga0070698, IMG submission 65477) | Corn, switchgrass and miscanthus rhizosphere microbial communities from Kellogg Biological Station, Michigan, USA - KBS K1-50-2 metaG | ecosystem: Host-associated > Plants > Roots >...
ATCACCTTGCGCGATCTCTTAACCTTCCGGATGGGTTTCGGCATTGTCATGGCGCCGCCCGGCACCTATCCGATCCAAACCGCAGTCAACGACCTGCTGCTTGGTCAGGGGATGCCTCAGCCATCTCTGCCGCCTGGACCCGACGAGTGGATTCGCCGCTTCGCCACATTGCCGCTGATGCACCAACCGGGCGAGAAGTGGATGTACCACACCGGGTCTGACGTGCTGGGCGTGTTGATCGCGCGCGCTTCGGGTCAGCCGTTCGAGATCTTCTTGCAAGAGCGCATCTTCGAGCCGCTCGGCATGAAGGACACCGCGTTCAGCGCGCCGGCATCGAAGCTCGACCGGCTCGCGACTTCGTACTCGACCAATTTCGAAACCGGAGCGCTCGAGCTTTATGACCCGGCCGAGGGCGGCCAATGGAGCCGCCCGCCGGCATTCCCGTCGGGTGGCGCCGGGCTGGTGTCGACGGTCGACGACTATCTCGCCTTCGGCCGGATGATGCTGAACCAAGGCCGAAACGGAGGCACGCGCATCCTGTCCAGGCCGTCGGTCGAGACGATGACGACCGATCACCTGACCGCGGCACAAAAGGCCGTGTCGGGTCTGATCCCCGGGGATTTCGACAATATTGGGTGGGGTTTTGGCGTGGCGGTGATCACCCGGCGCCAAGATGTAGCGGCGCCGGTCGGCAGCTACGGCTGGGACGGCGGCTTGGGCACCTCATGGCGCTCTGATCCCAGCGAAGACATGGTCACGATCCTCTTGACCCAAGCTTCCTGGACCTCCCCGGTGCCGCCGCGCGTGAGCCGAGATTTCTGGATCTCGGCCTACCAGGCAATCGACGACTGACCTTCACCCCAACCCGGAAAAGGAACAAGCCTATGCAAGTCCAACCCTATTTGAACTTCAACGGGCGCTGCGAAGAGGCGCTCGCGTTCTACGGCAAGGCGCTCGGCGCCAAGATCGAGATGTTGATGCACCTCAAGGATAGCCCTGATCCTGGCATGGTCACGCCGGGCTCGGAGAACAAGGTCATGCATTCGAGCTTCCGCGTCGGCGACGCAATCGTGCTGGCCTCCGACGGACGGTGCCAAGGGGAGACGAATTTCCAGGGCATTTCGCTGACCCTCACAGTACCCGACGAAGCCGCGGCAGAACAGCGGTTTGGCGCCCTTTCCGATCGCGGGCAGGTGCAGATGCCGCTGACCAAAACCTTCTTCTCGCCCCGCTTCGGCATGGTCGCCGACCGCTTCGGGGTGACATGGATGGTCCTCGTCGAGACCTGACGGCAGGCCGACCTGCTTAATCGGGGGCGGCGACCTCAGAAGGGCCGCCGCACCCCATTTTCATCGTCCGCTAGCGCTAAGCGGTCCCGACCCAGACGGCCTTGACGTTGAGGTATTCCTCCATCTGCTGGATGCCGGATTCGCGACTGTAACCGCTCATCTTGTAGCCGCCGAACGGCACAACCGGGTCCATCGCCTGGTAGCAGTTGATCCATACCGAGCCGGCGCGCAGCCCCTCCGCCAGCCGATGTGCTTTTGCTGACATCTCGCGTCCACACGCCGCTGCCCGAGCCCGAAGGTGCCGGCATTGCCGTGAGCGCGTGGGTCATCCGGGGCAGGATGGAACAAAGGCGGAAGCTCAGTTTGCCTGTCTCCTGAAGTTTGACTGTGCGCACCCTGCAGCTCGTTGCAGGTTGAGACACAGCTCCTATGGAGGCAGGAGCCCAGTTTCGACCGGTTCGTTCGTCCGACCCGCTGATCCTGAACTAGTGGTCGTGAAGCGGAACTTCCGAGCCGGAGCGCGGTGATCCAACACTATTTCTGCTCGATGCGTAGGCGCGTCCGCCAGCGAGAGCAGGAGTGCCTCCTCGACCGCCAAGGCCAAAAGCTCGACATAGGGCCGTGCCTTTTCGCTGAGCTGGGCGCCGCTTGGGTATTTCTGGCAAGCCACTACGCCCGTGCGTTGGCGGGTGACACAATCTATATCGACGGCGGCGACCACATCCTCGGCTGAAGGGCTCATTCGGCATGCAAGCAGCAGCTACAGGACCGCTGATCGGCGTGATCAATGCCGGTTCCTCTTCCATCAAATTCAGTTTCTTCGAGGGCGAGCGGCGGATCCTCTCCGGTCAGGTGGACGGGATCGGCGCTCATCCTTCGGCGAGCGCCGCGGGGCCGAATGGCGAAGTTATTGCGCCCCCGCATCTCGGTACGAAACCGCCGACCGTGCCGAGCGAGGTGCTCCCAGCGATACTGCCATGGGCCAGAGAGAGGATCGGCGACCGGCGGCTTGCCGCGCTCGGCCACCGAGTCGTCCATGGCGGCCTGCATCACTCCCGCCCCGCCCGCGTCACGCCGGAACTGCTGGCCGAGTTAGAGGCGTTGGTACCGCTCGCGCCCTTGCACGAGCCGCACAATCTCGCGCCGATCAAGATGGCGATGACCCTCAATCCCGATTTGCCGCAGGTGGCGTGCTTCGATACTGCCTTCCATCGGACCGCGCCGGAGGTCGAGCAGGCCTTCGCCCTGCCCTACCGGTATTACGAGGAGGGAATACGGCGCTATGGCTTCCACGGTCTGTCGTACGAGTACATCGCCTCGGTATTGCCGCAGCGCGCCCCCCAGATCGCCAATGGCCGCGTTGTAGTGGCACATCTCGGCAATGGCTGCTCGGCTTGCGCAATGCGGAAACGCACCTCGATCGCGACGACGATGGGGTTCACGGCGCTCGATGGGTTGCCCATGGGTACCCGCTGCGGCGAACTCGATGCTGGGGTCGTGCTGCATCTCATTCAGCAGAAGGGGATGTCGGCAGAAGAACTGGTGAACCTCCTTTATCGCCGCTCCGGCATGCTGGGGCTTTCCGGTATCTCGTCGGATTTCCGCGAGCTGTTAGCCAGCGACGACCCCCGTGCGCGCTTTGCGGTCGATGTGTTTTGCTATCGCGTCGCCGGCCACATCGCCTCGCTCGCGACAGCGCTCGGCGGCCTCGATGGCATTGTGTTCACCGCCGGTGTCGGCGAGAATGCAGCGCCGGTGAGAAGGGCGATTTGCCAGGCCTGCAGCTGGTTGGGACTCGAGTTGGACGAGGCAGCCAACCGGGAACACAAGGAGCGCATCAGCACGCCGAACAGCCGCGTCGTCGCCTATGTGATAAAGACCGACGAGAACCTGATGATTGCCCGCCACGCCCGCGCGCTGGTAGGAAGCTGACACCGTTGGGAGGGAGGGAAGCATCATGTCCGAAAATCGCGCCGCGACCCAGCCGCCGGGGGCCGGCATTTTTTCCGCCGCTGATCTGAAGCGCAGGATGGCCGAGCGCGAGACGGCAAAGGCCGCCGAAGAACTGCGCCGCATGCAAGAACAAGAAGAAAAGCAGAAAGCGGTAATGGCTGAATTTCATAAACCGCCCGATAGGACGCCCGAGCAACTGATGGAACTCGTCATGCAGCTCGTCGACCGGGCTGCAGGGCGCGGACAGAGCGAGATCCAAGTCTACCGCTTTCCTAACGCCCTGTGCAGCGATCGCGGCCGAAGGATTAACAACTCGGAGCCCGAGTGGGACAAGACCTTGGAGGGCCGACCCAAGCTCGCCTACGAATTCTGGCAGGATCACTTGAGGCCGCTCGGCTTCCACCTCAAAGCCGAAGTGCTCGAATATCCGGGGGGCGTGCCCGGCGATATCGGTTTCATTCTCTCCTGGAAGTAGAAGTACGCCGCCGATGCTATAAAGAAACGCCAATGTTCATTCGATTTGGTCTCGGACGGCTCATCCTCGAGCCTTGGAGCTGATGGAATGCTGGTCAGTCTGGCGCGTAGGCCCGGCGAGTGTCCGGTTATCCCTTTCACCAGCTAATTTGTGATCACGCCATCGGCGATCGCGCTCAGCAGGAGGGTAGCCACGACGTGTCGTTTTCAGGCAGCTTCTCGTGTGAATGCCATAGGCGGTGGAAGTGACGAGTGAACCTATGCCCCGTCAGAATGACAACCTTGGACGCAAAGGTAAGCTGAAACGGAAGGAATACGAGCAAGAACTCGCGCTCCTGCATGTCGAGTTCGTCAGACTCCAGCAATGGGTGGTGCACAACGGCCTGAAGATTTGCATCGTCTTCGAGGGCCGGGACGGCGCCGGCAAGGGGGGCACAATCAAAGCCATCACAGAGCGGGTGAGCCCGCGCATCTTCCGGGTTGTCGCGCTTCCCGCGCCGACTGAGCGCGAGAAGTCGCAGATGTACGCCCAGCGCTACATTCCGCATCTGCCGGCGGCCGGGGAGGTCATGATCTTCGATCGCAGCTGGTACAACCGCGCCGGCGTCGAGCGGGTAATGGGGTTTTGTGCCGAGGAGGAGGTCAAACGCTTTCTGGAGATAATCCCCAGGGTCGAAAAAGTCATCGTCGACTCCGGTATAGTCTTGTTGAAATATTGGCTGGAGGTCACCCCAGAAGAGCAGACGCGACGGCTGGAGGCGCGCATCGATGACGGGCGGAAGCTCTGGAAGCTGTCGGACATGGATCTCAAATCCTATTCGCGCTGGTTCGACTACTCGCGGGCACGCGATGAGATGTTCCTCGCGACCGACGCCTCATGGGCGCCGTGGTACGTCGTCCATTCCGACAATAAGAGGCGGGCGCGGCTGAACGCCCTCACTCACATCCTGAGCAAGATCCCCTACGAGGAGCTGCCGCGCACGAAGGTCAAATTGCCGAAACGGCAGGGGCGCGGCGACTACAAGGACCCCGACTACCCCTTCAGGGTGATCCCTGAAGTCTTCTGACTTTCACTGGAGCAGATAATCTGTATTAGCTAATATTTGATCGGACAGTTCGGCTTGGATGGTGTGGGATCACGGGGCGCGGGAGGGGCTGCTCCCTTCCCGGTCGCCCTCCTTACCGAGGAGCCGAACGATGACCACAGAACGCAAGGTGATCCGGGCCAAGGTTGGCCTGTTGGAGCTGGCCAAGCAGCTCGGCAACGTCAGCAACGCCTGCAAGATCATGGGGTACTCGCGGGACAGCTTTTATCGTTTTCAGGAGCTTTACGAGAAGGGCGGCGAGCTCGCCTTTTATCGCCTTCAGGGCGCCGCCGTTCTGTATCTGAACCTCGCGATGATCTTTGCCCCGGCTTTTAGCCCGATCTGGGACCGGAACACCAATGCCTTCGCCAACCTTCCTGCTCCAACCGGCGGCCCGGGGGAAATCGCCACTATGTTGTATTTCAGCTTCACCACACTGACTACAACCGGATACGGGTACATCGTGCCAATTGATCCTTTTGCCCGCAGCTTGACCAATTTGGAAGCGATCCTTGGACAATTCTATCTCGCTATCACGGTCGCAGGCCTCGTAACGCTAGAACTCGAAGACCGACGCCGCTAACCTCCAACCGTGCTCGTTTTCGTGACCCGAGGTACTCCCCAAATGCTACGCTTCCGCGTCCTCTTGCTGTCCGTCGCAACTCTGACCTTCACCCACATCTCGGTGGTTGCCTACGCACAATATTACGGGCCTCCGCCGAGTTATGGCTATTCCCCTCCGCCCTGCCAGGCCGTTACGCCGGGCCCGTTACAGGGCGCGGGAAGAGGGGCGGCCGGAGGCGCCCTCATCGGTGCGATCTCGGGCAATGCCGGGCGTGGCGCCGCAATCGGCGCTAGCTTCGGTGCCGTCCGCAGTGCAGTACGACGGGGTTCGGCCCGCAGCGCAGGCGCCTGTTATTGAGTGCGATGACCGATGGTTTTTAGAGATCGCTGCCGAGGGCTGGAACCGGCTCGGCGGAACTCTAATATTAGACAGGGGGACAATCATGAAAAAAGAGGTCGTGGCCGTTCTGTTGGTGTGCTGTCTTGCCGCATGCGCGCAGCCGCCCGCCCCTCAGCAGCAGGCGGCACCGCCTCCCACACCCGCTGTGCCACCGGAGGCTGCTCCCCCGCCCCGGGTCACCTCCGAGGCGCAGATCACGCCGGGGAAATGGGATGTCGACCGGGTGCGCTGCTCGGACCTGCTTGGCGCTGAGGATGACGACCGGGCTGCAGCCGCGATGTTCTACTACGGTTATTTGGCAGCAAAAGCCGGAATCCGAGTGATCGACGTGAGCCAGATCGACGGGAACATCAGAAAGGTGATGGACAAGTGCGCCTCCACGCCGAACATCACTGTGCCGCAGGCCTTCCGTCAGTCTTTGGGACGGCACCGGTAAATTCCGCGGCCGGTTACCGAACACGCCTCGTCATGGAAACGTCTTGTCATAAAACTAAAGTTCACGATCCGGTCGGGAGCGGGGGCCAGATCAATGGACGAAGCCAGGGAAAATTTGATGTCACAGCCAGTGGCGGCGCCGTTGGCTGACCTTCTCGACCAATACGGCTGTGGCCCGATCCGGTTTTCGGGGCATCACGACGCGCTGTACGAGCGCCATCTGCTCTTCGACGACATCATTGATCCGATTGCTGCGGGCGCGCGCGAGAGGTTCGAAGCTGCGGCGCGTTCGGTCAGGGATGTGCTCTCACAGCGCTGGGTACAGACCGAGCGGACCTATAATCGGCAGAACCCAAAGCGGATCTATTATCTGTCGATGGAGTTTCTGATCGGACGCTCGCTCGGCAATAATGTAACTAACCTATTACTCGACCCCGTTGTTCAGCGAGCCGTCCAAGAAAGAGACCTCGACTGGCCCCACCTGCTGGAGCAAGAACCGGACGCCGGTCTCGGTAATGGCGGCCTGGGGCGGCTCGCCGCTTGCTTTCTCGACTCGATGGCAACGATGCAGTTGCCGGCGATGGGCTACGGGCTGCGCTATGAGTATGGCATGTTCAAGCAGTCCATCGAGGACGGCTGGCAACGTGAACGTCCGGACCACTGGCTGCGCCGCCACGACCCGTGGGAAGTCCTGCGTCCGCATGAAACAGTAGAAGTCAGGCTCGGCTGCTCGTTAGAGCTGCACAATGGGAGATTGCAGCCCGTCCCGGGCCGTCCCTCTACCCTGATCGGTGTCCCGTTCGATCGCCCGATCATTGGGTATGGAGGGAAGACGATCAACACGTTGCGCTTGTGGGGGGCTGCAGCACATCACTATTTCGATTTTCAGGAATTCAGTCACGGCGACTTCGTCGGCGCATTGGTGGAGAGCTTGGCGGCTCATACGCTGACTCGAGTATTATACCCCGACGACTCTACTGAGCTGGGGCAGGAGCTACGCTTTCTGCAGGAATATTTTCTGGTTGCCTGCTCGCTGGCCGACCTTGTGCGGCGCTTCCGGCGCGACAATGCCGATTGGGCCGCATTGCCCGATAAGGTCGCGATCCAGCTCAACGATACACACCCGACATTGGCAGTACCGGAGTTGATGCGGCTCTTGCTCGATGACGCGCATCTCGGGTGGGACGAAGCCTGGGATCTGACCCGACGGACTTTGGCCTACACCAACCACACATTGTTGCCCGAGGCTCTCGAGAAATGGCCGCTGCATTTTTTTAAACAAATTCTGCCGCGGCATTTGGAGATCATTTTCGAGATCAATCGCCGCTTCCTCGACGATGTCCGGCGCCGGTATCCGGGCGATGACGAGCGCCTAGCCCGCCTCAGCCTGATCGAAGAGGGGTCGGAGCAAAGGGTTCGCATGGCGGACCTCGCTATCCTTGGCTCGCACAGCACCAACGGAGTGGCCGCGATCCACTCAGAGCTGCTGCGCACGATGACGGTCAAAGACTTGGCCGAAATGTTTCCTGAGCGGTTCAACAATAAGACCAACGGGATCACCCCGCGACGGTGGCTGCTGCTGGCTAACCCCGGGCTCTCCCGCACCATTACCGAAGCCATCGGCAGCGGCTGGGTGACCGATCTCGACAAATTGAGGAACCTCAAACAGTTCGAAAACGATGGCGCCTTTCGAGACGCGTTTCGCAAGGCGAAGCGTGACGCCAAGTCCAAGTTCGCCGACTGGCTCAAATCCCGCTGCGGCGAGACAGTTGACCCAGATACCATTTTCGACTGTCAAATCAAGCGCATCCACGAATACAAACGGCAGCTGCTCAATGCGCTGCGCATTATCGTCCTCTACAGCCGGCTACGCGAGAATCCGGGTCTCGAAATACCGCCGCGCACCTTTTTCTTTGCCGGCAAGGCGGCGCCGGCCTATCACTTGGCTAAGCTCATCATCAAGTTCCTCAATAATCTCGCAGGCACGGTCGACGGCGACCCGGTGACGCGGGGCCGGTTGAAGGTTGTCTTTCTGCCCGACTACAACGTTTCGCTGGCAGAACGGCTGATCCCCGCTGCCGACGTTTCCAACCAGATATCAACCGCCGGCTACGAAGCCAGCGGGACGAGCAACATGAAGTTTATGATGAACGGCGCGCTGACGATCGGCACCCGTGACGGCGCGACGATTGAAATGGCGCGGGAAGCGGGCGAAGAAAATTTCTTTCTATTTGGCCTCAGCGCGCAGCAGGTTGCCGATAGCAGCTCCTGGTACCGCCCGCGCTGGCATTACGACAACGAGCCCGAAGCCCGAACCGCATTGGACCTGATCTCAGCCGATTACTTCAGCCGTTACGAGCCCGGGGTCTTTGCTCCACTGCGTGATGCATTGCTCACGCACGGTGACCATTACATGCACTTGGCGGATCTCGGAACTTATCTGGAGGCGGATCAAAGGCTCTGCGAGCTATACAGGGACGGTGACGCCTGGGCGCGCAAAGCCATTTTGAATGTGGCTGCCTCGGGGACGTTCTCCAGCGATCGCACCATCGCCCAATACGCGGCTGAGATCTGGAACGCGAAAGCCTGCCCAGTTCCGTAGAAGGGATCCGCACAGATGACCATTTCACCGCTCGCCGGCAAACCGGCACCAAAGGAGATGCTGGTCGATCTGTCCCGGCTCGAAAAGGAGTATTTCGAACGCCGCCCTGATCTTGATGATCCCGGCCAGCAGGTCAGCTTTGGCACCAGCGGGCATCGCGGATCGCCGCTCCACGGGTCGTTCACCGAAGCCCATATCCTGGCGATCACCCAAGCCATTTGCGACTACCGGAAAACTCAGAATACCAATGGTCCGCTCTACATGGGCAAGGACACGCACGCGCTTTCCGGGCCGGCTCAGTGCACAGCACTCGAAGTCCTGGCTGCCAACGGGGTGCCAACCGTAATTCAGCGAGAGGATGGGTTCACGCCGACACCGGTCATCTCGCACGCCATACTCGTTCACAACCGTTCCCGTAACGACCGGCTCGCCGACGGCATTATCATCACTCCCTCGCACAATCCGCCGGAGGATGGCGGGTTCAAGTACAACCCGACCAATGGTGGTCCGGCCGACACTGACGTGACCCAGTGGATCGAGCAACGGGCCAATGAAATTCTAAGAAATCCTAACGCCGGTATGAAGCGGGTGCAGTTCACCGTGGCGATCAGAGCGGACACGACGCACCAAGAAGACTTTGTTCTTCCCTATGTCGACGACTTGCGCAATGTCGTCGACATGGAGGCTATTCGCGCCGCCGGGCTCAAGCTCGCCGTCGACCCGCTTGGCGGCGCGGCCGTGCATTACTGGGAGCCTGTTAACTCGGTCTATGGGTTGGACATCACTATCGTCAATCCGCAAGTCGATCCAACCTTTTCATTCATGACCGTCGACCACGACGGGGTGATCCGTATGGACTGCTCCAGCCCTTACGCGATGGCCAGGCTTGTCGACCTCAAGGACCGGTATCATGTCGCCTTCGCCAATGACCCGGATTCCGATCGGCACGGCATCGTCACGCCGAGCGCGGGGCTGATGAACCCCAACCATTACTTGTCGGTGGCGATCCCTTATCTGCTGACGCATCGACCCAACTGGCCGGTAGACGCCGCAGTTGGCAAGACCTTGGTCACCAGCAGCATGATTGACCGCGTTGTGCACAAGCTGGGTCGTCGCCTGTCCGAGGTGCCGGTCGGCTTCAAATGGTTTGCACCGGGGTTGTTCAACGGCTCGTACTGTTTCGGCGGCGAAGAGAGCGCCGGAGCCAGCTTCTTGCGGCGTGACGGCAAGGTTTGGACGACCGACAAGGACGGGCCGATCATGAATCTGCTGGCCGCCGAGATTGCGGCCCGCACCGGCAAGGATCCGGGGGAGCACTATGACGCGCTGACGGCGGAATTCGGCAGGGCGTACTACACGCGGATCGATGCTCCGGCGACACCGGAGCAAAAGGCGAAGCTCGAAAGATTGTCGCCCAACGCGGTCAAGGCGCCGAACCTGGCCGGCGAGCCGATTATCGCAAAGCTAACCCGTGCCCCAGGAAACGACGCCGCGATCGGCGGTCTCAAAGTGGTCACCCGAAACGGCTGGTTCGCGGCGCGCCCTTCCGGCACCGAGGCCGTCTACAAGATCTACGCCGAAAGCTTCAGGGACGAGCAGCACCTGCAAGGGATTCTAGCCGAGGCCCAGCAGATCGTCAGCGATGCGTGAAACTTAAAGCGGCCATCGCCAGTCGACAACCTCTGGCATGTCGATGCCTTCCTGATAGGCGTAGTTGCGGCAATCGATCTGGCGGTTTAGCAGCCGTTCGCGTGCATGCGCCCCGCGTATTTGCAGTGAGGGCACACGGTCGATCGCGTCGATCGCGAGTGTATAGCGATCGACCTGGTTTTGGATGGCCAGCTCCATCGGCGTATTGATGTTGCCGCGCTCCTTATAACCGCGCACATGCAAATTATCGTGATTTGTGCGGCGATAGGTCAGGCGGTGGATCAGCCAAGGGTAGGCGTGGAAGTTGAAAATGATCGGCTTGTTGGTGGTGAACAGCGCGTCGAACTCGTGGTCGGTGAGACCATGCGGATGTTCGGTGCTCGGCACCAGCCGGAACAGATCCACGACATTGACAAAACGCACCTTCAGTTCCGGGAAGTGCTGCCGCAACATCGCGGTGGCGGCCAAGGCCTCCATCGTCGCCACGTCACCGCAGCTGGCCATCACGAAGTCCGGCTCCGCGTCCTGGTCACTGCTGGCCCATTCCCATATCCCGGCACCCTTTGTGCAGTGCTTAACCGCAGCATCCATATCGAGATATTGAAGGTGCGGCTGCTTATCGGCGACGATCACATTGACGTAGTTAGAGCTTCGCAGGCAGTGATTGGCAACCGAGAGGAGGCAGTTCGCATCTGGGGGCAGATAGATGCGCGTCACGCTCGGGCTTTTATTGGCGACGACATCCAAGAACCCGGGGTCTTGGTGTGTGAAGCCGTTGTGGTCCTGCCGCCAGACGGTTGAGGTAATCAACAGGTTGAGCGAGGCGACATCCGCGCGCCAGGGTAGCTCGTTGCATTTCTCCAGCCATTTGGCGTGTTGGTTGAACATCGAATCGATGACATGGACAAAGGCTTCATAGGAGGAAAAGAACCCGTGCCTCCCGGTCAGCAAATAGCCTTCCAGCCAGCCCTCCAATGTATGCTCGCTGAGCATCTCCATGACGCGCCCATCGGGCGCTCGTACGCGATTTCGAGCATGTTTTGGCAGAACAGGGCTACCCACGCGGTCCCATCAGCCTGCTCCAAGTAGCCTCCAGTAGGCAGCGGTGCGCTGCGGTCGAAAACGCCAATATTGTCGAGCCCGAGAAACCCTCCTTCAAAGCTACGCTATCGAGTTTCTTCTGATCGCCCGTGCGATGAACGGGATCGGCCCGAATGGCATGTGGGACGAGGAGGACGGGTTCTACTACGATGTCCTCCGCTTGCCGGATGGAAACGCGACGCGGCTCAAGGTCCGATCTATCGTGGGTCTCCTACCGCTCTGCGCCGCTACAGCAGTAGACAAGTGGCAACGCGAGCGGGTGCCGCGCCTCGCGGCGCAGATGCTCGAGCGCGTGAGGCGCATGCCGGAGCTGCTTGAATCCATCCATGCAACCGGGCCCGGCCATCTTGGCGTCGCCGAACGCGGAATCCTCGCTCTGGTAAATCAGGATCGGCTGCGTCGGATCCTGACCCGCATGCTCGACGAGAACGAGTTCTTGAGCCCCTACGGAATCCGCTCACTGTCCCGCTATCACGCCGAGCACCCCTACGTCTTTTCGGTGGAGGGCCAGGAATATCGGGTGAGCTACCTGCCGGCAGAGTCCGACAGCGGCATGTTTGGGGGTAATTCGAACTGGCGCGGGCCGATCTGGATGCCGGTCAACGCTTTGATCATTCGTGCTCTGATGCACTACTACGCCTATTATGGCGACAACTTCACAATAGAGTGCCCCACCGGCTCGGGCAACCTGATGAATCTTTTCGAGGTCGCCCGGGAAATCGCCAATCGCCTGACCCGGATCTTTCTGCGCGATGAGACCGGGCGGCGGCCGATGTTCGGCGGAGCCGAAAAATTTCAACGCGATCCTTACTGGCGTGATAATTTGCTGTTCTACGAGTACTTCCACGGCGATAACGGCGCCGGCATCGGCGCCAGCCACCAGACGGGGTGGACCGGGATCGTTGCCGGCCTAATCGAGATCTTCGGGAAGCTCGATGCTCAGACTTTTCTACAAGGTGGCCGAGGAGCAACCTTCGGGAGAGAGAAAGAAAGGGTGTAGGTTGGGCGGCCAACCTCTGCGATGCCCCAGAGCCTCGCTGTCGTTATTCTCGCGTACTATGCGAGCGCAATTCCCGCAAGGAGCGGACCCCCCTCAACCTCGTGGCACCGCTTTTCCGCCATCTCCCCGTGGATCTTCGTCCTGTTCTTGAGCTACGTGACAGCCTTGGAATTTGGCCACCTGTTCGGGCCAGGCGAGGTACGACGACTTTTCTCCACCTACCGCCCCTCGGAGCTTCAGTTGACGGCGGCAGCGAATTCGCGAGCTGCTCCGCTTGAGCCGCCTTGCCGACGCTCACTCGGTCGACGAGTTCCGCGAGCCGGCCAGCGCCACGCACCGCGAGCTGATCAACATTATGCGGCGGCTCGCCCGGCAGAGTCGGTGAGCTGACATTCCGCGGCGTTGGCAGGCGCGATCGGTAAGAGATACGCTAGCTAACTGCCCAATGGTAGATTGTGACATGAGCGAGCGCTTTTATCTCACAGCCACGCCGACGGAAATCAAAAGGCAGTTCAAGCTCGACAAGGTGCCCGAGCTCGTGCCGCGCTATAACATCGCGCCGACGCAGCCTTCGCCGATCGTCATCGCCAAAGACAAGAGCAGAGAGCTCCTGATGGCTCGCTGGGGCTTGGTGCCTGCCTGGTCGCGTGACCTCTCGACCGGCGCCGGCATGATCAATGCCCCCGCCGAGACATTGGAGGCGAAGCCGGCATACCGGGTCGCCTTTCAATCGCAGCGGTGTCTCGTGCTCGCCAACGGGTTCTATGAGTGGCAGGTGCGCGGCGCCCGGAAACAGCCTTACAAAATAGCGGTGCGAAGCGGGGCGCTGATCGGGTTTGCCGGATTATGGGAAAGATGGACGCCGGAAACCGGTGAGGCCGTCGAGACATTCACCATCATCACAACAGAAGCCAGCCGTCTGGTGCGAGAGGTGCACGATCGCATGCCGGTGATCATCGCGCCGACCGATCACCAACGCTGGCTGACGGCATCGGCTGACGCGGTAAAAAGACTGCTCGTACCCTATACGACCGGGCTGACCATTGTTCCGGTCGGTGATCGAGTAAACAGCATCAAGAACGATGACGTTTCCCTGCTGCAGCCAGCGACGGACTTATAATGGCGTCGGCCACGGGGTGCTGATGAATATCGATCGCGAGACATTAAAGGTCGCTCCCTGTCTCGAACTTGCCGTGACGTACAAGCGTGAGGTTCGCGTCGGGATTGAGCGCATCTGGGAAAATATATTCGACTGGGAGCATCTCCCTGTCCTGCACGAGATCTACTTCAACGCAGTCGAGCTTATCGACATGGGCTGCTGGGGTTGGCGGGTCGCACTGACGAAAAGGCCCGGCACACTAGGCCGGCGGTTGGTTCTCGAGCTGCGGGCCGACCGAGCCAATGCCCGGTACCGGGTTCAAACCCTCGCAGGCGACGGGACAGGAACCGAGATTTGGACGTTGCTGGAACCGGTCGGGCTGCACCAGACGGCGATCGAGGTGCGGTATTATCTGCCGGAGCGGCGTCCGGAAAGGCTCAAAGCTCTCGCCGAGAAATATCGGTGCAGCTGCAAGCAGCTGTGGGACGAGGACGAGGCGATGATGATGCGCCGCGACGACATGACGGCGCGTGCCGCTGCCCGGCCCGGGCGATCCGGAACCCCCCTCCCCCTCTTCCTGGGCAGCATATCCGAGATTCGGCGCCGGCTACCGCTGGTAGTCGAATTCGATGGCGAAGACGTCCGGCTCATCGAGCTGGATGATGGCACTCTCCTCGCCCATGCCACCACTTGCCCGCATTGGCTCGGACCGCTCGACGAGGCCGCACCGGAAAACGGGGTCGTGCGTTGCCCTTGGCACGGCTATCTATTCGATGTGCGGACCGGCGAGAGCGCTGATGGGCGGGGTTATCGGCTTGCGGTGGCGCCGCGCGTAGTGGTCGACCCCGGAACCGGAGGGGTGAGCCTCATCCCGTGCGCGCGAGCTTCGTAGCTGGCGCCGGCCGGCCGAGATTCGGCAATAACACCGTCAACAGGCCGATCGCCGGCAGGAACGCGCAGATCTGGTAGACAAAATCGATGCTGGTCGCGTCGGCGAGCCGGCCGAGCGCCGCCGCCCCAACCCCGGCCATGCCGAATGACAGGCCGAAGAACAGCCCCGCGACGGTTCCGACCTTGCCGGGCACCAGTTCCAGCGCATAGACGATGATCGCCGAAGAGGCCGAGGCCAGGATCAGGCCGATCACCACGGTCAAAATCCCGGTCCAGAACAGATCGGCGTAGGGCAACACCAGAGTGAACGGCAGGACACCGACGACCGAGATCCACAAGACCCGCTTGCGGCCGATGCGGTCTCCGACCGGGCCACCAATCAAAGTCCCCACTGCGACCGCCGCCAGAAAGGCGAACAGGTAGAACTGCGCGCTCTCGACGGAGAGGTGGAATCTGCTGATCAGGTAGAAGGTGTAATAGCTGTTGAGGCTAGCGGTATAGAAAGATTTGGAGAAGACCAGCGCCAACAGGATCACCACCGACCAGGCGACTTTGCGCCGGGACAGATGGTTGCGCTCGACCGCATGCCGGGAACCCTGGCGCACCGGTGAGGCCCGCTCTCTGCGGTACCAATTCCCGACGCCGAACAGCACGGTCGCCGCCAGAAGCGCTGCCGAAGAGAACCAGGCAATGCTCGACTGCCCCTTTGGGATCACGATGAAGGCGGCCAGAATCGGCCCGAGCGAGGAGCCGATATTGCCGCCGACCTGAAACAGGGACTGCGCCAAGCCATGCCGGCCGCCCGAGGCCAGGCGCGCGACGCGTGAGGCCTCCGGGTGAAAGACTGCGGAGCCCGACCCGACCATTGCCGCCGCGAGGATCAGCATCGGGTAACTGCGGGCGCTTGCCAGCAACAGCAGACCGAAGAGGGTCGCGCCCATCCCGACAGCGAGCGAATAAGGCTGCGGCCGATGGTCGGAAATGAGGCCGACCGCCGGTTGCAGCAGCGACGAGGTCAGCTGCATGATCAAGGTTATCAGCCCGATCTGCGCGAAGCTGAGTCCGTAGGTGCCCTTCAACATCGGGTAGAGCGCCGGCACCAGCGACTGCATCATGTCGTTCAAGAAATGCGAAAAGCTCAGCGCCAGGATCACCGAAAAGGTGGCGCCTTCCGCGACCCGGCGGCTTTGCACCCTGCGGGTTTCGCTCTGTTCGGCAGATACGCTCGTGCTCATCATTCCTTTCCGCGCGACCGCCGACGCAGTCGTCGCCACTGCGCGCCAAGTTAGCCGAATTATGGCGTGATTTCGTGCAATTACTGCCGGCGTTTGCACCATATCAGCCATTCGAACCGAGACCTTGTTGCTACAGCTGCGCAGGCGCTTGCGAGGCGGTTGCCGGCGCCCTAACCTCGATGTTCCGATCCTTGTGCAAATGGGAGCGCCGAGATGATCAAGCTAAACCGCATCGGCCACGTCAATCTGAGGGTCGCCGACCAGGAGGCATCAAAACGGTTCTACTGCGACGTGCTGGGGTTCAGAATCGCCGAGGAAGACCCCGACCACGGCGGTGTCTTCATGACCTTGGGCGATAACTTTCATACCCTCGACATCGGACAGCACCCCTCCCCGGACGATGCTCCGCGGCCACAACGCGGGCAAATCGGGCTCGCCCATATAGCGTTCCAGGTCGACAACTATGCGGCGCTGCGGGAGGCCTATGCCCACCTGATCGAGAACGGCGTCGAAATCATGCGCGCCGCCAATCACGTCAATCAGCGCAGCATCTACTTTGCCGATCCCGACGGCACCGTGCTCGAGATCTATTACGAGCTGCCCTACGCGCTGGACCTGTTCCCGAACGGCCGCAGCGACGAGGACGAGGCGCTCCCGGTCAGTGGTCCCGGCGCCCCGCTGCCCCAATGGCTTCTCGAAGATTGGCCGGCAGCAGAGATGAAGGCGAAGATCGAGGGCCT
>Ga0070698_100003840_pt1 | contig 16518 bp, 14 predicted proteins | sample KBSK1502metaG_FD_65477 | JGI IMG/M metagenome (GOLD analysis project Ga0070698, IMG submission 65477) | Corn, switchgrass and miscanthus rhizosphere microbial communities from Kellogg Biological Station, Michigan, USA - KBS K1-50-2 metaG | ecosystem: Host-associated > Plants > Roots >...
TCAGCCAGATCGGCAGAAATCGTCAGGCTACCTTCATAGTCCAGGCTCGCCCCCGTGACGGTGGCGCGGTGAATCTTTGATTTGAGGAGAGCGAGTTGCATCGATTCGATTTGCAGGGCGCCCGTATCAGCCCCGAAAGCCTTCGGGACTCACAGAGACGCCCTACAATTCTAGATGGCGCCGGCTTTTCTAAGCGCCTTAAAGGCGCCGTGTTTGTTGATTGTCTTCAGACCGCGTGCGGTAATGCGAATGCGCACAAACTTCTTTAGCTCAGGCACCCAAATACGCTGACGCCGCAGGTTCGGCGCGAAAATGCGCGGCACATTTTTCGTGACGTGTCGGCCGACACCGCCCTTCTTTTTAGCCAGGCCGCGCCGGTGGATGACGCTACCGCGCGTGGCTTTCGATCCCGTGATTCTGCAAACTCTGGACATGATATAACCTCAAAAACAGGCGCGTAAGCTGCCGCGCATCAGTCCACCGGTCAAGTGGATGTTAAGGCAATGATGAAATCCGAATGACGAATGAGAAAGCCCGAATGACGGGCCTGATTCGTTAAATCGTTACCCGGCTCAGACTGGTAACATCCGGTTTTCGATTCAACGCTTCAACGAATTAACGCGGCGCAGTTGTCTATTCATGGTTGAACGCGCAACTGGCGGAGGCGGTCAAATTTAGCTCGCACAAGGACCAGTCGACTCTGCAAAATCAACATTTCGCATAACCAGTGCACAAAAATAATCACAAACTGCGGATTGGGATTGTCGGAGCGGGCAATATCGTTCGCGCTCGCCATTTGCCGGCTTTGAAGAAACATCCGGAGGTCGAGATCGTTGCCGTCTCTAATTCAACGTACGAAAGCTCCGAAAAATTTTGCCAGGAATACTGCCCCTCAGCCACGCCGATGCGGAATTGGCCCGAGCTGCTTGCCCTGCCGGACATCGACATTATCTGGATTGGTACGCCGCCGGTAATGCATTCGGCCGTGACCGTTTCCGCGCTTGAGGCCGGCAAACACGTCTTTTGTCAGGCGCGTATGTCGATGGACCTGGCGGAAGCCGAGGAAATGCTCGCCGCATCAAAGCGTTATCCCGAACTGGTGACCATGCTTTGTCCGCCCCCAATGGGAATGCGGGCTGATTTGCTCGTGAAAAAACTCCTGGCCGAGGATTACATCGGCCATCCGCACCACGTGCGATTGCAAAGTTTTGCCGGCAACTATTTGGATCCGGGCGCTCCGCCGCATTGGCGGCAGCGGATTGAAATTAGTGGCCTCCACGTTCTCACGCTTGGGATTTACGTCGAGGTTTTGCAGCGCTGGCTCGGAGACATCAATGGTGTCTTCGCGCGCAGCAAAATTATTCTGCCGGTTCGTCAGGGCTACGAAGTCATCATCCCCGATTTGCTCACCGTCCTTTGCGCTTTCGACAATGGAGCCGAAGGCGTGCTCGAGTTCAGCGGCATCGATACGCTTGCGCCAAGCGACCGGGTGGAAATTTACGGCAGCAGCGGCACGCTCACTTACGATTTCGGTTCGGGTGTAGTGCAAGCGGGTAAGGTTGGCGATCGTGGGCTGCACGTTGTCGAGCTTCCCTCAGAATTGGAAACCGAATGGCGTGTGGAAGAAGATTTTCTAGCCGCGGTCAAATCCAAGGGCCGCGTGCGTCCCCATCCAAATTTTGAAGATGGCGTTCGCTACATGCGCGTCGTGCAAGCCGTTGCCGACTCTCGCGCCCGCAATGAATGGGTGGCGATTAAACGCTAAACGCAGCACGCTTTGCCCCTAGGGAGTCATCGCGTCACCCACGAGAAATCGTCTCACCACAAGTGACCAGACCAGCAGCGTGATCAGTTGGTACCACGCAAAAAAGCGGTCGTAGCCCCGCCGGTGGGCAATGAGTCCGCCCCCAGCAAGCACCGCGTATTGGCCGACAAAGGGAAGGTACCAGATCGGATGAAAGATATCCCCGTGAATTGCGGTTTGCGTGATGTCGAGCAAACACATCGCAATGAACGTGGAATAATAGCCCGCCCGGTTCCGTTCAAAGCGACCCTTGTGTTCTTCTTCTTCCGATAGATCCGGTGGATAAAGGAAAACGGTCAGCATGTACAGCGTGATGGTCCAAACGATCAGCACGAGGAACTTGTCGAAGCTCCAGTTGACCTCGGTATTCCACTTAAACGTGACCCACCATTGCAAAGCCAGCAGCAACAGCGTCGCGAGGGTTAGGACAATATGGACCTCGTCGAGTGGGGTCTCGTTCCGGCGATAAAACGCCCTGCCTGCACCAGCAATCAGGTTGGTTACGCCCAGACCGATGATGATCGACATCAGCGCGGCGATGAACTCGAAACTGCTCATGAGATTCTGCGCATTCTGCATGACGGGCCGAGCTTATTCGGGATTGTCTTACAAAATCGAGCGACAAATGGGAATTCCCGCATGCGCGCGCTGGGGAGCGCAGGCTGGCAGCTGTGCTCCCCAGAAATACGCGAGACACGTGCGCTACCCACACCGGCCACTACCGCGCACCAGGCGGACTCGTCTTGGGTAACAACCAGCTCAACGCGTCATTCAAATCGGACAGCGCTGTGTCTTCGATCGGATCATTGTGATGAGCGCCGCGTAATGAGATCACACGCTTCTCGCCGGCATAAGCATCGAGCACGAGGCGGTGATACCGGGCCGGCACGACTTCGTCTTTTTGCGCCAGCAGAAAAATCGCCGGTGCATGAAGCGCTTTCGCATTTTCAATGCTGTCGAGGTCTTTCGGAATCTGTAACGCAACCGGACCTGCCAGCAGCCACAGATTCCACCACCCAAATCGACGCAGGATCATTTCGCGCAACGGCGGAGGATTCTGCAGAATCAATCCGGCAACCGCGCGATGCGCCGCGACATGTAGCGCCGCGGTTGCACCGATGCTGGTCCCGAAAGGGACGATTGGACGGTCAATTGCATGACGTCGCAATTCATCAAATGCTGCAAGCGCAGCCGGCCCGATCTTGGAAAGCCGCGCTTGCCCGGTGCTGCCTCCGAATCCGGGATAATTTACTCCCCAGATTTCGACTGCACGGTCACTCCACATCTCCGCCTCTTCAATGGGCCAACGCTCGGCGCGATCTGCGTTGCCATAAAAGCGCAAAATGTACACGTCCGCATTACCTTTAGATCGTGCCGCCTGGGATTGCGCGATCCACAATTCCAATTGTCCATTTTCGAATGGAATAGTTTTCCTAACCGCACCGCCCGCATTGATCGGTGTTCTTGTTGGAAACAAAATCAGATGGTCCGGCAAATGACCGAAAAACATCGCGGTTAAATATACAACTCCGACTGCAAGCAAGCGCCAGTGCGGTGGGAGAGCTCTTAGCTTCACATTTGTTTTAGGAACGCAAGAACGCGCGACTCATAATCAACTCTTGCAGCTTGATGGAGATCGACGTGTCCGGCGTTTGGTACGGACCAAAGTTGCTTTGGCGATCTCGCGCGCTCAAACAGCATCCGTGTGTCGGCTGTTCTGGTGTTTCTATCTTTTTCGCCGCTCATGACGAACACTGGGCACTGGACGTCGCCAATGTGATCGACCGGACGCAATTGCGAAGCCGAAACACCAAGTCGCCATTGCAATTGATTCAACAGGAGAGGGGTCAGGAATCGGCCGACGCCGCCGAGGTAATTTTCCATCCGATTGCGTGTGGCGATCTCGATGGTGGTATAGACTTCCTCGAGCAAGAGCGCATCGACCTTTAGCGGGGGCGTTGCGAGCAAAGCAGCTACGCCTCCTAATGAACTGCCAATGATTGCAACTCGATCGGTTGGCCTAGTGCGGCGGATAAAATCCGTCGCAGCGAGCACGTCGCGACTTTCTTTCCAGCCAAACGTGATGTGATCGCCTTTGGTTTCGCCAGTTGCCTGGAAATCAATTAGCAACACGGAATAACCGGCGTGTTGCAAAAATCGCGCGCGATCGACCATGCTTAAACGATTCGCGCGGATACCTGGTAGAAGTAAGACAGAGCCTCTGCTGCCGTTGTGGCCTGGACACCACCAACCATGGACATTAGCGCCCGAGTCGCTTGCAAAACTGACGCCTTGCGCGTTCAGGTCAGCGGGAGGATTTCCAACTCGGGTTTGCACCGGATGCGCAAGCAGCCATCCAGCGGAAATTGCACACACAATCGCAATGCCGATCAAGGTCCCGAAGGTGACAAGTAGCCGTTTCATTTTGTGTTCTGAGCTCGGGAGCTTTTTGAAATAGCCGCCCGCGCGTCGTTGTGCACGACTATCGGGGCTACTTCGTCTCAAGCTTTCGGTACCCAACCACGAGCAGCACGATCAAAGCCGCTAGGAGCGAGAGGAACTTTAGTTGGGCGGAAAGCTCCGACCAATAATTAAAGTAGCCATCGGTCACGCTGAAGATGCCGCCGAACATTAGCCCTGTTCCGATAGCTGGCATGGCTAGAAATGCGCCGACGATGACTGTGATGAGGCCGAGCGGCAGAGCGACTGCGAAGAGATGCTTCTCAAACACCCTCTCAGCAGCTCGATACTCGGCGTCCTTCTTCTGATACTCCGCAGAATTCGAATCAATCAGCGGTGTAACATGGTAGTCCTGCCATCGCGGCTCCGGCGAGAACGTGCCGACTCCGTAGTGAATCATCGCCGGAAAAACGACGGCGATGCCAAATGCGAGTGCGAATTTCTTTGCAATCATGCCCAAATGCTACGCCTGCCAACGCGTCCTGCGTTAATCGATAATCTTTTTACCGATCATCGATTTTAGTGATGAGTCTGCTGCTGGTCCGTAGAAACAGTCCGTCCGGACATCACTCGTTGGGCCGACGACTACAGCGGCGCGAAACTAATTTCGCTGATGTGACGAGCTCGCAAGCGCTACGGAGCCGATGTAACCGTGGATTTGGCTTCGTTGGTTTTCTCCGCAGCACCGAGGAATCGCTGATACAGGAATGACGCGACCATTGCGATGATGGCGACCACTACGAACGCGCTGATACGATAAAGTTGGTCCAGTTGCGAAAGGTCGTGAAAGAAAAGTTTGACGACGGTGAGACCGAGTAAACCGAGACTGGCATAACGCACAGGCGCAATTTGCTTGCGGATACCAACGATAAGCATCAATAGCGCGAACAACGCCCAGGCGATGCTATAACTCATGTCGCGCGCGAAATTCCCTGAGAAGTGAAACGTCAACGCGGCCGCGCCCGGCGTGCTGAAGTAATCGGCGATCTCGATGTTCACCATTAAAAAGACGAGCACCGTGCCTAGTGTGTAAAGCAAGGGCAGCACATTAGACCTGAGCACGAGATGGCGCGGCGGCGCGAGGAATCGCCCGGCTGCGAAAAGACATATTGTCGCGATGCCGTAGGTGTAAAGATACCAATTAAGGATTGGAAACGCGGCGTGCGGATGATAACTCAGCACGGCCGGATTGAGGGCAAGCCGCGCAAAGACAACCGCGAGCAAAACGACACCTGTCAGGCGCAGTCCCGGATGCGGAACGCGATGAAACAGCCAGCAAAGCGCTGCACCCTCCAAGGCCCAGCCCACCGTGATCCATTGTCGATCAAACTGGATCGGGAAAATCAGCGTGATAAAGAACAGTGCTGCGCCTCCAAAGAGTGCGAGTTGCGCATTTCGGGCCAGGCTGCTTAATGATGTGCGTTTAAGCACTACAAAAAGTCCGAGGAGCGAGGGCAGAGCAAATGCCAGGGGTATTAGACCAGGGATATGACTCGGATAAGCGCTGCGAACAACCTCATACACCAGATAAAATTGCAACGGTCCAGCTAGCGCGGCCGCAGCCCATGGCGCAGTTTTCCCCGCAAATTTCCGATGGAAAATGAAAGGAAAGATCGTGAACAATGCGTAAAACCCGAGATACCAAGTCAGCGGTAGCGTGGCACGCGTAGGATCGAAATGTTGGAAATGCCACGCGTGTTCCAATGCGAGTACGCAAACGAGCCCGATCGCCGGGAGCACGTCTAGCAACAGGATTTCGCTCATGCCGAGAAGCAAAATGACCAGCAACAATGCGAGCCCAAATACCGCGGATGGATTCACAAGTGGCAACCGCAGCGTGACCATGGTTAACAGCAGAAACGGCATCGCGGCGGACAACGCTGGAAGCTGAACTGAAAGATTCCAGGGATCGGTGATGTCGCCGAAGAGTTTTGGCGCGCGTGTTCCCGCCTCCACGAAATGCCGGCAGGCCCAACTTGCGGCGAGCAGAAAGAAAATCGCAAAGCTCCCGAGGATGCACAGCGCTGTCGGCAAACCAGTGAGCTCGCTTGGAATCCTCAGCAGCCACCCGCCTACCGCTATCAAAGTTAGCAGGAGCATGGCGAGAATCGGGAGCAGCCTGCCCGTTGCCAGGACGAGACCGAACGCGAGAAGGTCGACAATCAACACGAACGGCCAAACGACAATTGAAAGCCCGGTGATTTGAAAAATCGGCATCAACATCAGCGCGAGCGACACAGCGGGAAATGCCTGACTCCACCACGGGACATGAATCTTGCGCAGACGTTGCAGCACAAGCGGGGTCGCGGAATGAAACAGCGCGAAAACAAAATAGAATGTCAGCGCCATATAAAGATATGCAGAGGTGAGATACCAGTTAGTCCATGCGGCGAGAAGAATGAATGCCGCTAGCCCTGCGAGGGCGTTAACAATAGTCAATCTGCTTTCGAGCAACGTGAGTGCGAGAACGCCCAAGTCGACAATGAAAACATAGCTGAACAAGAGCGTTGGCCGGTGCGCGATCGTTGGGAACGAGAGCAGGTAAAACGCTGAGAGGGTCGCTGCGCCTGCGAGCCCGAGCGCGCAAGCGAGAAGCTCATGATTTGTTTTTCTGGTTCGTTTTGCCCATCCTACCGCCGCGAGAAACAGACCTTGGAATCCGGCAAACACCGCCATGGCAATAAGCACTTTGTTGCCGAGGAAATATTTTTCCGGAACAAAGAACGTGGTGATCCAGGCGAACTGCATTAACGCTGTTCCTAGTGCGCCTAGAATAGCAACCGCATTCCATCGTTGCCGTTGCGCAACCGCGAGGAGACCGACATCGAGCAACGCGATATAGACGAAGAGGCCGAGAGGGTAATCTTCACCGGTCGAAAGCAATAGCGGCGTGAGAAAGCCGCCCGCGATCCCAAGAACGGCGACGACCATCGCATTCAACCGGACGGCGAGTAGGAACGCGACCGCCGTGATCAACGTCATCAATAAAAACGTTGGAATGAGACCAAAGAATGCGAAGTGATAATAAGCTCGACAGGAAAACGTCACGGCATAGAGCACCAGGATTCCTGTCGCGCAGAGGGTCTGTGCGGTGACGGCGTTTTCCTTCCGTTTAAGAAGCAGACCCCCGATGACAAGGCCTGCGCCAATAACAAAGCCGATGGCAATCCGCAGCTCCGGCGAGATGAGATTGTGCTCAAACGAATATTTCACGAAAAACGCCACGCCCAGGAAAAGCGCGAGCCCGCCGATCCAAGCGAACAGCTTCGCGCCCATGAATTGCTCCCAATTAATCGGTGGTCTGGGCGGCGTTGCGATTCGAGGAACGGCTTCTTTGATGAAACTTTCGGGAATTGGCGGCGGCACCGATACTTTCTCTTGCCGGATTGGAGCGGTTGTTGCGATTGGAACCGGTATCGGGACGGCTTCCATCGCTGCCATAGCGACTTCAGGTTGCACGGCGGGGACGACCTCCGGCCGCAAATTGCGTACTTCGTTTTCGAGTGACGACAATCGCGCGGCTAAGTCGTCGACGTTGCGCTTTGCGCTCTTTGCTTTGGCGAGCGCGACGAACGGCAGGATGATAATCGCAATCAACAGACCGATGATGAACAGGACTAGGAGTTCCATTTGTTTGTTAGTTTTGACCGAATATCCGGCCCTGCTGCAGAGGATAACTGCTTTGCGCGGCAAATGTTAATTGATAAAAATTGCGGATTTCATCGACGCTTTCGATCATGAACATTCACCACCTCGAACTATTTTACTTCGTCGCAAAACACGGCGGCATTGCGGCCGCGGTCCGCAATATCCCTTACGGCATCCAACAACCTGCAGTGAGCGGGCAAATTGCGAAGCTGGAGGAGTCGCTAGGCAGCAAGCTGTTTCAGCGACGACCATTCGCGCTTTCGCCGGCAGGGCTGGAACTATTCGAGTTTATCAAACCGTTTTTCGACAACATCGAGATCGTTGGTGAAAAGCTACGTCAGAACAGGTCGCCGCAATTACGCATTGCTGCGCCGTCAATCGTGCTCCACGACTACATTCCGGAGCTGCTGCAGAAGCTTCGGAGTAAATTGCCCGAGTTCCGGCTCTATCTGCACGAGGCGGCGCGCGCCGAAGCGGAGAGATTACTCCTGGCGCGAGATGTCGATCTTGCGATTACCCTGGTTGAGAAAAAATCGCGCGCTGGGATTCAGGTTCGACCATTACTCGAGCTACCGTTGATTCTGCTGGTCCACAGAAATTCCGGGCTGGCTCGCGCCGGGGAGTTGTGGAAGCGAGACAAGATCGAAGAAACGCTGATCAGTTTCCCGCGAACGGATCCCGTTCACGCTTCCTTTCAGCGCGGTCTTAAACGCCTTGGAGCGGAATGGTTTTGCGGCATCGAGGTCAATTCGGCTCGCTTGATCGAGCGTTACGTCTCGAGCGGTTATGGAATCGGTTTGGCAGTGGCAGTCCCAGGCTTCAAGCCCGCCGCAGGGGTTCGCGTTTTGGAGCTGCCGAATTTCCCCTCGGTTGTTGTGGGCGCGTCGTGGTCAGGAAAGCTTTCGAATATTTCAAAGCAATTGCTCTCCGAGCTTGAGACCGAAGCCCAAGTGCAAACGCGCCGAATGAAAAGCGCAGCCCGCCGTTAACTGGAACGTTCACAGGTTGCGACCGCGAGGAGCTAATCGGCTTCGCTTTGAGCATCGATTAACTTTTCTTCAAGTCAGCCAGATCCTTGAGCACTTCCTCGCTGTGCCCGGCGGGTTTGACGCCGGTGTACACCTTGGCGATTTCGCCTTTGGGATTAATGATGAAAGTGTTGCGCGCCGCGAGTTTGCTCCCTTTGTAGTCCATTATCGAACCGTATTCTGTCGAGACCTTCGCGTCAGGGTCCGCGAGCAATTTGAAATTGAGTCCTTCCTTGGTGCAGAAGTCTTTGTGCGATTGGGCCGTGTCCACGCTCACGCCGAGAATGATCGCTCCAGATTCTTCGTATTTCGCAAGATCGCGTTGGAAGTTGCGCGCTTCCATCGTGCAACCGCTGGTAAAATCTTTTGGGTAAAAATAGAGCACGATCCATTTGCCGTGATAATCCTTCAGACTTACCTGCGAACCGTCTCCAGTCGTCAGGCTGAAATCGGGCGCAGCCTTTCCGACCTCCGGTTGCTGTTGAGTCTCCGCTGCTGCCATCGACGCCAACGTGCCAAGACCAATGGCCGCTGACAAGATCATGTTTCTCATATTCATGCTTCAGTGTTCGAGTGCATAGGCAGCTAGTCAAGGAACGAGAGCCTGAAGCCTTTCGAACATGAATCAAAAGGTAACAGGCCAGGAAGCCACCATTGCTTGAAGGAAAGGCTTGCACGCTATTGTGTGTTTGAGGCAAAACTGTGCCGCATGGCACAAATGGTCGCATCGCCACATGTCGAATTGAAATCTGTGCGGCTGATTCTTGGCTTGATCGCCTGCATTGGGCTTGTCCTGACCTTCTTTACCCTGCTGTTCGGGTTCACCTCGATCCCGGCAAATTCCGTTGGGGTGAAGACGCGCTTTGGCGCTTACCACGATATCGTCAATCCCGGACTCGCGTATGCGATCCCCTATATCGACCAGATACACACCGTGCCAACCCAACGCCTGCTAAAACTGGAGTTTGGTTTTGCTACGCCGAACGCCACCAACGCTTACCAGGGCGACATGGAACCGGAGGAAACCGAAACCATGATCACAGGCGATCTCAACACTGCCCTTGTGCCGTGGGTTGTGCAGTACCGGATTACCGATCCTAAAACGTATCTGTTTGGGGCACGCGAACCGGAGAAAACATTGCGGGATCTATCCGAGAGCGTGATGCGCGAAGTGATCGGCGATCGCACCGTGGACGAAGTGCTTACAGTTGGGCGACACGACATTGAATCATCGACTTTGAAACGTCTGGCCGATCTTTGTTCGCAGTACGGCCTGGGAATTCAGATCCAGCAAGTACAACTCGCCACAGTGCGTCCGCCGCCAGCCGTGCAGGCTGCCTTTAACGAGGTCAACCAGGCACAACAGGAAAAGCAGACGGCGATTAATCAAGCCTGGGCGGTGTATAACGACGCCGTTCCAAACGCGCGCGGCCAGGCGAAGGAGCGCGAGAAACAGGCCGAAGCGTATGCTTTCCGCCGGGTGAACGAAGCGAAGGGCGAAGCACAAAAATTTTCATTGTTGCTGGCCGAGTATCGGAAAGCGCCCGAGGTAACGCGGCGCCGTCTTTATCTCGAAGCGATGCAAGCGATTCTGCCCAATTTGCAAAAGAAAATCATCGTCGATGACAGCTTGAAGAACATTCTCCAGACATTGCCGCTGCTGCCGGCGGATCAAACCAAGCCGTCCCAATGAACGTGATCGATGTTACTCCACGTCCCGCGGCCGTCTCGGCGATTGTGCGCTTTTTACAGAGTCGGTTGATGTCGATCCTGGGGATTCTTTTCATTCTTACCGCACTCAAATGGGGAACGCTGCTTTTTGTTGTTCATCAATACGAAACGGTCATTATCACGCGTTTCGGCAAAATCGTTCGCACGGTCACCAGTCCGGGACTGAAGGTCAAGCTACCGATCATCGACAAGGTGCACCGCCTCGACAAACGGATCCTCGCCTGGGACGGGCCGTCCACTGAATGTCCCACCAAAGACAAGCTCTACATTATCGTCGACTGTTTCGCCAGGTGGCGTATCAGCGATCCGTTCCTCTACTACAATCGTCTCAATGACGAGCGCAGTGCGCTCTCTCGCCTGGACGACATTCTGGGGAGCGAAACGCGGACCGCTGTTGCCGCGCACGATCTTGTAGAGATTATCCGCGTTACCAAGGGACGAAAACCGCTGCGTGACGAAGAGCTGGAGAAAAGCGGCACCCTCTTGCCCAGCACGATCCCAGAAATCCAACTCGGTCGCGGCGAGATTGAAAAACAAATCACCGAACGCACACGCCAGAAGATTTCCGATTTCGGAATCGAGCTCCTCGATGAACGATTCAAGCGTAGCAAATACAATCCAGCCGTTGCGGAGAAAATTATTGAACGCATGTCGAGTGAGCGACATCAGATCGCTGCACGCTTTCGTTCCGAAGGCCGCGGCGAAGCCGCAAATATCAGCGGCCAAAAAGAAAGCGATGTGGCCTCAATCAGTTCCGCTGCCACCCGGAATGCGCTGGAGACTGAAGGGAAGGCCGACGCAGAGGCGGCTTCCATTTATGCTGCTGCATTCAACCCGCCTGATGCACAGGAGCTTTACACATTTCTTCGCAGCCTCGACGTGATGCGCGCCGCGTTCGAAAAGGATACCACGGCGGTTATTTCCACTAACAGCGATCTAGGCCGGATGCTCAAGTCGATGGCGGAAGCCGTCGCTCCACCAAAGCCGGCGCATTAACCAGTCAATGCCCCAGGGTTCGGTGAGAATCTGGACGATTGGTCATTCGACGCGGACGATTGACGAATTCATTTCGTTGCTTCAGGCGAATCAAATCCGATTGCTTGCAGATGTTAGAACCTTACCCGGATCGAGGCGTTATCCGCAGTTTAATAAGGAGACGCTAGCGGACTCGTTAAGCAAAGTCGGAATTCGCTACGAACACTTTCCCGAGCTCGGAGGGCGGCGAAAACCAAGAAGCGATTCGCGTAATCTCGCCTGGCGCAATGCGTCGTTTCGCGGCTACGCCGATTACATGGAGACAGATGAGTTCCAAAAAGGTGTTAAGCGTCTTCTGGATTTTGGCGACGACGCCGGACCAACTGCGATCATGTGCGCCGAAGCGGTCTGGTGGCGTTGTCATCGGTCGCTGATTTCTGATTGCCTTAAAGCGCGGGGCTTTGAGGTGATGCATATTTTCGATGGAAACAAAACTGAGCCGCATCCATACACTTCGGCAGCGAAAGTTGTGAATGGGAAACTAAGTTACGCAGAAAATACACTGCTCTAGCGGCAGTCAATGAGTCTGGCGTCATCTGAAGTGAAAGCACGCGGCCGTCACGGCAAAAGCATTGATTAGATTTGCCAGAGTCGAGCGGTTCCACCTCAGCGAGGAGCGGTTACCCGTCCCAGAAACAAACAGACGCCGCTTGGGACGTGTTGAATGGCATAAATGAATGGGTGATCGACTTTCACTTCAATTGGCGGCGGTTTTGGACCTCGAATCGCTGTGGCCCTCATCATCACAACCGCAGTTGCGGCGGCCGCTTCCGTTCCTTTTTCGTCCACAGCAATGAAGGTCTTGTGAAAGACATTGGAGATGTAGAGATAATCATTCGGCTTGCGTGGCGCCATCTTGTCGAAATTCGCGCTGCCTCGCGGAATATCGAATGCGCTTTTCATTCCAAGCGCCTGAAGTTTTTCCGCGAGCGCAATGGTCGGCGGTTCCAGTTTGAACTTTGGCAAATGCAAATCGACATCCTGCGCTTCGAGCTTTGTGCACCCTGCTAAAAGGTCCGCGCTGAGCTTCGTTTCCAATGCACGCAGGCCATTGACCTCGTCGGGAAGAAGAACAAGAAATTGGAGATCGTCTCCGGCATACGGAAGGCTGACTGCGGTAAAGCCCTCGCGCTTGGCGTAACCAAATCGTGTGGTTGTCCGCATCATGGGAACATTGGCGCGTGCGCCGGCGCGGACATGGAACGGTTCCGGCTGAGTTGCCTTATCGGAGAATGGATTCGTCCACGGTGCTTTGAGATAAAGAGCGTTCGCCAGGACGAGCCGTGTCAGTTTATTCAGTGCATTTGCGGGAATGAGATCACGAATTTTGTCGTGCGTCTGGTCTGCCACCCAGTTGTTGATGTGCTGGGTCGCCGCCGCGGGATCTGCAACGAAATTAAGCGGCTCAAATGCAGCGCCGTAGTTTTGTCTTACCAGCGACAGGAAATTCTGACGAAAATCGTAGTCTGTTTGAGCAAAGAGGCGGTTGGCGATGTTTAACGTGATCGGCTCGCCCGGGCCGCCGAATTCCTTGGATTTCTTCACGAGTTCGGCCGTCTTCGCGCTCATTTCTTCCAGCGAATGCTGAAGCGATGCGAACGAGGGGGCCACCGCACTCGCGTCGCTTGGAAAATGCAGCACGCGCGCCATCTCTGTCCGAGTGTCGCCATCTGCGCCGGCAAACGTCATGGCCAGGGCGGTTTCAATTGAAAACGGTGACACACAAAGGTTCTCGTTGCCCGTGGCGAGTTGACGATGAAGATCGACCCCGAGTTCGTTTGTCGCCCTGGCCGCTAAGTCGAAGTTTGTTGTGGCGTGCGCCATTGTAACGACTAATGCGCCAAATAACTGCAAGATCAAAAGCCGTTTCATGTCAGCCATGAAACACTGAAATTGCGGACCTTGCGACGCTAATTTGCTGCGTTGAAGAGAGCGCATTCCGTGTGACAATTTCCTCATGAACGACGCGAAAATCCAAACTCGCGCTGATATTTCCGACTCTGATAAGTGGGACCTGACCCATCTTTTTGCCGATGTCGGCAAATGGCAGGAGGATTTTGCATGGCTGCAGCGGACGTATCCAAACCTTCAGGATTGGAAGGGCAGAGTAGGGGAGTCGGCGCACACACTGGCAGAATTGCTTGAGTTCGAGAAGTCGCTCGATTTGAAGATTGAGCGCGTCTATCACTACGCGTCGCTGCAACTGGCGGAGGACAGCACCAACAACGAATACCTTGCGCGGATCGGGCAGGTTCAGAACCTGCTCACAAGGATCGGCGAAGCCGCGGCGTTTGTTGTTCCCGAAATTCTGGCGATCGACGACGAAACGTTTGCCAAGTTCATTGCCGATCCGGCGCTCGCCGAGTGGCGAATCAAGTTGCGCAAGATTCGGCGGATGAAATCGCACGTGCTCTCAGTGCCCGAGGAACGTCTTCTCGCACTGGGTAGTGTCGCGCTAAGCGGTTACGACGACACCTTTTCGCAATTGACCGACGTGGACATGAAGTTCGGCGTCCTGGTCGATGAGAAAGGCCGTGAAAGACCGCTTACCCAAAGCTCGTTCAGTTCGTTTTTGGTGAAGCGCGATCATGAGCTGCGCAAACGCGCTTTCCATCAATTCTATGTAGAATTTCGCGATCATCAGTACACGCTCGCCGCGTCACTCGCTTACGCCGTCAAGGCGGATGTTTTCCACGGGCGAGCAAGACATTACTCGTCTGCTCTCGAGGCAGCGCTGTTTCCAGATGATGTGCCCGTTGCGGTTTACGACGGATTAATCCGATCGGTTCGCGCGAATTTGAAACCGCTCTTTCGCTATTTCGATTTGCGCCGCCGCGTGCTTGGGTTGCCCGAGCTGCATCAGTACGACACCTACGTCCCGCTCGTTCCGGAAATCGAGACGCGCTTCACGTTTGATCAGGCGGCCGAAATGGTCTTAGGCGCGCTCGAACCGCTGGGGAAGGAATATGTCGATGTCCTGGCCGAAGGTCTGCGCGCCAGGCGCTGGTGCGATCGCTACGAAACGAAAGGCAAACGCAGCGGCGCGTTTTCATCCGGAAGTTACCAGGCGCCTCCCTACATCCTGATGAATTATAAGGAGGACGTTTTCTCCGACGTCTACACCCTTGCGCATGAAGCTGGTCACTCCATGCACAGCTGGTTCTCGCAGAATTCGCAGCGGTTTCAGGATTACGAGTATCCGATTTTCCTGGCCGAAGTTGCATCGACCTTCAACGAGGAACTGCTCACCGATCATCTACTCAGAACAACGACCGATCCGAAGATGCGAGCTTACATCATTAACAGACAAATCGACGATCTGCGGGGCACGCTTTTCCGGCAGACGATGTTTGCTGAGTTTGAGAAAATCATTCACGCCATTGAAGAGAGTGGAGACGCGCTCACACTTGATGTCTTCAAAGGGCAATATCACAAGCTTCTCGAAGCTTATTTTGCCGAAAACTTCGTGCTCGACTCGGAGCTGGATTTGGAATGCCTGCGTATTCCGCATTTCTACCATGCATTTTATGTCTATAAATATGCGACAGGGATTTCCGCTGCGGTTGCGCTTTCGCAACGCGCGCTTGCCCACCAGCCTGGAAGTGTGGAGGCATACCTTAATTTTCTGCGCTCTGGTGGCTCGAAGTTCCCACTGGAAACATTGAAAGCGGCAGGCGTGAACATGACCACGTCGGCGCCGATCGAGAGCACATTGCGTTTATTCGAACAGCGACTCGACGAATTGGAACAGCTGTTGCTGTAGCAATTCAATGTTTTCGCGCTGTGGCGGCACCCGTGTTGGCTGCACCTTAGATATTGCAGGCGGCGCGCCTGCCACTACAAATTCGATCAATGCACTTGGATGCCGACGAACTTCGCCAAAGATTGGAGCCTCTGTTCCTGGAGAATTTTGAGAAATTCGGAGAGTTAGGCGCCGCGATTTCTGTCTGGCAGGATGGAAAACCAGTTGTCGATCTTTACGGGGGATTTTTCGATGCCCACCGCGAGAAGCCATGGGAAGCTGATACGTTGGTCCTAGTGTGGTCCGCTACCAAGGGAATTGGCAGCGCATGTGTCCTGCATGTTTTGCAACAGCACAGGATCAATATCGACAGGCGCGTGGCGGAGGTTTGGCCCGATTTCGCTCAAGCCGGGAAAGAGGAAATCACGTTGGCGCAGTTGCTTTCCCACCGCGCCGGGCTTTGCGCGTTGGACGAGCGAGTCGATATACTCGATTACGGAGCTGTTATCAGGGCACTCGAAATACAAAAGCCATTGTGGCCGCCGGGGAGCGCACATGGCTATCACGCTCGTACGTTTGGATTCTTGCTCGACGAGCTCGTACGCCGGATCGCCGGGAAAACGCTGTCGCAGTATTGGCGCGAAGCGTTTGCACAACCGCTGAATCTCGATCTTTGGATCGGTTTGCCCGAAGAAAAGAATTCACGCGTGGCGACAGTTTACGCTGCAAAAAACGGCAGGCCTCCCGATCCGAAGAAATTCTACAGCGACCTGACTAAATCCGGCACGCTGGCACGTAAAACATTTACGTCACCGTACGGATTGAATTCAGTCAGCGGGATGAACACTCCTGCGGTCCGCGCGCAACCGATTGTTTCGTTTGGCGGGATCGGGAGCGCGTCGGCGCTTGCGAAGTTCTATTCCATGCTTGCGAACGGCGGAGAACTGGAGGGACAGACCTTCTTTTCAGAAGAAACAATCGCATGGATGAGGACGACACTGGCAGACGGCATGGACCGTGTTTTTCAAATACCGACAGCGTTTTCAGCCGGGTTCATGAAAGATCCACGA
>Ga0070698_100003841_pt1 | contig 16516 bp, 14 predicted proteins | sample KBSK1502metaG_FD_65477 | JGI IMG/M metagenome (GOLD analysis project Ga0070698, IMG submission 65477) | Corn, switchgrass and miscanthus rhizosphere microbial communities from Kellogg Biological Station, Michigan, USA - KBS K1-50-2 metaG | ecosystem: Host-associated > Plants > Roots >...
GCCATGGCCACGGTGTGTGCCGGTTCCATGCCAGCAACCGCCTACGAAGACTTCGATGCATACTCGCCGGATGTTCGCCGAGCTCGCGCACTTCATCTATCACTCGCCCGCGACCCTCGCACTGAAAATGCGGCTGCCACAACACGAGTTCTACGACCGCCTGATCACGCGCGCCGATGCGGCGGGGCTCGCCGAGCGTCGCGCCATGCTCGTCGCTGGCTTGTCGGGGCACATCGTCGAGATCGGCTGCGGTACAGGCGCGATGTTCGGCGTCTACGAACCGCCGATCACGAAGGTGTCTGCGATCGAGCCCGATGCTGCGTTCGCCGACCGCGCGCGCGAGCTCGCGCCGCAGGCACGCGTGCCGGTCGAGGTGATCGCGGGCAGCGGCGATGCGATCCCATTGCCCGACGCGAGCTGCGACGCCGCGCTGTTCGCCCTCGTGCTGTGCTCCGTCGATTCTCCGCAGGCCGTGTGTCGCGAAGCCGCGCGTGTCGTGCGGCCCGGCGGAGCGATCAGGTTGCTCGAGCACGTGCGAAGCCCGCGGCGGATCGCTGGCGCGCTCATGCACGCGGTGAATCCGATCTGGTTGCGCGTCAACGGTCAGGGCTGCCGGCTCGATCGCGATCCGGTGCCACCGCTCGAAGAAGCGGGCTTCGCGATCGAGCACATCGAGCCGTTCCAGGTGTGGTCGGCGGGCATGCCGGCGTTCCCGATGCGGCTCATCTACGGGCGACGTACGTAGGTCGTCTACGCCTTGCCGCGCTCGCGCCGCACGGTGACACCCCACTCGATCAGTGGCAGCTCTGCGGGGCCGGACCCCGAGCCGCCGTTGCCGCCGCTCCAGGGCATGGGCTCGGCGGTGTCGGCACCCGCATCGACGAGCATGCTCGCGACGCCATCGCGGAGCTCGCGCACGAGCTCGAGCATGCCGGGCGTAGGTGCGCCGAGCACGGCCACGAGGAACAGCTGGCGCTTGACGACACCTACAGCGACGTCGCGATCGTCGAGCGCGATCGCGACGATTTCGCCTGCGAAAAGTCGGGGCGCGAGATCTTCGCTCTTGAGGCGGTACAGGACCAACGCCGTGAGCGGCATGGCTTCTTCGTCGGAAATCGCCCCGGCAACGCACACGGTATTGCCGTTGCGATCGACCAATGCAGCGGCCGCAAGGCCGGCTTCGACCGCGCGTGTCAACACGGGGAGGAACGCCAGGTCCAGCATTCCCGTAGTGTACGACGTTGACGTTGCGGTGCACTTTGCGTGTGATCGGCGGATGCGGTTGCCACGGCCCTCCCCGGAGCTCAAGAACACCCTCGTCGAACTGTCGACAATCCTTCGTCAGCCGGATGTGTGGGCACCGCACGCACGCCTCGTCGGTCGCAAGCTGCCGCTGATCGCGAAGGGGCTGCGCATGATCGGCAAGACCGATCGCACGGAGGTGCTGTCGATCGGCTCGATGATCGAACAGAACGCGAAACTGCGCCCGAACGCGGCGGCGATCCTGTTCGAGGATCGCCGCTACAGCCATCGCGAAGTTCACGAGCTCAGCAACCGCTGGGCGAACTGGTTTACATCGCGCGGCATCAAGAAGGGCGACGTCGTCTCGGTTCTACTCGACAATCGGCCTGAGGCATTGCTGATCATCGCCGGCGTCGTCAAGCTCGGCGCGATCGCCGCGGTGGTCAACACGAAGCAACGCGGCCGCACACTGCAGCACAGCCTCGCGGTCGCGAAAGCGCGCATCCACGTCGTCGGCGAGGAGCTGTGGGATGCGTTCATGGAAGTCCGCGACGCGATCGGCGCGCCCGGCACCGACAACGTCGCCTGGGTTCGCGAGCACGCCTCGGCGCGCGCGCCCGCAGACGCAATTGATGCTGCCGCTGCGGTTGCAAACGCCTCGGTCGTCACGCCCGCGGCGCTCGCAGACGTGCGGCTCGGCGATCCGTGCTTCTACATCTATACGTCCGGAACGACGGGCATGCCGAAGGCATCGATCATGTCGCACAACCGCTGGGTGAAGGCGGCTGGCGCATTCGGCCTCGCAGCGCTCGCGCTCAACGAAACGGACGTCGTCTATCTCGCGCTGCCGCTGTATCACAACAATGCGCTGACCGTGGCGTGGGCGTCGGCGACAGCCGGCGGAGCCGCACTTGCGATTCGCCGCAAGTTCAGCGTCACGCATTTCTGGGACGACGTCCGCGCGTTCCGCGCGACCGCGTTCGTCTACATCGGCGAGCTGTGCCGCTACCTGCTCAATCAGGAGCCGCGCCCCGACGATCGCAAGCACTCGGTACGCCGGATCTGTGGCAATGGCCTGCGGCCCGACATCTGGAAGGCATTCAAGTCGCGCTTCGGGATCGACGAGGTCTACGAGTTCTACGCCGCGTCGGAAGGCAACATCGCGTTCGTCAATCTGCTCAATCTCGATTGCACGGTCGGGCTGTGCCCGGCGCCGTATGCACTCATCAAGTACGATATCGATCGCGACGAGCCCGTGCGCGGTCCCGACGGCAAGATGATTCGCGTCGGTCGTGGCGAGGTCGGCCTGTTGATCGCCGAGGTGAGCGAACGCTACGCGTTCGACGGCTACACCGACAAAGCGGCGAGCGAGAAGAAGCTCTTTCGCGACGTGTTCCGCACCGGCGATGTCTGGTTCAACTCCGGCGACTTGTTACGCGACCAGGGCTTTCGTCACGCGCAGTTCATCGATCGCGTCGGCGACACGTTTCGCTGGAAGGGCGAGAACGTCTCGACGAACGAAGTTGCGGAAGCGCTCAACATGTTCCCGCAGGTCGCCGAGTCGACGGTCTACGGCGTGCAGATTCCCGGCGGTGACGGTCGCTGCGGCATGGCGGCGCTCGTCTTGCGCTGCCCGGTCGATGGTCTCGATCTCGGCGCGTTCGCGCGCCACGTCGAGAGCCAATTGCCCGCGTATGCGCGCCCCGTGTTCCTGCGCGTGCGCGCGGAGCTCGAGGTCACCGGCACGTTCAAACAAATGAAGAGCGATCTGCGCCGGCAAGGCTTCGACCCGACGCTCGTCGACGAGCCGCTGTTCGTCATGCCGCCACGTCAGAAGGGCTACGTGCCGCTGACCGCAGACCAATTCCGCGCGATCGCAAACGGCGAGCTCAGCTTCTGATATGGCCATGTCTCGCTTCGTGCTCGTGATCGCGGTCGCTGGCTGTAGCCAGCGCGCGACGCCGCCCCAGATCCATAACCCCGTTATCGACCGCGACTTCGCCGACCCGGCAGTGCTCAAGGCGCGCGACGGTCTGTACTTCGCATACGCGAGCCATGCGCTCGAGCCCGGCTACAATCGGAACATTCAGGTGCTGTCTTCTTCCGATCTGAGCCACTGGAAGGAGCTGCCCGACGCGCTGCCGACGATGCCGACGTGGGCGAGCCATCAGCAAGACACGTGGGCGCCGCACGTCATCGAAAGCGGCGCGACGTACTTCATGTATTACAACACGCGCTCGGACGCATCGGCGGGCGAGTGTCTCGCCGTCGCGACGTCGAAGTCACCGGCGGGGCCGTTCGTCGACAGCGGTGCGCCGCTTCGCTGCGGCGATGGCTACGTCAACATCGATGCGATGGCGTTCGACGATCCGCAGACAGGCAAACGGCTCTTGTACTGGGGCTCGAACCACGTGCCGCTGATGGTGCAAGAGCTCGCGCCGGACCGCGTGCACTTCGCCGCCGGCTCGCAACCGACGCAGCTCGTGCGGCCCGGCGGTCCGCGGCCGTACGAAAAACTGTTCGAGGCACCGTGGGTGATCTTTCGCGAAGGCTACTACTATCTGTTCTACTCCGGCGACGTTTGCTGCGAACCGAATGCGCACTACGCGGTGATGGTCGCGCGATCGCGCAGCGCCACCGGACCGTTCGAGACGCTCGCGGATGCGACGGGCGCACCGAGCAGCGTTGTCGTCGAACAGAACGCCGAGTGGTTGGCGCCCGGGCACAACGCAGTGCTCGACGATGGCGCCGGCAACGTGTGGATCGTTTACGCCGCGATCGATCGCAAGCAGAACGTCAAGGCGGGCAATGGCTTCTCGCGACGGCCGATGTTGATCGAGCGGTTGACGTTCGAGCGCGGCTGGCCGCGCGTGCAGCGTTAGCTGCGATGCTTGCCGACGGCAACGCCGGCAGGTCGCAGCGTCTCCTCACCGATCAAATAGCCCTCGCGCGTCACGTCGATCACGCGACCATCCTGCGCAGGATCTGTGACCGGCACCATCGCGAATGCCTCGTGACGCTCGGGATCGAACTTCTCGCCGAGCGCCGGCGCGTGGACGACGCCGAACTGGCCAAGGCGCGTCAGAAAGCTGCGGCGCACGAGCTCGAGGCCTGCGGCGACATCGGCGGACTCGGGCCGCGTCTTTGCGGCCGCGATCGCGCGGTCGAGATCATCGATCACCGGAAGAAAGCTCTCGAGCAGCTTGCGCGTGCGTTGCTCGAGCTCTTTGGCCGATGCGCTCGCGAGCCGCTTGCCCGCCGCTTCGATTTCGGCGTGCGCATGGTCAGCGCGCTGGTTCGCGGCCGCGAGCTGCGCCTCCTTCTTCGCGAGCAGCGCGTTGACTTCTTCGATCTCGGTCTCGAGGGTCGCGATGTACGCATCGTTCTTTGCACCCGACGACGGCTCGGCGAGGAGCTCGTCCAGTTCTTTGGCAGCAGCAACCGCGTCGAAGTCGGGCGGATCGGGGTCCGGTACCATTGCCGCAAGCGTAGCCGACGTCTAAGGCTGCGATGTCCTTCGATTGCGACTGTTTGCGACGGCGCTCGTCATCTGGTCATCAGCGTCGAGCAGTATGTCGATCGGCAACGTCGGCTCGTGGTCGACGCGGTCGATCACGTTCTCGCGCGATGGTCGCTCTTTGCGATCGCACTCGGGTGGCGGTGCCGCGATGGCGATGACGCCAAACCAAGTCGCCGTCAACCACGCCTACGATGACGACGGCAGCAGCCTTGCAATCGCGGGCCCAAATGTCGGCGGCGGAACGTCGCGCAAGTCGGGCTCGACGAAAGCCGATCGCGAAGGCACGTACCACATCGATGGCTACACGCTCGAGCTGCGCTACGACAGTGGCAAGGTCGAGCGTCGGTTCTTCGCGATGCGAGAGGATCGCAAGGCGATCTTGTTCGGCGACGAAGAGCTAGGCGCGAAGTAGCAAGAGCGAGCGCCGGTTCGTCGCGATGCGCGAGGCGAACGTCAGTGCTTGCGCAGCCAGTTGCGCGTCGCCTGAGCATCGCGCGTGTTGTGCGCTTGCTCGTAGCCGGCGATCGCCGCCTTCGCTTCAGCGCGCGCACGGGTGCGCATCTTCGGATTCGCCCACAGCGCGACCGCCAGGTAGTAGTGCGTCTCGGCGAGCTGACCCGGCGCGATGTGCGCGGCGGTGCCGATCGAGAGTGCGCGCTCGAGCGCCGGTACCGCTTCGGCCTCGCGCTTCAGACGAATCAGCGCCTGCGCGCCGCCGATCAGCGTGAATGCGACGTTCGGGTGATTCTTGCCGATCTTTGTTTCGAAGATCTCGCGTGCCTTGTCGAAGCTGGCAAACGCGCCCTTCGGATCGTCGAGCTTGAGCTGCAAGAAACCGTAGTTGCCAAGGCCGATGCCCATACGCGGATGATCGGCACCATAGACACTCGAGATTCCGGACAGCGTGCGCGACATCATTTCGCGAGCCTCCGGCAACTTGCCCATCTTCGTGTACGTCGTCGCCATCTCGCCGATGTAATCGACGACCTGCGGATCGTTCGACCCGTACGATTTCTCGATCAGCTTGTGAGCGCGCTGGAACAGTGCGAGGGCTTCGTCGAAGCGCCGCTCGTCGCGCGCGAGTGTTGCGATCTTCGCGAGCGTCTGCGCGAGCCGCGGATCGTCGGCACCGTACGCTTTCTCGAGCAGGTCTCGCGATTCCTCGAGTGCTTTGCGTGCGCCTGCGCGATCACCCATCGAGTTGAGCGTGTCGCCGAGATTGTCGAGCGGCCCGGTGAGCTTGACGTCCTCGCCATAGGCCTTGCGATAGACGACGAGCGCCTTCTCGAAATACGTCTTGGCGGCGGCGTTGTCTCCGGTCATCGAGTAAAAGCCGCCCATGTTGTTGTATGACGCGCCGACCTCGGGATGATCGGGCCCGAGCGCTGCTAGGCGAATCGCGAGTGCGCGGTCGCGCAGCTGCTTCGCGTCGCGGACCTTGCCCATTTCGGCATCCGCGTTCGCGATGTTCTCGAGCGCTGTCGCAACGTCGGGGTGATTGGGGCCGGAGGTGCGCTGCACCGCCGCGAGCACCTGCTCGAAGTAGCGATGCTCTTCATCGTATTTGTGGCGCGCGGCCGCGAGATTGCCCATGCCGCGCAGCGTGGCAAGCGTCGCGGGTGCGTCGGGCCCGAGACGGGCCATCGCGATCGCGTAAGCGTGCTGATAGCGCGCGTGTGCCTCGTCGCGACGCCCGCGATGCGCGAGAACATTCGCGGCCGCATTCTCGAGCTCGACTTGTGCCTCAGCGGATGCCGATGCGTGCGTCGCGATCGCCCCTGCGACGCTCGCGATCTCGTCGGCGACGGCGACGTGCGTCGGCTGCGTTGCGAGCTCGTTCACGCGGCGTGCAGCGGCGCGAATCGCCGTTTCGGTGTCACCGACCGATGTCGCGACGAGCATCGCTTCGCCGAGCGTCTCGGCTGCTTTGCGATCGGCGACCTCGCGCTCGAGTGTGCCGACTTCGAGCAGCGCCTCGCCGATGACGGGCTGATAACTCGCCTTGCGCGCCGTTGCGAGTGCGCCGCGAGCGAGCTCGAGCCCCGTAGAATAACGACCGAGCTTGCGCAGCGCTCGCGCCTGATCGAGCTTGCCGCGAATCGCGGCGACGGCGGTGCGTGTCTCGACCGTCGCCGGCGGTGGGGTGCCTGACGTAACCGCGGCACAGCCCGTCGTCGAAGGCAGTGAGCGCGCCGCTTCGAGGGCGTGATCGACGGCGTCGCCACCGCCCGCCGCGAGTAGATCGAGCGTCGCGCGAGCCTCGTCGAGCTGACGCGTCAAACATTGCATGCGTAGATCGAGCAGCTGTTCGGATTGAACGCGTCGTACACGCGTGTCCTCGCACGCGCCGACGTACGCCTGCTGCCAGCCTTGGGTCCAGCGCTCGACGATCGGCATCAACCGGTCGAGCACGGCGCGCGCGTCGGGGCGCTGCGAAGCGCCGAACGCTTGCGCCACTCTCGCCTTCTGCGCAGGGCTCCATGCGATCGCGAGTCGTGACTCGGCGCCGGTGCACTCGCCTTCATCACGCGAGCGCAGCGCGAAGAACCCGAGCACACCGATGAGCGCGACCCCCGTCGCACCGGCAGCAACGACCGCCCTGCGCCGATGGCCCGCTTGCGGCACGAGCTCGGCGAGTAACTTCTCCATCGATGGAAAGCGCTGTCGCGGATCCGTCGAAAGCCCGCGCAGCAGCGCGCGACGGACGCGCGCGGGTACATCGCTATCGCGTGGCGCCGGCGTGATGTCGCCGGAGATCACGTGCGAGCAGAGGTCGCCGAACGTTTCGCCCGCGAACGGTCGCGTGCGGTACACGGCCTCGTAGAGTGCGACGCAGAACGCGAACTGATCGACCGCGGGTCCGAGGAGACCTCCCTGGAATTGCTCCGGCGCCATGTACGCGGGCGTGCCCATCAAGGCGCCGGTGCGCGTCAGATCCTGCGATAGCGGTGTGCTGTCGGAGAGGCTTCGCTCGAGGTCCGTCGGTGCCGGCGGCGCAACTTCGGCGACGACGCTCACCAATCCAAAATCGGTGACGCGCGCCGTGCCGTCGGGCAGCATCATCACGTTGTCGGGTTTGAAGTCGCGATGCACGAGACCTGCAGCGTGGGCCGCCGCGAGCCCGCGACCCGCTTGCATGAACACGTCGATGATGTCGTCGAGGCTTCGGCGCTTCGCGGTGAGCCACCGCTTGAGCGTGCCGCCGGCGGCGAATTCCATCGCGATATAGATCTCGTCGCCGAGCGCGCCGGCCTCGTGGACGCGAAGCACGTTTGGATGATCGATGCGCGCCATCGCTTGCGCCTCGCGCAGGAGGCGCACGCGTGATTCATCCGAATCCATGGCCCGGCCGCGCAGCACCTTGATCGCAACTTTGCGATCGAGGTTTGGATCGTAGGCGGCGTAGACGACGCCCATGCCGCCTGTGCCGAGTACATCGAGCACGACGAAGCGGCCGATGAGCTCGCCGCGTTGCTGCTCGATGTGTGCGTTGGTCGTCTCGGGCAACGTCGCGCCGAATCCACCAACATTCGGCATGGTCGCTGCGTCCCCGACGTCGCGTGTCACGCGCGTAAGGATAACATCCGAACGTCGATGCGCTCGCGCCTTGGAAATACTGTGCTGCTATTAATGATAGCGTTCGGTTGCCGCAAGGCAGAGGCGCCGGCGTCGCGCGTAGGCAATGGGGCAGATGCAGCGGCGCTCGATGCGCCGGCGGTAGATGCAGCAGCGCTCGATGCCGCGGCGGTCGATGCCGGCGTCCCGATCGATGCGGCCCCCGCACGGAAGAAGCGAAAGCCGTCGCGTCGCGAGGCGTGCCTCGACGCATGCCGCAAGCGCAACATGTACACCGATTGCGCGGACGCCGAGGGCATGGGCGCATGTCCGTGCCACTGCCCGTGACCCAGCGTGGCCTGTGCGCTACTTGTTCGCGTGAAACGCGGCGAGCAGCTCAGCTTCGCGCTCGCGCGGTGGTCCCGCGCGCAGCTTCGCCGGATCGGCGAGCTTCGGCGGCTCGCCCTTCGCCTTCGCCGCTTCCGTCAGCTCGCGCGTGACGTGCACACGCCGTTCGAGCTCGGTTGGCCACCACTGCACGAGGGCCTTCACGGTGTCGTCGATGGGTCGCAGCGTCAGCCCGGCGCGGCGCGCGCGCTCGTTCTTCCAGCGGTGCATGCCGGCGAGCTTGCCGACGGGCGGCGACCAGATCGGAAACGAATCCTCGCCACCCATGTTGTGCTTCTCGAGCCAGTCGACGCTGACCCACGTCAGCTTCGCTTGCTTGCCGGTCGCCGCGACGCACGCGTCGAGCACGCTGCCCCAACGCGCGGGTGGGTGAGGACCAATGGCGTTGAATGTTCCCGTCGTGCCGCGCTCGGCGAGCAGCACGAGCCACTCCGTCAGATCGCGCACATCGATCCATTGCAGCGGATCATCCGGCGAGCCCGGCGCGAGCACCTCGCCGCCGGCCGCGATGCGCGCGGGCCAGTACGTGAAACGGTCCGTCGGATCGCCGGGGCCCACGATGTATCCCGGGCGCACGATCGTGGTGCGGTCGCGCCCGAACGCAGCGCTCGCCGCACGCTCGCACAAGACTTTGAGCCCGCCGTAGTTCTCGAACTGATCGCCCATCTTCTCCGTGGTCGGATCCGCAAGCTCGGCGAGTTTCGTCGTCTCGTCGCCGCCGGCGGCGGGATTCTCGGCGTACGCCGAGATGCTGGAGATAAAGATGTAGCGGCCGGCGTTCGGTGCGAGCAGCTTCGCAGAAGCTTCGACGTGACGCGGGATGTAGCCCGAATTGTCGATGACGACGTCGAACTTCTTGCCTTCGAGTTGCGAAAGCCCCATCGGGCTGCCCTGCGGATTCGCCTCATCCGCAGGCAGCTTCGGATCGCGATTGCCGTAGAGGTGCTCGACCTTGTGCGCGAGTGGCTGAATCTTCTCGCGCTTGCCACGATTGAAGATCGTGATCGTATGACCACGTGCGAGTGCTGCATCGATCGTCTTGGGTCCGATGAAGCCGGTGCCGCCGAGGATCAAGATGCGTTTGGGCTCTCGACGCTCTGGTTTCGACGACGGCTGCGACGACGACGACGATGACGATGCGCCGCCGCACGCGGCAAGAGCGGTGGTCGCGAGCGCGCCCCGCAGCACATCACGACGCGTGAGACGCTTGGACATCGCGCTGACGTTAGCGCGTGCGCGCGGCGAAGCGTTCGACGTCGCAGGCGTCGCACGCCGTCGCACCGAATGATTTTAGCGCGCACCCAACGCGAGCTTATCGAGTTGCCCGTACGCCACGCCGACGGCCGCGCGAATAACTGGATGAGTGCACCGACCGAGACGCGCCATTTATAAGAGCTTGGCTGGGACAAAAGCCTGAGGGCGTAGTCACCGGCAGCTGCAGGCGCCAGTGCGCGCACCTTTGCTGGTCAGTTCACGACATTGTCGGATCACAACGCGACAAATACGTGAGCTTACTGGGCATGTGCGTTGCTCGTCCCGCGAGCATGCGCAGGGTCGTGACTCCGCTCTTCGTCGTTGGTTTGCTCGGCGGCTGCATGGTTGGAGATGACCCCGACGAGCCGGAAGACGAATACAACGATCCTGGCATCGCCGCCGATGACGGCAAGATGGATGCGGCGAGCTCGGTCGATAGCGTTGTACGCGCGACCTGCAGCACCATCCCTGTGCGCGGTCTGTCGATCCAGATCGCCGAAGAAGTGCGGTGCATGTCGCCCGGGCTGCTCGTGTCGTTCGCCGAAACGTCGTCGGTGCGATTCTCGAGCCTCGCGGTGTTGCCGTATTTGTCTTCGGATACCGCGTCGGCACTGACGCGCGCTGCGTCGCAGGCCGGCGGGATCAGCGTGAACAGCGGGCTGCGTTCGCTCGCGCAGCAGTATCTGCTCTATCGCTGGCGCGAGCTGGGGCGTTGCGGCATCCGGTCTGCTGCTCCACCGGGACGGTCGAATCACGAAACGGGTCGCGCGGTTGATCTCGGCAATACGTCGGCGGCGCGCAGCTCCATGCTCGACCACGGCTTCACGAACCTATCGTTCGATCCCGTGCACTACGATCATCTCGCGTCGCCTGACCTGCGCGATGTCGGCGTCGAAGCGTTCCAGCGACTGTGGAATCGCAACCATGCCGACGACACGATCCAGGAGGACGGCATCTACGGCCCCGAGACCGCATCGCGCCTCGCGCGTGCGCCGTCGGGCGGGTTTGCGAGATCCGCGTGCGCTGAGACGAACCCGTAGCTGCAGCCGCGACGAAGCGCGCTATGGTGCGCGCATGCCCTGCCCGCGTTGCGCCGCCGATACACCGTCGTGGTGTGTGGATTGCGAGCGCCAGTTCGATACCTGGGTGCGTCAGCACGCCAGCGACATCTTGTGGCAGACCGGCACCGGCGCGCTGATCGCGATGATCGTCGGGCTCGGCGCACCACTGATCGGTCTGTCACCGATCCTCGGCATCGCCGGTGTGCTCGTCGGCTTCACGACGTTCTTGGGGCTGCGCGGCTGGGGCAATGCGCGGCGGCGGCGGCAGTTCTTGACCGATTCACTACCGCGCGCGTACTTGCCCGGTCCGGGCCGATAGCCATGGCGCGGCTGCAGCAGGTGCTGCGCGAGTGGTGTCCGCGTCGACGTTTTTGTACGCCACGGCGTTTGGTGGGCTCGCGGCGATCGGGGTTGCGCGTGATATAGGGACACGCATGATCGAAGCCGTCGCGCTCGGCCCCGACCAAGCAGTGTTCGCGATCGCGCGTACGAAGGGCGAGAGCCATGTCGTCGCGCACAGCCCTGCCGCCGCGCGCTCGCTGTTTCACACGAAAGACATCTTGCGCGCGCTATGGATCGCCGACGACGGCACCTGCCACGCCGCCGGCAAGCGCTACTATACGAACCGCGGCGGCAGCTGGACCTCGCACGCGATTCCCCTCAGCGAGGTGTTTGCGATGTGGGTCGCGGGCGACGAGGTGTTCCTCGGCAGCGGCGAAGGCGAGGTCGTGCACGGGCGCGGCGATGATTGGCAGCTCGTCGGCCAAGCACTCGATGCGGTGCTGTGTATTCACGGCACGAGCGCACGCGATTTGTATATCGGCGGCATCGGCGGCATCGCGCACTTCGATGGCAGCGAGCTCACACCCGGCGAGCCACTCGACGATAGCCACGCCGTCGCTGGCATCCACGTTTCGCGAGGCGGCGACGTGTGGGCGTGCAGCGCGGTCGCGGTATTTAAACGCACGACGACGTGGACTCCTGTCGCGCGCCTCGACGAGGACGGTGAGCTGTACGGCATCGGCAAAGGCGTCGGCGGCGTGTTCGTGCACCGCGGCTTTCAGCTGCTGCGCGTCGATCCGGATCGCTTGAGCCTCGTGCACGACAACGAAGACAAGGCGCTGTCGACGAAGAACGGCGAGTTCGCGACGTGCATGGCCTCGAACGGCCGCCGCGTCGTCGCAGGCGGTGCGCGATCGGTGCTCGTCGAGGATGGGCTCGGCTTCGCCGATTGGCCTGCGCTCGCCCCGACGAAACCGGCCAAGCGTCGCAAGAGTTAACGCCTCGCTCGCCATCGTCTTACACCTGTAAGCACGCGCGCTGCGCCTCGTTCCCTCGCAGATGAGAACGTTGACGAGCACATTGCTGGTTACGTGGATCGCGACGAACGGCTGCGGCGGCGCGAAGTCGATGAGGCCGATGGCGGCGGAGATGTCGGCGCCCGCGCCCGCGGTCGCAAACGATCTACCGGGTGCTGCACCGAGTCCCGACGCAGCGGCCCTCAACACGCGGCGTGCCGGCGAGTGGCACGCCGAGCGAGAGTTTGCCGCCGCGAATTACGATCCATCGGATGACGGACCGCGGCGCGATTTTCGCGAGACAATATTTTGGGCGCCGTCGGTGAAGACCGATGCTCAGGGCCGCGCAACGGTGCAGTTCCCGACGTCGGATGCGATCACATCGTTTCGTGTCATCGCTGAAGGCGTCGCCGGTGGCGCACCGGGCCACGGCGAAGCATTGGTCACGTCGAAGTTGCCGCTCGCACTCGCGGCGAACCTGCCTGTCGAGGTGACGACCGGCGATCGCGTCGCGCTGCCGGTGACGATCACGAACAACACCGGCAAGGCGATCACTGCGAACGTGCGCGCGACTGTCGGTGGTGCGTTGAACGTCGGCACCGCGGGCGAGCGCGAGATCTGGATCCCGGCACGCACTGCGCGCACCGTCAGCTATCAGCTCGACGTGCGCGGGCTCGATGGCAACAAGGGCGCCGGCGATATCGAGCTCGCCGTGCAAGCCGGCGCGCTGCGCGATTCGCTGCGCCGCTCGCTGCGCATCGTGCCGAACGGCTTTCCGGCGGAGCAAAGCTTTGCCGGCACACTCGGCGAATCGGCGCGCCACACGATCAGCCTGCCATCGACGGTCGTCGCCGGCAGTGCACACACCGCAATCAAGCTCTATCCCTCGCCGGTCGCGTCGATGGTCAGCGCCGTCGATTCGATCGTGCGCGAGCCTTCGGGATGCTTCGAGCAGGCATCGAGCTCGAACTATCCGAACGTGATGGTGCTGTCCTATCTGAGCACACAAGGCCAAACGTCGTCGCAGATCGCGACCGACACGACGGCGAAGCTCGATCGCGGTTATCAGCTGCTCACGGGCTACGAGGCGAAGACGAAGGGCTTCGAGTGGTTCGGTCAGGATCCGGGACACGAGGCGCTGTCGGCCTACGGCCTCTTGCAGTTTCGCGAGATGGCAAAGGTCTATCCATCGCTCGATCCAAAGCTGATCGATCGCACCGCGGCGTGGTTGCGAACGCGTCGTGACGGCAAAGGCGGCTACAAGCGCAACGAACGCGCACTCGACAGCTTCGGCGCAGCGAGCCCCGAAGTCACGGACGCATACATCACATACGCACTCGCCGAATCCGGCGAAAAGGACCTCGGCGTCGAGCTCGCGCGCGCACGCGAGAAGGCGCAGCAGACAAACGATCCGTACGTGCTCGCGCTATCGGCGGGCGCGTTGCTCGCCGCGAACGCGGCGGACCCCGACGGCACCACCGCGCTCGCGCGCCTCGCGAAGCTGCAGGCGAGCGATGGCAGGTTCCCAGGCGCGAACCACTCGATCACGAAATCGGGTGGCAAGTCGCTCGAGATCGAGACGACTGCACTCGCGGCACTCGCACTGATGAAAGCGAGTGGCCCGTATCGCCGCAACGCCGACAGTGCGCTCAAGTGGCTCGCCGAGCAGCGCAGTCAATGGGGCGGCTATGGCTCGACGCAGGCGACGATCTTGTCGCTCAAGGCACTCACCGTCCACGCGAAGGATGCCGCGAAGCCGCCGAGCGGCGCGACGGTGGCGGTGTTCGTCAACGGCAAACAGGTCGCGACGACCGCACTCGATCATGCCGACGACGCAATCGCGCTCCCCGATGTCGGCACGCACCTGCGTGCAGGCGACAACGTCATCGAGCTGCGCGGCTCGAAGGGCCTCAAGCTAGAGTACAGCGTCGGCGCGAGCTGGTACGACCGCACGCCGACGACATCGAGCGCGGCGCCCGTCGCCGTCGCGACGAGGCTCGACCGCGCGCACGTCACAACGGGCGGCGGCGTCAAGCTGACCGCGACGCTCGTCAACAAGACCGGCAAAGGCCAACCGATGACGATGGCGCGCGTCGGCCTGCCCGGCGGGCTCAAGTACCAACCGTGGCAGCTCGACGAGCTCGTCGCGAAAGGCGCGGTCGATTTCGTCGAGACGCGCGAGCGCGAAGTGATCTTGTACTTCCGCCAGATGAAGCCGAGCGAGAAGCGCGTCGTGCCGATTCAGCTGCTCGCGCAGGTGCCCGGTCATTACGTGGCGCCGCCATCGTCGGCGTACCTCTACTACACCGACGAGCATCGCCAGTATCACCGCCCGCTCGCGATCGACATCGTGCGCGCTGCGCGCAAGAAGCCCACCACTCCGAAGGCCCCGTGAGGATGACCATGCGAACGCCTCTCTTTCTCGTCGTGTCGATCAGTCTTGCGGCAGCCGCACCCGGCGTCGTCGCCACCGGTGGCGATCCGGATCGCGAAGCCGCCGGCGGTGCAGCCCTGCCCAAGCCCGCCGCGACGCACATCTATGTCATGACCGACAAGCCGCTCTACAGGCCCGGCGAATCGATCTGGTTTCGCACGTGGGAGCTCGACGCAGCACTGCAAGCGGTTGGCGGTGGCGTCACCGTGCAGCTCGTCGATCCGCGCGGCGGCGTCAGCGTCGAGAAGCGCGTCAACAGCATCGCCGGCAGCGCTCACAACGACATCGCGCTGCCCGCCTCGCTCGCCGGTGGCCGCTACCTGTTGCGAGTGCGCGCCGATAACGGCACCGTCGAAGATCACGCGCTCACGATCTCGACGTACGAGGTGCCGAAGCTCAAGCAGACGCTCGAGTTCGTGCGTCGCGGCTACGCGGCGGGCGACGAAGTTGCGGCCACACTCACCGTGCTGCGCGCGACCGGCGAGCCCGCGAAAGGCGCGCGCGTGACCGCGACCGTCGTCGTCGACGGCGTGACGATCGCGCGGCCCAGCGCCGTGCTCGCGAAGAGCGGCATCGCAACACTGCACTTCCGGCTGCCGACCGCAATCGATGGCGGCGACGGCCTGCTCACCGCCGTCGTCACCGACGGTGGCGCGACCGAATCGATCCAGCGGCGCATTCCGATCCAGACCGGACGCGTCGCACTGACGCTCTATCCCGAAGGCGGCGACCTCATCGCGGGCCTCACAAGCCGCGTCTACTTCTCTGCGAGCTCGCCGCTCGGCGACCCGGTCGACGTCGCCGGCCGGATCGTCGACGATACAGGCGCGCAGGTCGCGACATTCTCATCGACATTCCGCGGCAAGGGAACGTTTCACCTCGCGCCGGTCGCCGGTCGCAAGTACACCGCGCAGCTCGATCGACCCGCACCCGCGAAGATCGAGCTGCCCGCGATCCGCGACGCAGGTTGCGTGCTCGGCGTGACGAACGCAGCAAGCGCGCGTGACGCGAATCTCGACGTCTCCGTCGCGTGCACGAGCGAGCAGCCGATCCAGCTCATCGCAACGCTGCGCGGCCGCGAAGTCGGCAAGCTCGACGGCAAAGCCCGCCCGACGCCGACGAAGCTGAACCTGCCGATCACCGGCCAAGGCGCGGTGCGCTTGACGCTGCTCGTATCGACGAAGCCAACGGCGGAGCGCCTCGTCTATCGCAAGCTCGGCTCCGATCTGCGCGTCACGATCACACCCGATCGTCAGACATACTCACCGCGCGAGCCTGTATCGCTCGCGATCGAGACCCGCGACGCGAGTGGGCACCCGGTATCGGCAGACCTCGCGCTCGCCGCGGTCGACGATGCCGTGCTCGCGCTCGCGGGCGATCACTCCGCGCGTATCCTCGCGCGCCTCTACCTCGAGCCCGAAATGCCGGGGCAAAAGATCGACGATCCGAACTTCTACTTCTCAGCGGATCCGAAAGCGCCCGCCGCGCTCGACCTCGTCCTCGGCACGCAGGGCTGGCGCCGCTTCAAACGCTAGGGCCACTGCCACTCACTTAACGTCGACGTTGTCGTCAACTTCGACGTGAACCTCCCAGAAATCGCCAAGGCGCCGCAGAGCCAAGACGCCACAAGGAGAGGGGTCGGGGCCGAATCAATCCGCGGCAATTTGGGCGCTTCGAGCTGCTCGCACATTAGTACGGCGACATTGCCGATGACCTGCTGAGCGCAGTCCTTAAACCCCTCTGT
>Ga0070698_100003842_pt1 | contig 16516 bp, 11 predicted proteins | sample KBSK1502metaG_FD_65477 | JGI IMG/M metagenome (GOLD analysis project Ga0070698, IMG submission 65477) | Corn, switchgrass and miscanthus rhizosphere microbial communities from Kellogg Biological Station, Michigan, USA - KBS K1-50-2 metaG | ecosystem: Host-associated > Plants > Roots >...
ACAGACCAGCGCTACGGCCCCGAAATTCGCGCCTTAAATGCTTACTTTCGGACGCCCTTGGTTTAACGCCGCTGCCATTATGGAAGGATTCCTTGAGCAGATTTGTCGCTCTGGACTTGCGGAGTGGGGTAGCAGCTAAAGGCTAGAATGCCGCCCTAAGCTTGCCTGCTGTGAAGCGTCTGCTATTATTCCCTTATCTTATGAATGGTTCTGAATTAGAGGTCTAGAAATCCAGATGTCGCAAGATAACCGTCTCATGCCCGTTAGCGGACTCGACCGCAGCCTCGATCGACCACTGGCAGACTTCACCCAGGCAAAACCATATGGTACTTCCGGTTTAGAGCCCACCACTTTCCGCGACTATCTATTCATCGTTTTAAAAAGGAAGTGGTTGATTCTCAGCCTGGTGCTGGTAGTTACTTCACTGGTAACCATCCAGGCGTTTCGCGCGCCTTCGATCTACGCCGGAGAAGCCACCATCCGCATTGAACAAAGAGCGCCAAACGTACTGCAAACCAAAGAGATTGTAATTGCGGGTCAGACCGATCCAAACTTCTGGGGTACCCAACTAAAACTTTTGGAGAACCCCGCCCTCGCTCGCCAGGTGGTGCTTACGCTGGACCTGCAGCACAATCCGGCATTCTTTGGTGGACAGTCGCAAGGTGGGGTCTTCTCATCGATTCGCCGAATCTTTTCAAAACCGAAGAAAGTAAATGAATCCCCAGCTGTGTCTTCAGGTCTCACCGTGGTAGGTGAAAGTGAAGTAACCGGAGGTTCGTTGACTCCGGAACAATTGGCGGAGCTGGAACCCTACGAAGACGCCATCATCGGTGGAGAAACTGTCGAATCAGTGCCGCAGACTAATCTCGTAAAGATTAGATTCGTACATTCTGATCCTGAACTGGCGCAGAAGATCGCAAACACGCTCGCCGAAGTTTTCGTCAATAACAATCTGGAGCGTTCGACCCGGGGGTCCAACAAGGCTGAAGATCTTCTCGCCCGAGAGATCGCAAACCTCCAGACCAAGATTAAACACGATCAAGAGGCGCGGTTTAATTACGCGAAAGAGAAGAACCTGCCCCTGGTCAACGATACCGCCGGAAACCTCGAGGCTACTCGCCTGGCGACTCTTAGCGGCCAATTGTTAACCGCCGAAAACGAACGAAAGAATCTACAGGCGCAGCTCGAAGCGGCCAGGAAAGAAAAGAATGCGTTTTCCATTCCGGATGTTAATACCTCTGCCCGAGTAGAGAAGCTGAGAGATCGCATCTCAGCCCTGAAGGAAAAACGAGACGCACTGCTCATCGTTTACCAGCCGGAATGGCCTGAAGTTAAGAAGATCGACGCCCAACTTAAAGGACTGGAAGCAGAACTCGAGAAGGCGCCTTCTGAGATCGTGACCGCCATACAGAGGCGTTATGAAGCGGCCGTTTCACAGGAAAACCTGCTGCGACGCGCCTATGAGCAACAGAAGGGAACTCTTACCCAGAACACGCGCGATCAGATCGACCTGTTGGCCATGACCCAGGAACTGGAAACCAACAGGCAGATCCTAAACACTCTGTTGCAAAAGCAGCGCGAGTATCAGGTCACCAGCAGCGACAGATCAAATGAGGTTAGCATTGCAACCTATAGTCGCTTGCAACGCGAACCCATCGGACCGCAGCGTTTCCGGAACATTTTTGTGGCCTTCCTCTTGTCGCTGGTTGCCGGTGTAGGTCTCGCTTTCCTGCTTGATTTCCTCGATGACACTATCAAGTCAGTCGAAGATGTAGATCGATATTTGCACATGCCGGCTCTGGCGTTGATTCCGGCAGGAGGAAATCGGGGCCGCCTAATTGGAATTGGCGGGCCAGGCAATGGACCTGCGCCGGGGGAAACCACCGCTCTCGCGATGATCAGTGACGCGCGTTCACCGATTGCTGAATCTTACCGGCATTTGCGTACGTCGCTCTTGTTATCATCTGCCGGACAACCACCGAAGACCATATTGGTAACTTCGAGCCAGCCATCGGAAGGTAAGACAACGACAGCGATCAATACGGCATTCATGCTCGCACAAACGGGCGCCGAGGTTTTGTTGATCGATTGTGACTTGAGACGGCCACGGTTGCACACTCATTTCGGTGCTCCCAATGCGAAGGGTTTGACAAACTGGCTATCCGGCGAAACGGACATCGATAGCCTGATGCAGACCTATGCCACGCTCCCAAACCTCAAGTTCTTGACCTCTGGTCCGGTGCCTCCGAATCCCGCGGAACTTTTGGGCTCAGATGAAATGCGCAAGCTTTTGGGCTTGCTCACGGAACGGTTTGCACACGTCGTGATCGACTCGCCGCCAGCAATATCTTTTACCGACGCGTCTATTCTTTCCACGATGGTTGATGGCGTAGTGTTGGTCGTTCACGGTGGTAGAAGTTCACGAGCGGTTGTGCGTAGGGCGAAGCAGCAGTTGCTTGACGTCGGGGCCCATATCTTTGGCGTGGTTCTCAATAACGTCAGAGTCGAAACTCAGGATTACTATTATTCGGGCTACTATTCCTCAAATGAGTACGTTGAGGGTGACAACCCGGACGTGGCGCCGGGACAAACTGCCGGAACTCCCTGAATCAGTTTGCCATCTTAGTTGGCAGTGTCTTAGAAGATATCGAAGCCTGCGGAGAGATTTTGGGGCTGCCGCAGGCTTTGCTGCTCCCGGGGACCACTAAGAGAATCTGTTTCCGCTGGCGGACAAGCGCAGTGGCACGAAGAGTGCAACACATCTGAATTATGAAGAGAAACTCTTTTCGAACAGAACGAGAGTTTGGTTGGGTTGTCGGCGGTGTTTTTGTTTTGCTGGGCAGTTGGTGGCTCTATCGCGGCAAGTTTTTTAACGCCACACAGATTGTCCTCCCGCTTGGCTCTCTTCTGATCTTGCTGGGGCTGATCTGGCCGAGAGCTTTGGTGTTACCAAATCGTGCATGGATGTTGCTGGCGGAAGGACTGTCGTTCGTGACTACTCGGATCATCCTGGCCGCGGTTTTCTTCTTAATAGTGACGCCGATCGGAATAGTGAAAAGACTTTCGGGCTGGGATCCGCTTAGCCGGCGCGGGCCTCGCAGCGCTTCTTACTGGAGGCCGTATTCCGAGCGCCAGCGCGATCCGCGGCACTACGAAAAAATGTTTTAAGGTTTCGGGAAGCCTTTGGATCCAACTCCGGGTGTTGAAAAGCTAACTCGTAAGGTGAAAGATCATGCAGGGAAATTACAAGTTCGAAAAATCGATTAACAAACCAGTCGCAATTCGCCAGCTAAGGCTTCATCGCGTCATGGCTCTTGGCGTGATTGCGACCCTGTCCGTCGTTGCCTTCGCACAGCGGCCCCAGGGCCGTGTTGTCAACGCGAACGATTTGCCCGGCCAGGACCTGGGCGCCAAAATCAATGCGGCCGACAGGGCGCTCGGTACGGCGCGCGGTGAGATTGTGGTAAGAGGCGGCGGTTTGATTTCGACACAGGTGATCGTTTCTTCCGATCATGTGTTGCGCTTTCTGCCGGGAAAGTATGTAACGAGCACCAGCGCCATTCCCATACTCATGAAATCACGTTCAACTGTGCTCGGTGCGGGTTGGGAATCGATCCTGATGGAGTCGACAGCGCCAAAGCAGTTCACCGTAATCAGTGCTTACAACCAGTCGATTACTAATGGTAAACCGGATTCTGCCCTCGTAGTTCGTGACCTTCAGATAAAAGGAGCGAATCCCGGGTTTAGTTCGGCGCCCCAGGCGGTTTCTCTGGGAAACTGCTCAGGTTGTACGGTCGATAAAGTATGGATTAATGGAACACGCTCAATTGGTATTCAGTTTGGCGGCTCATCGTCGACGGGATTCTTTGCCGAGAACTCAAAAGTTACCAACTGTTTGTTTACGCGCGTGGCGTCGCAAAACCTCGCCCTCGTTAACGGGAAAAATATAGTCTTCGAAGGCAACCGCTTCATGACGGCTGGACAGGTTGGCGGTCCGGGCAGTACCAATATAGACGTCGAGCCGAATGAAGCCACTGACCACCTGGAAAATGTTATTATTCGCAATAACTCAATCGATGTCAGGAATTCGGAGATACCGACTACTGGTAATGGCATCGTGGTGCAGGCGACCACCGGCACGCCTTATGTTGGTCCAATCCTGATCGAGAACAACACGATCATCGGAGGTTCAAATACGGGGGTTATTACCAAAATTCTCAGTAATGCCATCTACGTTTTTGGCGCGACCATGCGCGACGTGACCATCCGAAACAATTCGATTACGCGCACCGGCCAGAGCGGAATCAGCATTGAGGGCACGCGAATCCAGGTGCTTAACAACAAATTGACTGACGTGGGCGGAGGCGGCATTCCAGGCTTCGTTGTGACGGCAACGGATAGCCGGATAATTGGCAATACCTTCAGTTCTAACCCCAATCAATCGGTTGATGCGACGATCACGATCCGACCCGGCTCAAATCGGAACACTTTTCAGAACAACCAGGGTTTTGTAATCGTCGGAGATCCCCACTAACGTTCAGCGTAGCCGGCGGTTGCGAACTGAAATCTTAGAGGAGCTGCAATGTCAAAAGTGCGGGTTATCAGCGAGCTCTGGCAGTTTATGAGAGAGAACAAAAAGTATTGGCTGGCCCCGATCGTCATCACGCTGGTGCTGGTTGGCGCTTTGCTGGTGCTGGCCAAGAGCTCGGCCATCGCACCGTTCATCTATACGTTGTTCTAAACCGGAGGCGCGGGTGGTAAGCATCCTTGGGATCTCGGCTTTCTATCACGATGCCGCCGCCTGTCTCGTTGTCGACGGCGAGATCATCGCCGCGGCGCAGGAAGAGCGATTCACCCGCGTCAAGCACGACCACAATTTTCCCCTACAGGCGGCTCGTTACTGCCTGAGCGAAGCAGGCATAACAGCCGAAGAGCTCAACTACGTTGGCTTCTACGACAAGCCCCTCCTGAAATTCGATCGTCTCCTCGAGACCTACCTCGACTACGCTCCGTCCGGTTTCAGTTCCTTCCTCAAAGCCCTGCCGCTTTGGATGAAGGAGAAGCTTTGGATGCCTGACTTGATTCGCACCGAGCTCGGCAAGGCAGGCGGCGAAACGGACGAGCGCGCCGCAAAGAAACTGGGCAAAAAATTTGAGTGGAAACTTCTCTTCGGCGATCATCACGAGAGTCACGCCGCCAGTGCGTTTTATCCATCGCCTTTCGAGGAAGCCGCCATCCTGACGATAGACGGCGTCGGTGAATGGGCCACCAGCTCTATCGGCATCGGCAAGGGGAACGAGATCACCCTGCTAAAGGAGTTGCGATTTCCCGACAGCCTGGGGCTGCTCTACAGTGCGTTCACTTACTACACCGGCTTCCGGGTCAATAGCGGCGAATACAAAGTGATGGGACTGGCTCCCTACGGCGAACCAAAATACGTCTCGGTTATCAAAGAAAAGCTGCTGGAGATTCGCGATGACGGCAGTCTGAAAATGAACCACGAATACTTCAGTTACTCGCAGGGCCTGCGCATGACCAACGGCGCTTTCGACAAACTCTTCCGCGGCGCGCCGCGAAAGCCCGAGTCGCTAATCACGCAGAAGGAAATGGACCTCGCGCGCAGCATTCAGTTGATCACGGAAGAAGTGATGCTGAAGATGACGCAGTTTGCCCATAAAGAAACGGGCATGAAAAAACTTTGCATGGCGGGCGGCGTGGCGTTGAACTGCGTGGCCAATGGCCGAGTTTTGCGCGAAGTGCCTTTCGAAGACATTTGGATCCAACCCGCTGCCGGCGACGCGGGTGGCGCGTTGGGAATCGCGCTGGCGATTTGGCATCGATACCTTGGCAATACCAGGTTAAGTCCGGAGCAGGCCGGCACCTGGCAATCCGCCCGGCCAGTCGCGATGTTTACGAGCAACCCGGCTCAAAACAATGGACGAAAGAACGATCGCAGCGATGGAGAACGGAAAGATCTGACTGCTTATGCTGACGGTATGAAGGGTTCCTATCTTGGCCCACGACATAGCGAGGAAGAGATCGAAAGGTTTCTGCAGTCGCGGCAATTGCCCTTCAAGAAATATACACGAGAGGCTTTGCCGGTTGTCGTTGCAGATCTTCTTGCCACGGGAAAAATAATTGGACTACACCAGGGACGCATGGAGTTTGGCCCGCGCGCGCTCGGCGGCCGCAGCATTATCGGCGATCCGCGATCGCCGGAAATGCAGTCGGCGATGAACTTGAAAATTAAGTATCGCGAGAGCTTCCGTCCGTTTGCTCCCAGCGTGTTGCGGGAGCAGGTGGCTGAATGGTTTGAGTTGGATGCCGACAGCCCCTACATGTTGCTGGTCGCTGATGTCGCGGCCGCGCAGCGAAGGAAAATGACTGCGGCAGAGGAAGCGCTCTGGGGCATTGATAAGCTGAACATCAGGAGATCCGAAATACCGGCCGTCACGCACGTCGATTACTCCGCGCGGATACAAACCGTGCGGCGTGAGACCAATCCTCTCTACTGGGAAATCATCGAAGCCTTTCGACAAAAGACAGGTTGCCCGGTGGTAGTGAACACCAGCTTCAACGTGCGCGGCGAACCGATCGTTTGTACGCCTGAAGATAGCTATCGCTGCTTCATGAGGACCGAGATGGATTTTCTGGTCCTTGAGACCTGCGTGCTTGATAAAAAAGAACAGCCTCTGTTTACAGAGAAGACCGACTGGAAAGCTGAGTTTAGGCCGGATTGACATCACCTCTCTAAAGAAACCAGGCCACAACGGTGAATCAGACCTGCCCCTGATTCCTCCACGTCTCGAAACTGGAGTAGTTCGGCGCGTTCTCTGTAAGTATTAATTCCTAACTTCTGCTAGCATCTCGACTGTGGATCACCCTGTCACGCCCTCGGAAAAAAACTTAAGCAAGATCAGCGTCATCATTCCAGTTCGCAACGAAGAAGCGTCTATTGGTGTCCTGCTTGAAAGTCTTCTTACTCAAACCTTGATGCCGGCAGAAATCGTGATCACCGATGGTGGATCCACTGACGCGACAGCGCAGATTATTTCTGAGTATGGCGAACGCGGAGCGCCGATTCACTTGATTCGTGAGCGAGCGACCTTACCCGGGCGCGGCCGAAATCTTGCGGCCGCCCAAGCCGCCAACGAATGGATTGCTTTCATCGACGCCGGCATGCAACCGGAATCCACCTGGTTGGAGTTGCTGGCGAAGGGCGCTCAAGCTTCGAGCAAAGTTGACGTTGTCTATGGCTCGTACGAGCCCGTTGCAGATACATTGTTCAAGCGTTGCGCCGTGATAGCCTACGTCCCACCGCCGGTTGAGATCGGGGGCAGGTTGGTTCGTTCTCGATTTGTGGCTTCTGCCTTGATGAAGCGTAGTGTTTGGCAAGCGGTGGGCGGCTTTCCGGAGGATTTGCGTTCGGGAGAGGATATCCTGTTCATGAACAGGATTGAACAGGCAAACCTTCGCATTACGAACGCTCCCGACGCGCTGGTTCATTGGCAGGTGCAATCGACTCCCTGGCTGACATTCAAACGCTTTGTTACCTATGCTCGGCATAACATGCGAGCAGGTTTGTGGCGACAATGGCAGGCCGCCATATTCAGTCGTTACGCTTTGTTATTGGTATTAGCGCTACCAGTATTTTGGGTTGGGATCAGGTGGCTAGCGGTGCCGCCTTTGCTTTGGTTGCTTCTGCTGGTAGCGCGCGCCGCTGTGGCAATCTGGCGTAATCGCGCTTGTTATCCCGGCAGCGTCTTAGAGAATGCCATGCGCATGGCGGTGCTGATTCCGCTAATCGCGATGCTGGACGCAGCCACAATCATCGGTACCGTGCAATGGGTGATGAACGATCGATGGCAGCTGCCAAATCAGAATCGGGAGCAGTAGCGACCGCTTAATGTACTAAACTTCGCAAACGCAACTTTGTGCCTTAAGGCGATGTGCCTTAAGACGATTCGAAAGGACGAGCGCGATGCCAACTCGAGGGACCGCACCCGGTCGCTACCGCTCGGGGTTCTGATTTAGTGAAGCCGGTGCGCACTTTGTATGTTTGTTACTTTGGCTTGCGAGAACCCCTGGTTCAGACGCAAGTGCTCCAGTACCTGCGACAGCTGCGCTCCGAAAACGTTCGCATCAGCCTCCTTACTTTTGAGCCCCGCCTGCGCCAATCCTGGACCCCCGAAGAAATTCAGCAACAGCGCGCGGCTCTCAGTGCCGAGGGAATAAGCTGGCACTGCTTGAAATATCATAAGTGGCCTTCGCTGCCGGCCACTATTTACGATATGGCAAAAGGCGCCTGGACCATTGGGCGAATAATGCGGCGCGAAGGCGTGAGCATCTTACATGCCCGCAATCATGTTCCGGCGGTGATGAGTGTGTTGGCCATGAGGTTTCATGAAGCACAGCTCATTTTTGACATTCGCGGCTTCATGCCGGAAGAATATACGGATGCGGGCATTTGGCCGGAAAACGGCTACCTCTATCGCGGCTTGAAGAGCGTTGAGCGTTATCTACTGCGAGTCTCAGACGCATTTGTCTTACTGACTTACAAAGCGCGCGAGCTTGTTTTCCCGGGAAGCGGCGACACAGACGTGCGTGGCCGGCCGATCGAAGTAATACCTTGCTGTGTTGATTTTGCAAGATTTGCAAGTGTCGAACAGGTCTCGAGAGAATCGTTGCGCGTGGAATTAGGTCTGACCGGCCGTCGGGTGATTGTGTACCTCGGTTCGTTTGGCGGTTGGTATATGACTGATGAAATGACCGACTTCCTGGCCGCGGCTCACAAGGAGGATCCGACTACGTTCTCCATGATCCTGACCCAGAGTCCGCAGCAACTGGTTATTGACCGAATGTCCAGTCTCAGTATTGAAAAGAAGGATTTTCTGGTAACTGCAGTGACTCCGGGCGACGTGCCGCGTTACTTGAAGGCAGCTGACATCGCCATTTCGTTTATCAAACCCTGTTACTCCAAGCAGTCTTCATCACCGACCAAGATTGCCGAATACCTGGCGAGTGGACTGCCGGTCGTTTGCAACATTGGCATTGGTGACCTGGACCAGCTGATCGAAAATAATCGCGTTGGTGTTTTGTTGCGGGAGTTTAGTCAGCCGGCGTATCTGAAAGCCCTCCGTGAGATCGATGGTATGCGCGAGAGTGAAAACCTGACCGAGCGGCTGCGAGAAGTGGCGCGGCAGGAGTTTGATTTGGTCAAAGTCGGACGAACACGATACCGGCGACTGTATCAGCGACTCGTGGACGCCCATCAGATATCAAGTCGGGATTCATGACTGGACAAGTGACGCGATCAGGGAGCAATTCAACATTTACGAAGGTCTGACGCTGCCATCAAAACCAACTTTGCAATAAGTCCTGAGTTGGGCAGACTCTACCGGTCGATTTATGCTGGCCAAAACATGAAGGTTATCGCTTTCGCGTCCTACCCTATAGAAGCGGCCGCGACTCGCTATCGCTTGCAGCAGTTTGTTGAACCGCTTTCAAGGCGGGGAATTACTCTTACCATCAAACCGTTTTTGAATTCGCAGCAGTTTGCCACCCTTTATCAGCGAGGGGCTGTGGCGTCTAAAGCACTTGGCTTGGGCGGGGCTGGATTATTGAGAATCGCGGCCGGATTTGCAGCGCGCCGGGCCGATGTAGTTCTCGTTCAGCGCGAGGCAATGATTTTTGGACCACCGCTGGTCGAATGGCTGGCCGCGCGAGTTTTCAAACGTCCGATGGTACTCGATTTGGATGATGCTACGTACGTTCCCTATACTAGCCCTACGTATGGAAAGCTCGGTAAAGCGCTGAAGTGGTTTAGTAAAACTGACGATCTGATACGGTGGGCCGACATTGTCACGTGTGGCAATCGCGCCATTGCCGAATATGCAGAAAGCAAAGGCGCGACAACGCGGATAATTCCGACCGTGGTTGACACGGATATTTTTGTTCCCGGGCAGCGGGTGCCCCCTTTAACTGATGGCCCGTTAGTGCTCGGCTGGATTGGCACCCACTCAACTTTCCCCTATCTCCGAGCAATCTTTCCCGTATTGCAGGATTTGGCGAAGACGCATCGCTTCAAGCTGAGGATTGTAGGTGCGGGCACCAGCACGGTGAGTATCCCTGACGTTGAAGTTGAGAACCTGGAATGGCGGCTCGAACGTGAAGTAGAAGATTTTCAGTCCTTCGACGTGGGGCTGTATCCGATCGATCCTTCTTTGTATGCGGAAAAATGGGCCGCTGGGAAGTCGGGGTTTAAAGCGATTCAATATATGGCTGTAGGCATTCCATTTGTTGCGACGCCTGTCGGCGCGATGGCAGAAATCGGTGACGCGGGCACAACGCACTTCCATGCGACCAGCAACGACGAATGGCTAAGAACGCTGGACCTTTTGCTTGCCGATGCGCACTTGCGTCAGACCATGGGAGCGTCAGGGCGCCGCCACGCGGTCGAACATTACTCGCTGTCGGAACAAGCCGACAAACTTGCTCGCGCGCTACAAGACGCTGCTGCTTGCGGGAGGACCAGTCCGGGCCAGGCAAGGTAATGGCGATCGCAAGTTTCAGATCTCAAATCTCCGAATGCAACGTTTAAGCAAATCCCGATTGACCATGCTCGCGATCATCGCGCTGTTACCGTCGTTTCTAAAGCGTTCCTGCTATCGCTTGTTTTTTGGGTATCAAATCGGCAAGCGCGTGCGCGTCGGGCTAAGCATTATCGACGCGAAGGAATGCCGGATCGATGACGACGTTCACATCGGGCACCTTAATTTGGTCGTTAGGGTGAAGAAGCTGGAGATTGAGGACCACGTAAGAATCGGACACCTGAACATCATAAGAGGCGGCGACCAGGTTCATCTCGGACGTTACTCTGAAATCATCCGCATGAACGAGATTAACTCGATTGCCGAACCTGAAGTTGTCAATCCCATTGACCCGCGATTTTCGCTCGGCGACGGCAGCATCATAACCGCCGGCCACAAAATAGATTTCACCGACCGGGTGACGATCGGCCGCAGATCAATTCTGGGTGGGCGCAATTCGTCGCTCTGGACCCACAACCGCCAGCGCACTCGTCCGATAGATATCGGATCTTTCGCCTACATCGGATCCGAGATTCGGATTGCGCCGGGAGGGTCTGTCCCTTCGAAATGTATCGTTGGGATTGGTTCTGTCATTACAACTGAGTTGTCTGCTGAGGGCTACCTTATTGCCGGTGTGCCCGCGAAGGCAGTAAAAGAATTGAGCGAAGAGGATCGATTCCTGATTGAACGAAAGACGCGAATAGATCTGCCGGACGATGTCTAGTCGTCTGAGCAGTTGATTCCTGAACATGAACGCTGTTCTAACATTGCTTTATATTCTGCTATGCGTTGGGATTGTGATTTTTGTCCCGCCATTTGTAGTCCCCTATGTAAGCGATTACGGCGCTTTTACTGCCTTTGACGCTGCCAAGGCCGTTTTATTGTGCACCGCGTTGGCGACGATCGCCGGATTTTACTCTTACAAGAGAGACATCGACGGCCGTTTCCTGTTGCGCTTGTTTGTTGCCGGCTTGATCACGCGGATAGTTATTGCCCTGGGAATATTCGCTTTTCGGGGCCAGGACTTTTTTGGCGGTGATGCCATAACCTACGACTTTTATGGAAACGCCCAGCTACTTGGTTGGGGAGGAGATAAATACTTTCAATCCATCGCTAATCAATTTGTTCGTAGCGGCGAGGGTTCAGGCTGGGGAATGGTCTACCTGGTTGCTGCAGTCTACGCACTGGTCGGACGCAACATGCTCGCAGTTCAACTGATGAATTCGGTTATCGGCGCTGCGACCGCGGTAGTAATTTATTTATGTGCACATCAGGTCTTCCAGAATTCAAGGGTGGCCCGTATTGCCGGCATAGCCGTAGCCTTTTATCCATCTCTCGTTCTCTGGTCGGCGCAGGGCCTTAAAGATGGTCCGGTAGTTTTCCTTCTGGCATTGGCCATCCTTTGCACTCTAAAGCTGGGTGAGAAGCTCGCGCTGAAATACATCATCATGCTGGCGTGCTCGTTGATAGCTTTGTTCGCCCTCCGCTTTTATGTTTTGTATATGATCTGCGTCGCGATAGTCGGAGCCTTTGTAATCGGTATGCGGCAGGTTACAGCGACAAGTTTCGCGCGCCAGTTTACGGCCGTCATTCTGCTCGGTCTGGCTTTGACTTATGTGGGTGTAACTCGTTCGGCCAGCCTTCAATACGAGCGTTACGGAAACCTGGCAGCACTGCAACGCAGCCGGCTGGATCAGGCGCGTACTGCCGAGTCCGGTTTTGGAAGAGACGTCGATGTGTCGAGCGCTTCCGGAGCGCTATCTACGATTCCCCTGGGGGTACTCTATTTGCTTTTTGCACCTTTCCCCTGGCAGGTCATCTCTCTGCGGCAAAGCATTACCCTGCCGGAGATGGTTGTTTGGTGGGCTTCGTTTCCGCTGCTGGTCCTGGGGCTATGGTTCAGCATCAGGTATCGCTTGCGAATGATCTCGCCGATTTTGATTTTCACAGTGATGCTTACGCTTGCCTATTCGGCTTTTCAGGGTAATGTGGGAACAGCTTATCGGCAGCGGGCCCAGCTACTGGTGTTCTATTTCATCTTCGTGGCCGTGGGGTTCGTGCTCGTGAAGGAGAAGCGAGAAGAACGAAAGCGGCGAATTGCAGAGGAGCGAAAACGACTCAGCAAACGGTGACTTTCAACTGCGCCAACTGATTAGCGGTTAACCAGAGTATGTGTGGAATTGTAGGCATAGTTCGCAACGACAAGTCAGACGTTGACCAGGCACTGCTTCGCCGCATGTGCGCTGCCATCAGGCATCGTGGGCCTGATGACGACGGTTTCTACGTCAATGGCCCGGTCGGCCTTGGCATGCGCCGCCTGGCGATAATCGACATAAAAAGTGGACAACAGCCCATTCACAATCAGGACCGTACTGCCTGGATAGTTTTCAACGGCGAGATTTATAACTACCGCGAACTCCGTGACAAACTCGAGAAACTCGGTCACTCCTTCTATACAAACAGCGACACTGAAGCAATCGTTCATGCTTATGACCAATACGGCGCCGACTGTCCCAACCATCTACGCGGAATGTTTGCCTTTGCAATTTGGGATGAGCGCACTCAGGAATTATTCATCGCGCGTGATCGAGTAGGCAAAAAGCCATTGCTTTACGCGCAGGCAAATGGCCAGCTTGTTTTTGGCTCGGAGTTTAGCGCCCTGCTGCAGCATCCGGACATTGGCAAAGACGTCGACTTCCAAGCACTCAACCACTATCTCTCCTTTATGTGCGTCCCGGCGCCGCTGACTGCCTATCAAGCGATCAGAAAGCTGGAGCCTGGACATAGCTTGCGCTACCGCAAAGGCGAAATAAGAATCGACCGTTACTGGCAACCTGACTTCTCGAAAAAACTCGATATCAGCGAACAGGAGGCCGGCGAGCGAACGATCGAGATTTTGCGCGAGGCAGTGAAAGTGCGCTTGATGTCGGAAGTCCCGTTGGGCGCTTTTCTATCGGGCGGCATAGATTCGAGTGCAGTCGTGGCGCTGATGGCCGAGGAGTCCAGTACGCCGGTAAAAACATTCTCGATCGGATTTGAAGAGCAGGACTTCAGTGAACTGCATCACGCGCGCCGGGTCGCGGAACACGTAGGCGCGGACCATCACGAGTTCATAGTGCGCCCTGATGCCCTCGAAGTTTTACCAATTCTGGTCGAGCATTACGGTGAACCATACGCCGATTCTTCAGCCATTCCCACCTACTACGTTGCGCGCGAAACGCGGAAGCACGTCACCGTTGCTTTGAACGGTGATGGTGGTGACGAATCGTTTGCCGGTTACGAACGCTACGCGGCAATGCGTCTGGCCGAGCGCTATCATCGGATACCAGCAGTGCTTCGCGAGTCGGTAGTAAGGCAGGCGATCGAGTTAATGCCGTCTTCGGAAACGAAGCGCAGTCGCATCCGCGACGTGAAGCGTTTTGTGCAATCCGCATCATTGCCGAAAGTCGAACGTTATCTACGCTGGGTGAGCGTTTTTGACAGCCAGGCTAAACAGGATTTGTTTAGCGAGAACTTCCGTCGGCAAACTGACGGTGATTCGGCTGCCAGCATCCTTGACCCGTGGTTTACGCGCGCAAACGGTTCAGGCATTGTCGATGCTGCGTTGCTGGCGGACATCATGACTTATCTTCCCAATGATCTGCTGGTGAAGGTCGATATCGCCACCATGGCGAATTCACTCGAAGCGCGGTCGCCCTTTCTCGATCATCACGTCATCGAGTTTGCGGCCAGCCTGCCGGAAAAATATAAGTTGCGCGGACTTACTACCAAGTATTTGTTGAAACAAATGCTCCGGAAACTGTTGCCGGCCGAAAATCTGGACCGCCGCAAGATGGGCTTTGGCGTACCGATTAGTCACTGGTTCCGCGGCCAGCTGCAACCGTTCCTGCGAGAAACACTACTTGCGGAAGCCTCCTTGAAACGCGGCCTCTTCAGACCGGAAGCGGTCAAGCGGCTGATTGAGCTGCACACGCGCGGCGAGCGAGACTATTCTCCCCAGCTCTGGACGTTGCTAATGCTGGAGCTGTGGTTCCAAAGGTTTATCGACTAAACGTACCTTTGCTTTTGGACTTTGAGACTCATTCAAAATTTCAATCATCCAGGAGGCATATTGTGAAAGGTGTTGTTTTAGCAGGCGGACTCGGATCACGATTGCGGCCATTGACCGCGGTGACGAACAAGCATCTGCTCCCTGTGTATGATAGGCCAATGATCTACTACCCGATTCAAACGCTGGTGAACGCGGGTATCACGGACATCATGATTGTTACAGGTGGTAATTCAGCCGGAGACTTTCTCAAGCTCCTGGGAAACGGAAAAGCTTTTGGTCTCAAACATATCAACTACACCTATCAGGAAGGTGAGGGCGGAATCGCAGAGGCGCTCTCGTTGGTGGAACACTTTGCGGCCAAAGAACCGGTTTGCGTCGTACTCGGTGACAACATTATCGAGGGCAACGTCGCGGCTGCAGTTCGCGCTTATCGCGAGCAGGGTCGCGGAGCGAAGATCATACTGAAGAAGGTTCCGGATCCGGAGCGCTTTGGTGTTCCCGAGCTCAGCGGACAAGACGTCTTGCGTATCGAAGAGAAGCCAGCCTCGCCAAAGTCGGAATACGCGGTCATCGGGATTTATATGTATGACGGTGAGGTGTTTGACATAATTCGCACCCTAAAGCCCTCCGGACGGGGCGAGCTGGAAATAACCGACGTCAACAATGCTTACATCAAACGAGGAGCGATGACGTGGGAGGAACTTGAAGGTTGGTGGACTGACGCGGGCACGTTTGAAAGTTTGCTCCGCGCCACCAATCTCGTCGCCGAAACGGGTGCAAACAAGATGGAGTTGCACCATCCTGCCGAAGTGAGCACTGGTGTTTGAAACAACCTGTCGGAGAAAATATCCAGGATTGTTTCACAGAGACTCATCAACTGCACAGGATGCTCGCGCTTCCCGGAAATGAAGATTGTTCGCGTCATTGCGCGCCTTAATGTCGGCGGGCCGGCCAAGCACGTTGTCTGGTTGAGCAAGTTGCAAACTCCGAATTGGGAGTCGCTGCTCGTCGCCGGCACAGTCCCGCCGGGCGAAGATGACATGGGTTATTTCGCAACGGAACTGGGCGTTACTCCTGTCTTTGTTCCCGAGATGAGTCGCGAGATTTCCGTAAACGATGCACTCACAATCTGGAAACTTTACCAACTCTTCCGACGCGAACGCCCGGACATCGTTCACACCCATACCGCAAAAGCTGGAACTGTTGGCAGAGTTGCAGGGTTCTTATATCGCTGGCTAACTCCAAAAACTTTAATCGGGCGTCCGCGCGCCTGCCACTTTGTCCACACTTACCACGGCCACATTTTTCATAGCTACTACGCCCCGCTCAAGACTCGCGTTTTTCTATTGATAGAAAAAATTTTGGCGAAGCTGGGCACCGATCACATCGTTGTCTTAAGTGAACAACAGCGACGCGAGATCAACGAAGAGTTTGGCGTTGGCAATCCGCGGCAGTTTTCTATCATACCCCTGGGGATCGACCTCAGCGTGTTTGCCGATTGGCAAAAACGCGGACAATCGTTTCGCGCTGAGTTTGAACTGGGCGCCGACGATATTCTGGTGGGGATTGTTGGCCGGCTTACGGAAGTGAAGAATCACGAGCTGTTCGTGCGCGCCGTCGCCCTGTTCAAGAATGAGTTTGCCAAACCTGGTTCTACCGTGCGGTTCGTAATCATCGGAGATGGCGCCTTGCGAAACGCGCTTGAGCAGCAAGCGCAATCGCTCGGCGTGGCAGATGATGTGATATTTACCGGTAGCCGGCGTGACCTCGAGCACATCTATCCAGCGCTGGATATTGTCGCCCTGACTTCGCGCAACGAAGGAACACCGCTAACGTTGATTGAAGCGATGGCTAACGCGCGCCCGGTCATTTCTAC
>Ga0070698_100003843_pt1 | contig 16515 bp, 16 predicted proteins | sample KBSK1502metaG_FD_65477 | JGI IMG/M metagenome (GOLD analysis project Ga0070698, IMG submission 65477) | Corn, switchgrass and miscanthus rhizosphere microbial communities from Kellogg Biological Station, Michigan, USA - KBS K1-50-2 metaG | ecosystem: Host-associated > Plants > Roots >...
GCCGAGCACGCTGCGCAGCGTCGTCTGCGACATCAGCGAGGTGGCTTTGAGAAAGTTCTCCACTTTCACGACGGCGGCTTGCGGATCGACGACGCGGAAATAAACAACCGCATCGACCGTTACCGGCACGTTGTCACGCGTCATCACCTCTTGCTTCTCGACGCTAATGGTGACGACTCGCAAATCCATTCGCACCATCCGATCGACAATTGGGATGAGAAAAATTAGACCTGGCCCTTTGGCGCCGACTAATTTCCCTAGACGAAAAATGACGCCCCGCTCGTATTCGCGCAGGATCCGGATCGCCTGCGGCATGATGATGACGATGAGAATGATGATGGGCACGGCCCACCCGACCAAGCGCGGCAATGTTTCGATTAGTTCCATGGTTTTATTTTCCTGTGGTTTTCAGTTTTACCGTCAACCCTTGCACCGCTGCAATCTCAGCCTGCTCGTCTTTTTCGATAGGCGTATCGCTGATCGCGTTCCAGTATTCGCCCTCCACAAAAATCCTCCCGCTGCGCGAGTCGACTGGAGTCAAGGCGGTCACTGTTTTTCCAATGAGCGTCTCCGCCCCGACTTTCACCGGCAACCGTTGCGCGCGCAGGCCTTTTCCGATGACGAAAATAAAGAACGCCGCAGTAACCAACGTCGCAGGAATAATGTAGTTTAATGATAAACGAAAAAGCGGGTCGCCACGGTTGAAGAGCATGAGCGAACCGATGAGGAACGCAACTACGCCGCCGATGGTCAAAACGCCGTGTGTTGTGGCATAAACGTCAAAGATAAAGAGCATCAAGGCGAGTGCGATCAAAACGAGACCGGTCACGTTGACGGGTAGAACTGCCGCGAGATAAAGCGCGAGGACCAGCGCGATCGCACCAACGACTCCGGGAAGAATCGCTCCCGGCGTGGTCAGCTCACCAATGATTCCATAGATCGCGATCAGCATAAGAATGAACATCACTTCTGGGCGCCAAAGTTTTTGAAAAACGTGTTCCGACGCCGACATCTTGATTTCAGAAACTTCTGCGCCGGCGGTCTTGAGCGTCTTTCCATCCACGACGCGTCCGTTCAATTTTTGTAACAAATCGGAAATATCGGAGGCGATCAGATCAATCACCTTTAATTGAAGCGCCTTGTCCGCGGTAATCGACGCGCTTTCCTTTACCGCCGACTTGGCCCACTCCACGTTACGCTGGCGCTTGCCGGCGATCGTCTCGATATAGCTCACGGAAAAATTCTCCAACTTCTGTTTCATCGTTTCGTCGGTCTTTTCCTCTCCCCCACTGGGAAAACCGCCTATCGAGACTGGATGCGCGGCGCCGATCGTCGTGGCCGGAGCCATCGCCGCGACGCTCGCCGCAATTGTAATGAAACAACCCGCGCTGGTTGCGGTCGCGCCGGTGGGAGCGACATAAACGACGACCGGCACCGTGGAGCCGAGAAAGCTTTGCACAATCTTCTGCGTCGAATCGAGCAAACCGCCAGGTGTGTTGAGCTGAATGATTAAACACTGGGCGTTTTGCGACTGGGCTTCCTCAATGCTGCGCGAAATGTAACTCGCCGTCGCCGGCCCGATGGCTCCATCGATTTTGATAAGAGAAACTTTCTCCGCCGAAAAAGCGACGGATGTGCAAGCAAACCAAAGCCCCAGCGCGGCAACGCAGGTAGAGCGGCTAGCTCCGCGAGCCCAGGCACCGGTTGTGCGTCTCGAATCGCTGGTTAGGCGTCGCGGAGCTTCGCCCTCCAGCTTTGTCTGTCTTTCGAGGTGCGCTACTCGACGGTGCGTAAGTTCACACTCCTTTCATCGTCCCGCAGGCGCGGGATTGATCGCCAGGTCGTTCACCGTTGGCTTCACGACCTTCTCGTAATCGGGATAACTCATCTTGATCGCATCTGTGTGCGTGCCCGCTTCAAACACAATGTAGTCTTGCTCCGCCAGACTCTGGTCCACATACGTTGGCAGACCATAGAGATTGCCAAATGGCGGCATCGCTCCAATCGCGCAGTCGGAAAAAAGCGTCTTGAATTCCTGCTCCTTACCGAGTGAGGCAGCCTTGCCGATCGCTTTCTCGACCTTCTCCAGATCAATTTGGTGGTCCGCTGGCAAAACCATCATTAAATGCTGATTGCCCGATTTGACCATGACCACCTTGGCATGATGCCGGCCTTTCACATGCTCCGCCTGGGCGATTCGCTGCGCAGTAACTGCCTCCGGGTGATGCAGAACTTCATAGGACACTTTGTTTCCGTCCAAACAATCGATCAGTTGCTTTGGTATTTCCATAACCGCCTCCTGGAGAAAGTATCACTTTCCCGTGTGATCTCTACTCTCTCGAAAATCAGGCAGACACCGCCGCAAAGCCGCCGACGCGCGAAAGCATTGTGTATGGCTACATGTGAAGTTTGCGAGAATGAATATGACAAGGCGTTTGAGGTGGTCGTAGCCGGAAAACACCACACATTCGATAGCTTCGAATGTGCGATCCACGCGCTGGCGCCGGTCTGCCCACACTGCAACTGCCGGATCGTGGGGCACGGTGTGGAAGCCGATGGGCAAATCTATTGCTGCGTTCACTGCGCGCGTACGGCCGGCGAAACAATGTTGAAGGACCGCGTTTAACCGGCAAGCTGTTCCAGACAGCAGCGATGGCCGCAGAATGCCTCGTCTGCGAGCGAGGGCGGGCGATCCCGACGGGCAATGCGCGTTTCGGAGCCGGCATCAACGATACCGGCTACAGCACTAAGCGCCGATCATCGCTACCACTGACTACTTAAAACCATTTGCGCTAGGCGCCGCTTGTTTCCGTCTGGTCACTCACCGTTTGAAGGAATGATTGCACAAGGCTTCGGGACTGAAGTAGAAAGACTTCATGGAGCAAAATTCGCCCACAGTTCCGCTAACACCGAGACCCAACTGGTGGAATCGAAATTGGAAATGGTTCGTGCCGCTTGGCTGTTTCGGCACGTTAACATTGTTCACCGCTTTTGTGGTCTCGATCGCGCTGATCGTGTTCAGCGCGGTGAAATCGACTGACGTTTACAAAGACGCTTTGGCCCGCGCTAAGGCGCATCCTTCCGTGATCGAGATTCTCGGTTCGCCGATCAAAGAGGGATTTCTGGTATCTGGAAACACCAACGTTAACGGCGCGTCCGGTGAGGCGAACCTCTCCATCCCCATCTCTGGCCCGAAAGGAAAAGGAACAATCTACGTGGCAGCAAACAAATCGCTCGGTAAATGGAATTATTCTGGTCTCATTGTGGAAATCGAAAAGACGCATCAGCGAATCGATCTTCTCCGGAGCCGTGTTTCAGCAAATTCGCCCTGATCCTTCCCGTGCAACCCGCCAGCAACCTTCCCGGCCCTCTGGCGGAAACGAGTATCAGGACCGATAAGCGCCATGATCTGTTTCTGGGGAGCGCAGACTCGATCACTGAAACATACCGCGTTTTACGGATGGCGCTCGGCAGCTAGGTTGGAGACATGTCGATTTCTGAGGAACAGGTGAAGAACGCTTTGAAGTCGGTGAAATATCCGGGCTTCACTCGCGATATTGTTTCATTCGGCCTTGTGAAATCGGTCGAGATCGAGAATAGCGAAGTCAAAGTACAGATCGCCCTGGCGACGAACGATCCGAATGTTCCAGCGGCGATTAAAAACGACGCCGAAAAAGCGCTGCGAACTATCGACGGTGTCAAGAGCGCAAAGGTTCTGATTGATATTCATGCGCCGCCCGCAGGCGCAGGGACCGGTATGGGCGCGACGCGAATCCCGGGAATCAGGCACGTCATCGCAGTGGCAAGCGGCAAAGGCGGCGTCGGCAAATCGACTGTCGCGGCAAACCTCGCGGTTGCACTGGAGCAAACCGGGGCACGCGTCGGCTTATGCGATTGCGACATCTATGGCCCGAGCATTTCGTTGATGTTCGGGACGCGCGAGAGGCCAATGGCGACGGAAGAAAACAAAATCGTCCCGATCGAGCAATACGGATTGCGGCTGATGTCGATGGGATTTCTGCTCGACGACACTTCACCTGCGATTTTGCGCGGACCAATGGTCACCCGTTATACCCAGCAATTTCTGCGGCAGGTGGAATGGGGCGAACTGGATTATCTGGTGCTGGATCTGCCTCCTGGCACTGGTGACATTCAGCTCACGATTGTCCAGACGGTCGCGCTTTCCGGCGCGATTGTGGTAACCACGCCCCAGGAAGTTGCCCTCATCGATGCTCGCAAAGCCGCTACCATGTTCGAGAAGGTTAATGTGCCTGTGCTCGGGATCATCGAGAACATGAGTTATTTCGCCTCTCCCTCCGATGGCAAACGCTACAATATCTTTGGCAGTGGCGGCGGCGAACGCGAGGCGAAACGGCTCCGCGTCCCATTGCTTGGTCAAATTCCGATCGACATCCCCACGCGCGAGTCGGGGGATCGCGGGATTCCAATCGTGGGTGAAGATCGAGAGTCCCCCGTGGCAGCGGAGTTCAAAAAAATTGCCGAAAATCTTCGTAAGACACTGCCGTAGAGATGTGTCCGCAACCGTGATTGGAACCGGGAGTTAAATAAATAACGGGGTTGGCACGTCTAATTGACTGCTTCGATTTTGTTGACTCGTGCCCAATTTCATGAAAGAGAATCCTGAGATGCTATCTTCAGAAGAGGATCACTCTCGATTCGTTAGGAATTCGGTCTTGTACAAGGAGTTTCTCGCGGAGCGTGCCGAGATCCTGAAACACAAATGGATCGAAAGCGAGAAAGCCGGAAGAGATATCGGATTTGAAAAGGCTTTGCTGGATTGGATCGTGAAACATCGCTCCAACTGGCGAGAGCGACGAAGAAAGGAGGCGCGCACCGAGAAGTCCGCCTCCTAATTTTTTTGTTCCTTTAATGCGATCCCGCGAGGTCGCCAAGGAAACGCATGAAACAAGCAAAACAAAAAACGTCTGGTGCCGCGGTCCCCACAATGAACGCGGAGGCAATTCGTCGAGCGCTTCAACGAATTGCGCACGAAATTATTGAGCGAAACCCGCGACTGACTCACGTCGTGCTAGCGGGAATTCCGTCGCGCGGGGTGGAAATCGCCCAGCGTATCGCCGCTTTCATTCACCAGCTCCGGAAGATCAACGTTGAGACCGGCGTCATCGACGTGGCGATGCATCGCGACGACGTGGGAACGCGGTCTGAATTGCCGATTGTACGCGAATCGAAACTTCCGCTGCCCCTGGAAGAACGCACCGTCATCGTTGTCGATGACGTTCTTTACACCGGCCGCACCGTGCGCGCCGCCATGGACGCCATCAACTCATTCGGACGGCCTGCGCGAATTCAGCTGGCAGTACTAATCGACCGCGGCCATCGCGAACTGCCAATTCGGCCCGATTACGTTGGCAAGAATCTACCCACTTCGGGTAGCGAAAAGGTGCGTGTACGGCTCGAACAAACCGATCACGAACCCGACGAGGTACAGTTGGAAAAACAATGAACGCATTCGCTGGCTCATGACCACGCGCTGGACACGAAAAGATTTACTCGGTCTGCGCGAACTGCCGGCAGAAGAAATCAATTTCGTTCTCGAAACTGCCGACGCATTTAAACAAGTCGGTACTCGCGAGATCAAGAAGGTGCCGGCTCTACGTGGAAAAACACTGATGAACTTCTTCGTTGAGCCAAGCACGCGAACGCGGACATCTTTCGAACTGGCTGCGCTTCGATTGAGCGCGGACGTGATCAATATCTCGGCAACTACCTCCAGCCTGACCAAAGGCGAAACGCTCAAAGACACTGCGCGCAATCTGGAAGCACTGCACGCCGATATTCTTGTTTTGCGTCACAGCTCCGCCGGAGCCCCGCAGTTCCTGGCAAATCGGCTTAAAGCCAGCGTGATTAATGCCGGCGACGGCGCGCACGAGCATCCCACGCAGGCGCTTCTCGATCTTTACACCATCCGCGAGCGCAGAGGAAAAATTGCGGGATTGCGTGTGGCGATCGTCGGCGACATTCTGTTTAGTCGCGTTGCGCGCTCGAATATTTTCGGCCTGCTTAAGCTTGGTGCGCATGTGACACTGGTCGGGCCAAGCACGCTTGTGCCGCGCGAGTTTGAGAAACTTGGCGTCGAGATTTCGCACAAGATCGAGGAGGTGCTGCCACAAGCCGATGTGGTGAACCTGTTGCGCATCCAGCACGAACGCCAGCGCAGAGAATATTTTCCCGGGATCGGCGAATATATTCGCTTGTTCGGTTTGACCAAGGAACGCGCAAAGCTTTTGAAGCCCGATTGTCTGATCATGCATCCCGGTCCGATCAACCGCGGCGTCGAGATTGACAGCGAGGTCGCCGACGGATTGCACAGCGTCATTCTCGATCAGGTTACCAACGGCCTCGCTGTGCGCATGGCTGTTCTCTATCTCTGCGGAGGGGTCTCGGCATGAGCACCACAGTCATCCGAAGCGGTCGGATTATCGATCCCGCAAATAGGCGGGATGAGATCGCAGATCTTTACATCTCCCATGGAAGAGTTGTCGGCTCTCAATCCGAAATCCGCGAGGAGTTGATCCGCCGCGGCGGGAAATCGGAGATTGAAGAGATTGACGCGAAAGGCTTGATCGTTGCGCCTGGATTGATCGACATGCATGTGCATCTGCGCGAGCCCGGATTCAGTCATAAGGAAACCATTGAGTCGGGCGCACGTGCGGCAGCAGCCGGCGGATTCACCACTGTTATTTGCATGCCGAATACTTCGCCGGCCGCCGACATTCCCAGCACGATTGCGTGGATCAAAGATCGCGCGGCGGAAGTGGCGTGCGTGAATGTTTTGCCGGCCGGCGCAATTTCAAAGAATCTCGCAGGCGAAGAGCTCGCGCCCATCGGGTCGCTCGCGAAGACGGGTGTTGTGGCAATCACGGATGATGGTCATTGCATTCAAAATCACGAAGTCATGCGGCGTGCGGTCGAGTATGCTCGCATGGTCGACCTGCCTGTGCTCGATCATTGTCAGGACTACAATCTGGTCGGCGCCGGAGTCGCACACGAGGGCTACTGGAGCACGCTGCTTGGTTTACCCGGGTGGCCCGCAGCAGGCGAAGAAGTGATTGTGATGCGCAACATTTTGCTCGCGGAACTTTGCGATCATCCGATTCATTGCCAGCACCTCACAACAGCTGGAAGTGTGCGATTGCTTCGTGAAGCGCGGCAGCGCGGCGTAAAAATAAGCGGCGAAATCTGTCCGCATCACGTCGCTTTAACCGACGAAACGATCCAAAATTTCGACACGAACTATAAGATGAATCCGCCGCTGCGGTCGCAAACAGACGTCGATGCACTGCTGGAGGGAATCGCCGATGGCACCTTGTCGATCTTGTGTTCCGATCACGCCCCGCACGCGGATTTCGAAAAGGAAGTTGAGTTCGACGCCGCGCCATTCGGGATCATTGGATTGGAGACCGAGTTTGGCCTTTTTCTCGATCTTCTCGTGCACAAACACGCAAAGATTGACATTGTGCGTTTGATCGAGATGTACACCGTCGAGCCGGCGCGCTTGTTAAAGCTGGATGCGGGCACTCTTTCGCCCGGTTCCCGCGCCGATATCACGCTGATCGATCCGGCTTTGAAATGGACTGTTCACGTCGATCAATTTCAATCGGCGTCGCGCAATTCGCCATTCGACGGCTGGAAACTGAAAGGCCGCGCCGTGCGAACAATCGTCGGCGGGAAGACGGTTTGGAAGTTGTAGCCGCGATCGGTGATCGCGGCCCGGCATCAGCAATGTCGACCCTTAGCCGGCTGCGTATCCGCCGTGGATATAATTTTCCAAGTGTGCAATTGCAGCCTGCTGGCAGGAAATCACATGCTTGACCAGGTCCCCGATCGAAATCACGCCGACCACTTGATCACCTTCGACCACGGGCAGATGCCGAATATGTTTGTCAGTCATCAGGCGCAGACATTTCTCCACGGGTTCACGCGGATGCGTAACTGTCACGTCGGTTGACATGATCTCTGAAACTTTGGTTTCCCCGGAACGTCTGCCCCGGAGAAAAACTTTGCGGGTATAATCGCGCTCGGAAATGATCCCATTCAATCGATCTCCATCCATCACCAACAACGCGCCGACATTTTTTTCGTCCATCATTCGAATCGCCTCAGAAACTGTTGCGTCGGACGCAATGGAAAAAATGTCTTTGCTTTTCTGACTCAGAATCGCGCCGATTGTACCGCTAACATCCATATCATCCAGAAAATTAAGCTGCCGATAAGCAGCAATATAACATAAGGCAGCCCTCGCCCCCGACGCAAAACAAATAAACGAGAAAAGCCTCTATCGAAACGCAGACTGGTATCTCCGCGGAGGGAGCTTGGGCGGGCGTTTCCCATTAACAATCGCGCCTGCGACTGCGATGTATGGAAGCTCCTTTCGATCTACGGCGCAGCGTAACATCAATCCGCCACGGCTCATGTCGCCGCGACCGATGAAGTCGACGGGAAATCGGAGCCGGTCGCCAAAACTCGCAAGCAAAACGTTCACATATTTTCCTGTGGCAATGCTTCCCAGAAGGATGATCTCGCTCTGACGCGGCAGTTTTCTTGCGAGAACACGCGCGTCTCGTTCAATCGGCGCTCGATAACGCGGATCGTCACCATGAATGTCGACCGTTGCGAATTCACGCAGGTCATCAAGGCGGATCCGCGTTCTGGCGTCGACAAGCCCACGAGTGGGCGTAATCACATGTGCAGCGGGGATTCCGACCGCGGGCCGGGCAAACGCAGTCGCGTATGCAATCTTGCCGCGAAAGTAGAGGCCGCTGAGAAAGGTGAACACCTCGGCGATCGGCGCGCCCCGTTTGCCGCGCAATTTTCGCGCGAGTTCGAATTCCGCCCGGCCGCTCAGAATCATCCGTGCCCGGTCACCGCCGGCATAAGCGGGTGAGAGAAGGAAAATGCGGCAACGCCTTGTGTTTTCCATTTCCATCTGGTTGTCGGATTCAATTTTCGAATGCGCCGCTCTCCTTATCATGCCAGCCACTAAATAGACATACCGTTGGAGAAAACAAACACCCAGGCTCGTCGCCATTAAGGGACGACGGTTTGATGGACGGTCGTTGCGAACGTTTAACCGTTACGAATCTGCGAGCGCGAGTCCACCCGTGTTCCGATCTTGCTTTTTGACTGTCGGATGGAAAATAATGCGGTCGTGAGTTGGGCCTGGACATTTAAACCTCGCGTGAGTGACAGTCGAAACGGAGGCGGTCATCACTATTCCACGGGCGACGCCTGCCCCGATTTCCTATGCGTTGGAGCCCAGAAAGGCGGAACCTCGTGGCTGTATCGGCAGCTTGAACGACATCCTGATTTCTGGATGCCTCCGGTGAAAGAACTGCACTATCTCAACAGTCTAAATAAAACGAGAAGGTTCCATCCCCCGCGCTTCCGGGACCAGCGCGATGCTTCCTTTCTCGATAGCATGAAAAACCTGAGCGCCCTGTCCTACATCGATCTGGAGAGTTACGGTCGGTTGTTCGAGCACAAGGGATCGCTTGTCTCCGGTGATATCTCGCCAGCCTATTCGACGGTGAGCGATGAGATCATTCAGCGAGTCGTCAATTCCTTCCCTAATTTAAAGGTGATCTTTTTAGCTCGCGACCCCGTTGAGAGAGCGTGGTCACAATTGTCCATGGGCGTTCGTCTCGGAATGATTAGTCCGTTTGATGCGACTGATGCCGACGAAGTGATTCGGAACTTGCTGAATCCCGGGGTGCTCCTGCGCTCGCATCCCAGTAAGATCGTCGCACGGTGGAGACGCTATGTTCGTCCGGATCTTTTCCGCATCTACTTTTTTGACGACCTAGAGAAGAATCCTGCAGAACTGCGGCGCTCGATCCTCCTGTTTTTAGGCGCCGACCCGAACAAGCCTAACGGCCGATTGAAGGCGGACGAAAACCAGGATGCCAACACGAAGAAACTTCGGCTCACCGACAAGGTGCGGTCCAGGGTAGCTCAGTTTTTTGAACAGGAATTGAAAGCCTGCTCTGCAGAACTAGGCGGGCCGGCGAAACAATGGCCCGCGCGATATGGTTTTTCATTACTGATCTTCTTCCTGCAACTGGTGGACGACTTCGACATCCTGTTCTGGTGTGATTGGATCGCCTGAGGAAGGAAAGAGGTCTCCTACTCGCGGTGCAGGGCCCGATTTTCTGTGTATCGGAGCTCATAAAGCCGGAACCACCTGGCTTTATCAGCAACTCGATTCCCATCCCGATTTCTGGATGCCTCCTGTAAAGGAACTGCATTACTTTGATCAACTGAGCAGGGTTCAACGCGTCGCTCATCCGCGCTGCAGAGACGAGCGCGATCGTCGATTTCTGGAGCGGCTCAAGAGCCTTAGCGCTGAACCGGGCATCGACCTCGAGAATTATGGACGACTGTTTGAATCCAAGGCATCGCTCTTTTCCGGTGATATTTCGCCGAATTACTCGACGCTGAGTAATGAAGTCATTCGAGAAATCGCCGGATACTTCTCAAACTTAAAGGTGATCTTTCTGGCGCGCGATCCGGTTGAGCGAGTGTGGTCGCATTTGTCCATGGAAGTGCACTATCGTCAGATTGAGCCGTTTGACGCGACCGACATCAACGAAGTCAATCGGAATTTGGTCCGGCGAGGGATGCTCTTGCGTTCGTATCCGAGTGCCGTCGTCGCGCGATGGAAACGCTACGTCGATCCAGAGCGGTTTCGCGTTTATTTCTTTGATGACCTGCAAAACAATCCCGCTGAATTGCGGCGCTCCATCCTCCGTTTCCTGGGCGCTGATCCAGACAAGCCAGGCAGCCGATTGAGCGCGGATTACAACACTTGGACCAGGATGGAAAAGCTTCCGCTCACAAACAAGGTACGATCGCATCTGGCTCGGTACTTCAAAAAGGAGCTCAAGATCTGTGCAGCGCGGCTGGGCGGCCCAGCCAAGAATTGGCCGGCTCGATACGGTTTCTAGAGTTTAAGTTTAAATGTCAGCTCCAATTTGTGGGCGGCTACGTTCCGGTCAGGAAACTGAAGATCTTAATTTCCCAACAGGCGTGCTTCCGCCAGATCGAGGTCGCGCTGAATATGCCGCAACGCGTCGTCGTTAATCACGCGGTCATTCCGCAAACGGATAATCGTTCTCCGTTCAACGCGCAGCGCTTCGCGCTGCAAACGCTGATATTTTGGAGTGGCGATTTCGCCCCGACAATCGTCGGGGTTCTCGGCACAAAGTTGCAATTGCTCGACGCGCTCATCGTATTCGGCTCGCAAACGATCCACCGTGTCCGGCGTAAACTTGCCGTTAGCGCGCGCACTTTCGATGAATTCAATTGCAGCTTTGTTTGCTTCCAGGCGCGCCTGGCGTTCTTCTTCATCTGCCTCTCCGTCATGCGTGATTCCAAGTTTCCGAATCAAAAGCGGCAGCGATAGCCCCTGAAGAACGAGCGTGGTCAGGATGACTGAAAACGTGAGAAACAAAATGTAATTGCGCCCCGGAAATGACTTGCCGTCACTCAATGTCAGCGGCAGCGCGAACGCAGCCGCGAGCGAAACGACCCCGCGCATGCCCGACCAAGCCACGATAGCGGCCTGTTGCCGTCGCGGAATTGGATCACGCGCGCGACCCGTGTTTGCGAGCCCTAGCATACGCGGCAGATAGGTCGCCGGTACCACCCAAATAATTCGGACCAACACAACCGCACTGCTGATGATGATCGCGGTGACGATGGGGCCAATAAGCGATTCGCCACGCAATGCATGCAGGATTCGAGGGAGTTGCAGTCCAATGACAATAAAAACGAAACCATTGAGAAGGAACACGACCATTTCCCAAAACGCGAATGCTTGCAGGCGATAGCGCGGGGTGACGATGAGCGGCGAATGCCAGCCGATAAAAATCCCCGCGGCAACCGTCGCAAGCACTCCTGAGACGTGCAGGCGTTCTGCCGGTAGGTACGCGACGAATGGAGTAAGCAGCGAAACTGTGACTTGGATCGGTGGATCATCGAGATGGCTTTGCACCCAGCGCACCGCCAGCCCAACAAGCAATCCAAATGCAATTCCGCCGACCGCGACCCAGATAAAACGAATCGCTGCGTGACCGGGCGAGAAGGATCCTGTAAGGAGCGCCCCGATTGCGAATTGAAGCGCAACCAGCGCCGTCGCATCATTGACGAGACTCTCGCCGTCGAGAATTGCCTCAATACGGTGGGGAACGCCAAGCCGGCGAAGGATCGCGGTAGCCGCGATCGCATCTGGCGGCGACACGATGGCGCCAAGTGCAAAGGCAGCCGCCCACGGAAGCGCCGGCACAATCGCGTGCGCCATCCACGCAATCGTTACCGTAGTCACCAGCACTAACCCAATTGCGAGCAAAAGAATCTGCCGCAGGTTTCGCCGAAAATCGCGCCAGGATGTGAACAACGCGGCCGGGTAGAGAAGAGCAGGAAGAAAAAAGTAGAATACAATCTCCGGATTAAGTCTCACTTCTGGCAATCCCGGCACAAAACTCAGGGCGAGTCCGCTGATCACCAGCACAATGGGGTACGGCAGCCTAAGTTTACACGCGACCACTGCGAGGACCGCTACAGCGGCGAACAGCAGCACAATGATTTCCGCTTGGTGCATATCGATTGCTATAGCTGGAGGTGCTCAATGCCGGCGCCCGGGAACGATACCTCGATCAGCCGCGGTCAGCGACCGCAGCTACAGCCTTTGCCCGCGCGCGATTCGCCTGGAGCTCAGCGAGATGTTTTTCCGACCAGCGACAAAGCGTATGCAACGGTTCGATCAAGGTTCGGCCCAGTCTCGTGAGAGAGTACTCCACTTTGGGAGGCACAACCGGATGAACCGTGCGTTGCACCAGGCCGTCGCGCTCGAGGCTGCGCAGTGTCTGCGTCAGCATTTTTTGCGAAATGCCCCCGATCTCACGCTGTAACGCAGCATAACGCATCGTTCCGCGCGCCAGAATCTGGATGATGAGAGCCGTCCATTTGTCGGCAATTCGGTCGAGCACGAGCCGGGAAGGACACTGCGCGTCCAGAACCGAAGGGGCCGACGACGCTTTTCGCACGCTCCTGTGTAAAACAATTCCCGTTGACGTGCAAGGGGAGAGTAACACTCGAGAAGGAGTGTATAGCCTGAGATCATATGTAGTTGACTGCTGGTTTGGCCGTCCGAAATTTAGGTTATGACAATTGCATCTCTTACCAAGGAAAACGCTCTCCCGATGGATTTTCTCTTAAACGAGGCGGAGTCTGATGCTGCATCGCCGACGGGTACGGACGTCACGGCGCCAGAAGGTCACGACGATTCCGCCTTGCTCGATGCGTATTCGCGCACGGTGGTCAGTGCAGTCGCGCGTGTCGCCCCCTCTGTTGTGAACATCGATGTCAAACAACGCATGAGCCTCCCGCGTGGAACACGCGAGCTCAGCGGCAACGGCTCGGGTTTCATTATCACGCCTGACGGATTCATCCTCACTAATAGCCACGTCGTGCACTCGGCGACTTCGATTACCGTGAATTTGCCCGATGGACGCGAATACCCGGCGCAATTAACAGGCGATGATCCAGACACCGATCTTGCAGTCATTCGGATTGATGCGCCGCAACTGTCCCATGTGCGTCTGGCCGATTCCGAAAATTTGCGCGTGGGCCAACTGGTGATCGCGATCGGAAATCCTCTCGGCTTTCAGGCCAGCGTTACTGCTGGCGTAATCAGCGCCCTCGGTCGCTCGATGCACGCGCAGTCGGGACGATTGATTGACAACATTATTCAAACCGATGCCGCGTTGAATCCGGGAAACTCCGGCGGACCACTGGTTAATTCAGCTGGCGAGGTAGTGGGTGTAAACACCGCAATGATTCGACCGGCGCAAGGCATCTGTTTCGCGATCGGCAGCAACACGGCCAAGTTAGTTGCAGGATGGCTGATCCGCGACGGGCGTATCCGCCGCGGTTATATCGGCGTGGCCGGGCAAAACGTGCCAATTCACCGGCGGATCGTCCGATTTTATGGTTTGCCTCTCGAGACGGCTGTTCTCGTTGTTTCAGTCGAGAAGAATAGTCCCGCGCGGCACGCCGGATTGCGCGAAGGGGATCTGATTGTTGCGTTCGACGATCAACCCATCGGGAGCGTGCACCATCTGCACAAGATTTTGGTCGGCGAACAAATTGGCGTGAGTGCCAGGCTGACAGTCATTCGCCACACCGAGAAATTGGAGTTGTCGATCTTACCAGTCGAATCGCGATCAGAGTAACGTTACCTGTGATTTTCGAAAGCTTTGCAGCCGACCCGGCTATCTCTACAGTCAAACCGGTTCGCCATGAAAATTCTAGTCGTTGGCAGCGGCGGTCGCGAACACGCGCTTGCGTGGAAACTACGGCAGTCTTCAGATGCCGAGCGTATTTTCTGTGCGCCAGGAAACGCGGGCACCGACGAAATTGCTGACAATGTTGCGATTCCCGCCAGTGATTTGGGCGCCCTCGTTCAGTTCGCCAGGGAAAATCGCATCGATCTGACGGTAGTTGGTCCGGACGATCCCCTTGCCGCGGGGATCGTCGACGTTTTCGCTGCTGAAAAATTGCGCGCCTTTGGCCCAACGAAATCGGCGGCACGCATTGAGGCCTCAAAAATTTTTGCGAAAGAGCTGATGCGCGCGCAGAAAATACCTACCGCGGAGGCGAGGACGTTTACCGACAGCAGCGAAGCGCTAGATTACTGCAAGCGACTGGAATTTCCCGTTGTGATCAAAGCAGATGGCCTTGCTCTCGGAAAAGGAGTAATCATTGCCTCTGACGCTGCCGCGGCGAGAACCGCCATCGATGAGATGATGACGCAGGGCCGCTTTGGCGACGCAGGTCGACGGATCGTGATCGAGGATTTCTTACGCGGAACAGAATGTTCGCTGCACGCCCTGGTAGACGGAAGCAGTTATCGTCTGTTGGAATCGGCGCGCGATCACAAGCGCGCGCTGGACGGCGACCAGGGCCCGAATACTGGCGGGATGGGCGCGTTCAGCCCTGCCAACAATTGGAACGACAAGCTGCAAGCGCAATTCGAGGCGGAAATTATGCAGCCGCTGCTACGCGGTCTCCTGCAAAACGGAATTACCTTTCGCGGACTTCTTTATCCAGGCTTGATAATTACCAGCGACGGCGCGCGTGTGCTGGAGTTCAATTGCCGTTTCGGCGACCCGGAGACGCAGGCGCTTTTGCCCCGGATGAGATCAGATCTCCTACCGCTGTTGGAAGCGACGATTGATGGAAATCTTGGCAAGTGCTCGATTGAATGGGATACGCGTGCTGCCGTCACAGTGGTTCTCGCGTCTGGTGGTTACCCTGGCAAATACGAAACTGGAAAAACAGTTTCGGGTCTCGATGAGGCGACAAAGCTCGAAGCTGTCCAGATTTTCCACGCCGGAACCAAACGCGCCAGCGGCGAGGTCAAGACTGCTGGCGGTCGCGTTCTCGCGGTCACCGCGCTTGGATCAACGCTCGAAGCCGCACGAAAACGCGCATACGACGCTGCTTCCCGCATTCATTTCGAAGACTGCCACTTCCGGCACGACATTGCTCTGGGTGTAACTAACTGAGAGAACTCCAAATTCGATATTCGTAATTCGAATTTTCGCGCAATTAGAAAATGCGTTATAGGTCGGCATCTGTTTCCAATGTCTCAATTCACGTCGTTGTCCTTCATTAGCTTGTGTCTGGCCATCAACACGCTGGCGCAAACTCCACCGCCGCCTGTAGTCCCTTCAGGCCGGCCTCCCGCTTCCGCAAAGCCATCCGCGATCGCATCGCCTTCGCCCTCGGGAAGCCCCACCACCGAAGACCTGGTCAATTCGTTAGGCCCGCCTGACCTCCAGGCAGTCATCACGCTATTAAAAAGTAATTTCACAAATCCGGATGAAATTACAGACACCGAGTTGAATCGGGCGACTGTTGAGGGCCTCATGATGAGGCTGCCGCGTGGCGTAATGCTCCTGCCCGCCAAGGAGAATGCGCCGGCGGAAGCGCCTACCGTCTTTTACAGCGAGATTATCGGCGGACACATCGGATACGTGCGCCTCGGCTCATTTAGCGCAGCGAACCTTCAGGCGTTGGACAAAAGCGTTGCCAGTTTCGCAGCGAAAAACGTGAACGCGCTCGTAGTGGACCTTCGCGCCAGTCCGGCAACCACTGATTTGCCGCTGGCCGCCGAATTCGCAAAACGGTTTTGTCCCAAAGGCAAAACGCTTTTTACCCTGCGCAAACCGGTGGGACATCAGGACCGCGTATTTAGTTCTGATCGTGAGCCGTCATTTCGCGGTCTGATCATGGTACTCACCGATGGCGATACGACTGGTGCGGCTGAGGCGATCGCTGCGGCACTGAGATTTTACAACAGGGCCCTGCTCATCGGGCAGGTCACCGCTGGCCGCGCAGCTGAATACTCCGATTTGCCGCTACCGAGCGGCAAAATTCTGCACGTTGCGGTCGCGGAGATGGTTTCCCCAG
>Ga0070698_100003844_pt1 | contig 16514 bp, 16 predicted proteins | sample KBSK1502metaG_FD_65477 | JGI IMG/M metagenome (GOLD analysis project Ga0070698, IMG submission 65477) | Corn, switchgrass and miscanthus rhizosphere microbial communities from Kellogg Biological Station, Michigan, USA - KBS K1-50-2 metaG | ecosystem: Host-associated > Plants > Roots >...
CGCTCGGGGTCCAGCCTTCCCTCCCGCGCCAGCACCGCCGACAGGGTGGCGCCCTCGACCAACTCCATCACCAGATACGCGGTGGGATTTGGCTCCCCGGTCTCGCCGTAGTCGAAGACGCTGGCGATACCAGGATGTGAGAGCGCGGCAGTGCTGCGCGCCTCGATCCGGAAACGGCGGAGGAACGCCGGGTCCTCCGTGAGTTCGCTTCTGAGGAGCTTCACGGCCACCGGCCGTTCAAGGATCGTGTCCTGCGCCCGCCACACCTGCCCCATGCCGCCGCTGGCGAGTCGGTGGACCAGACGGTACCGACCTGCCAGCAGAGTCTCCGGGGCAACGGTGGAAGTCATGAGCACCTGATACCCCTCGGATACGTCGTTCCAACCACCAGCAGCCGGTGGGTGCTGACCCGGTCGATTCGGAGCAGCGTCGACTGCCGCGGAGGTCGGCAGCGGCCGATTCACCGACGGCTATGGCCCTAACCGCACCCCACTGGGGTCGCCCGATGAGAGTTGACCATTGGAGGAGGTGCAGCGCGACGCGCCACGACCCGCAGCGGCGACCGCCGGCCTCATCCAGGACATCAGCAGCGCCATGACGCCGATCCGGCCGGACCTGGAAGCCGGCTTCTGGTACTTCTACTACTTCCTGACCGAGCGTGGCCGAGCCGGTCTGGAAGCCAACCGGCGCGAAATCGCCAGGGTGATCTGGACGCGGAACTCCCCCAACTGGCGATTCGACGACGCGACGCTGGAACGCGCCGCTGTGGCCTTCGACAATCCCGACTACGTCGACGTCGTGCTGTACTCCTACCGTCATCGCCTCGGCCTGGCACCCAGCTACCCTCCCTACGACCAGATCGAGCGGAAGCTGACCGTGCAGCCGGCAATCACGGTCCCGGCTGTCACCTTGGACGGCTTGGCGGATGGCAACTTCCCGGCAACCGACGGCAGCACCTCCGCACGTCACTTCACCGGGCCCCGCGTCCACCACCAGGTGCCGAACGCGGGTCACAACCTTCCCCAGGAGTCTCCAAACGCGTTCGCCGGCGCGATCCTTGAGCTGGCAGCTCTTCGATCGCATCACCTCGATCGAGGGAGCCTCGAATGACCGCTGAGCCGCAGCCCACTGAAGGAGGATCGCCCGGAGCACCGCCGCCCGCCGCCTTCAAGCGCACCGAGCTTCAGCGCTCCCCTTCGCCGGTGCCCGGCTGGGAGATCAGGCAGACTCTTGTCGAGATTCCCGAGGGGATCGCGTCGGGACGGCACAGCCACCCCGGGCCGGAGGTGGGCTACATCGTGCGCGGGGACGTGTCCATACCCCTGGTCACGTTGTACTGACGGCTCCCGGCAGCGCTTCCGTGAACCCATGCCATGACCCGTGCGCTCGGGCAGCAGTGCCTCCCACAGCATCCTTTTCACGGACAGGCAGCTACGGGGCCGGCTTCATCTGGTCGAGGAACGTGTTGGTGCAGGCCGTGCGCTCCGGGCCGGTGTTGGCAGCGTTCAAGCACCGTGCAAGGTTGTTGAAGTCGCTCGCATGGTCCTGCAGGTAGTTCCCGATCCTCACCGTGAGCAACACCCCCAGCGCCAAGGCCAGGAGGCCGCAGATCAGGCCGGTGACGGCCTGGCCGCGATTGGTCGCGTCGCCCCGGCCAGCTCGGCTGATCCCGATGATGCCGAAGATCACGGCAAGCAGCCCGAGGAGCGCGCCGAGCGGCGCCGGCAGCACCAGGAGCGCCAGCACCAGCCCGAGCAGACCCAGGACCAGCGCGGCGACGCCGGCGCCGTTGCGCGGCTTCAACAGGTAGGGCTGGGTGGGCGGGCCGGTCTGGCCGGAGATCGGTTGCGACTGGGATCCGTAGCCCGTCTCGGACATGGGCGCTCGCCTCCCTGATGTGACGACTGGTGAAACTTCCGGTTCTGCGTACCCGCGAAGGCCGCGTCGATCTTAAGAGATTCCGAACGAAAGAGATTGGAAGGGCCACTGAACTGGCGCGGCGCATCCGGGATGGTTCAGCTCTGACGATCACCCAGCGGCGCGAGCAGCTCGTCCGCTGTGGGGGGCTGCGCCCCGCTCCGCGTGCAGGTGATCGCCGCTGCCAGCACGGCTTCGTCGAGGATGTCGGTCAGTGTCCCGGCCGTGATCGCCCGTAGGTCGCCGCGCCGGCGGGCGCCGAGCAGGTCCCGATGGTGCAGGCCGGCGAGCAGGCCGCTCATGAAGGCGTCGCCGGCACCGATGGTGTCGACGACGGCGACGTGCCGGGCCGCACGACGCACGGTGCCCGTCCGCTGCGCGGCCGCCACGACGCCGCCGGCGCCCAGCGTGATCGCGACGATCGCGGGGCCCTTGGCGAGCCAGGCGCCGAGGACCTCCTCCGGTGCGTGGCCGGGGAGGAGCCACGCGAGGTCGTCGGCGCTGGCCTTGACCACGTCGGCGAACGCGATCAGCTCGTCGACCTGGCCGCGGACGCGATCGGGGCTGCCCATGAGCAGCGGCCGGCAGTTGGGGTCGTAGGAGATGGTGGCGGCACCCCCCGCGCGCTCGAGCAGCCGGCGCAGCACCGCCGCACCGGGAGGCATGGTCAGTGCCAGCGAGCCCGCGTGCAAGGCGAGCAACGGGTTGTCGAGGACGCCGGTGAGCTCCTGGTCGCGCCACTGCCAGTCCGCGGTGCCCTCGACCCTGAAGTCGTAGTCGACCACGCCGTCCCGGCCGACGGTGACGATCGCCAGCGACGATGGCTCCGCCGCGCGGACCGCCAGGGAGAGGTCGACCCGATTGCCATCCAGGTGCGCGCGGATCCGCTGGCCGAGGGAGTCGTCGGCGATGCGGGCGAGCATGTGCACAGGGACGCCCAGGCGGGCCAGGCCCACCGCGACGTTGGCCGGGCTGCCGCCTGGAACCGCCTCGAACAGGCCCTGGTCGCCGGCCGGCACGAAGTCGATCAGCGCCTCGCCGGCGACCACGATGGCTCCGGACCGGTCATGCCGTTCCATGCTGTCGACCGGTGCTCGCTGCCGGCGGCTCGGGTTCAGCCACGGGAAACCTCCTCGCCGGCCATGGCGCCGGTCATGATCGCGACCGCGTCCGACATCCTGAAGTCGCGCGGGTTGATCACAGCGACCCGTCGGCCAAGACGCTGGATGTGGACGCGATCGGCCACCTCGAACACCTGCGGCATGTTGTGGCTGATCAGGATGACCGGCAGGCCGCGGTCGCGGACCTTGCGGATCAGGTCGAGCACCATGTGGGATTCCTTGACCCCGAGCGCCGCGGTGGGCTCGTCCATGATCACGACACGGCGGGCGAACGCGGCGCTGCGGGCCACCGCGACACCTTGTCGCTGGCCGCCCGACAGGGTCTCGACCGCCTGTCGCATCGAATTGATGCCGATCTTGAGATCCTGCATATGGCTGCGGGCCTCGGCCTGCATCCGCCGCGTGTCGAGCATGCGCAACACTGAGCCGAGGATCCCCGGGCGGCGGAGCTCGCGGCCGAGGAACAGGTTGTCGGCGATGTCGAGCGCGGGCGCGACGGCCAGGTCCTGGTAGACGGTCTCGATGCCGTGGCGGCGGGCGTCGAGCGGGCCGTGGAACCGGACCGGGGTGCCGTCGAGGAGGATCTCGCCCTCGTCGGGGATGAGAGCGCCGGACAGCGCCTTGATGAGGGTGGATTTGCCGGCGCCGTTGTCGCCGATGACCGCGAGGATCTCACCGGGCAGCAGCTCGAAGTCGGCGTGGTCCAGGGCGGTCACCTGGCCGTAGCGCTTGACCAGGCCGCGTGCCTCCATGACCGGGGTGGTCGAGGGCGGTCGGGTCGGTTGCTGGTCGGTGACGGCTGGGATCACCTTTGCCTCCTGCGGGCGAGCTGGTCGACGGCGACGGCGAGGATCACCAGCACGCCGGTGATGAGGACCTGGTAGATCGAGCGGACTCCGAGTAGCTGCAGGCCGTTGCGGACGATACCGACGATCAGCGCGCCGATCAGCGTGCCGATCACGCTGCCCCGCCCGCCGAACAGGCTGGTGCCGCCCAGCACGACCGCCGTGATGCTGTCGAGGTTGTCGGTCTGGCCCGCCTGGGGGTCACCGACGCTGGTCCGAGCGACCAGCAGCAGGGCCGCGATGCCGTAGATCAGGCCGGCGGTGGCGTAGACGCCGAGCAGCAGCCGGCGGGTGCGGATCCCGGTCAAGCGGGCCGCCTCGGGATTGTTGCCGACCGCGTAGACGTGGCGACCGGCGCTGGTCTGGCGCAGCACAAACCACGCCACCGCGAACAGGGCCAGCATCAGCACCGACCCGTAGGTGATGTCGGTCTGGCCGATCGTGAAGGTGTTGCCGAGGAACGTCAGCGCCGAGGGGAGGTTCGAGATCGTCTGCTCGTTGGAGTAGATGTGGGTGAGCGCGAACGCGATGTTGAGGGTGCCGAGCGTGACGATGAACGGGGGCAGCCGCAGTGAGGTGACCAGCGAGCCATTGAACGCGCCGAAGGCGACGCAGACCAGGATCCCAAGCGCGATCGCGACGAAGGGGTTCATGCCGCTGGCCACCGCCAGCTTGGTCATCACGACCGACCCCAACGCCATCACGGCACCGTTGGACAGGTCGATCCCGGCGGTGAGGATCACCAGCGTCTGCCCGATCGCCAGGGTGCCGACGACCATGACCTGCTGGACGACCAGCGACAGGTTGGTCCCGGTCAAGAACCGGTCCGTGCGGGCGGTGAAGAAGGCGACCGCGAGCAGCAGCGCGATCAGCGGTCCGACGGTGGATAGCGCGAGCGCACGCGACAGCAGCGAGGGGGCAGCCTCACGACTTGTCTCGAGTTGCTCGGGGGTGGTGGCAGGGGTGCTCATCACCGTTCCTTACGTGCGTGACCTGGGAAGGCCGGCGGCAGACGGGACGTATCCTCTGCCCGCCGCCGGCCGGACCGCTAGCCCCAGCAATTGGCGAGCCCGAACTGGACGTCCTTGGACTCCACGCCGGACTGCGGCTTGGCGGTGATCAGCGTGACGCCGGTGTCGGTGTAGCCGGACGCCTTCTGGCCGCTGCTGGCGAAGTTGACCACCGCGTCGACGCCCTCGCTGGCCATCTTCAACGGATACTGCTGCGAGGTCGCGGCGATCCTGCCGTCCTGGATCGCCTTGACCCCGGTGCAGCCGCCGTCGACCGAGACGATCAGCACGTCGTTCTGCTTGCCGGCCGCCTTGAGCGCGGTGTAGGCGCCAAGCGCGGCAGGCTCGTTGATGGTGTAGACGAGGTTGATGCTCGGGTTCTTCTGCAGGCAGTTCTCCATCGCCGTCTGACCCTTGGCCTGGTCGCCCTGGGTGTCCTGGCTGCAGACGACCTGCGAGGAGGTCACCTGGTCGCTTGCGGTGTCGTCCACGCTGGCGGCGCCGAACCCGGACAGGAAGCCGTTGTGGCGCAGGACGCCCACGGTGATGCCCGGCGCGAGGTCCAGCGTGGCGATCTTTGCGGCCTTGCCGCCCATCGCGGCCTTGGCGTACTGGCCGATCAGCACGCCGGCCTGGAAGTTGTTGGTCGCGAACAGCGCGTCCACCGCGCTCTGCGGGTCGGTCGGGGTGTCGAGCGCGATCACCTCGACGCCCTTGGCACGGGCCTTCTGGATCGAGGGCACGATCGCCTTGGTGTCGCTCGGGGTGATGAGGATGCCCTTGACCCCGGCGGCGACCATGTTCTCGATGGCGGTCGCCTGGCTGGCGTTGTCGCCGTCGAACTTGCCGGCGGCGGTCAGCAGCTTGGCGCCCTTGGCGGCCGCCTCCTTGGCGGCGCCCTCCTTCATCTTGACGAAGAACGGATTGGTCTCGGTCTTGGTGATCAGCCCGACCTGGACCTGGCTGCTCTGCGACGACCCCGATGACGAGCTGCGGCTGCTGCAGCCGGCGGCCAGCAGCGCGACGATCGCGACGACGCCCACTCCCGCCAGGCGCCACGACCGGCGCCGGGAGGCCCAACGATCAGCCAGCTTCACTGCTCCCTCCTCCCGCCCCAGCTTCCACGCCGGGCAGTTGGGACAACGTTGTCTCGGGTGTATAGCACCCTCTTGAGCTTGTGTCTAGATGTGCTATTAAACTAAGACACAGCGCTTCGGCTGACGAGCACGAGGAGGCCCGAGATAACGTTATCTCAGCAATCCGAGCGCACGGCCTCGGCCAAGGCCCCGACGATGCGCGACGTCGCCGCGCTCGCGGGTGTCAGCCTCAAGACGGTCTCACGGGTGGTGAACCAGGCGCCCAACGTCGCGCCCGACCTGGTGATCCGTGTGCTGGACGCCATCCGCCTGCTGGACTACCGCCCCAACCTGACGGCCAGCAGCCTGCGACGAGCCGACCGCAAGACCGCCGCGATCGGCCTGCTGCTGGAGGACGTGGCCAACCCCTTCTCTTCGGCGCTGCACCGCGCGGTCGAGGACGTCGCCAGGCAGCGCGGCAGCCTGGTGTTCGCCGGCAGCAACGACGAGGACGCCGACCGCGAGCGGGAGCTGCTGCTCGCGCTGGTGGCCCGGCGCGTGGACGGGCTCATCGCCGTCCCCGTCGCCGACAACCACGGCGGCCTGCTACGCGAGCAGCGGCTCGGCCGCCCGATGGTCGTCGTCGACCGGCTCGTCCCCTCCGGCGACGCCGACACCGTGACGGTCGACAACCGCGGCGGCGCGCAGCGGGCCGTCCGGCACCTGGCCGCGCACGGCCATCGCCGGATCGCCTTCCTTGGCGACCTCCACACCATCTGGACCGCCGCCGAGCGCTACCTCGGCTACCTTGAAGGCCTCGCCGCCGCCGGCATCCAGCTCGACCCGCGGGTGGTGTGCCACGACATCCATGGCATCGAAGCCGCCGAGCGGGCCACGCTGGAGCTGCTGTCAACCACCGAGCCGCCGACGGCGCTGTTCACCGGCCAGAACCTCATCACCATCGGCGCCATCCGCGCCCTGCAGCGGCTGGGGCTGCAGCACCGGGTCGCGCTGGTCGGCTTCGACGACATCCTGCTCGCCGACCTGCTCGACCCGCGCGTCTCCGTGATCGCCCAGGACCCCGCCACCCTGGGACGCACCGCCGCCGAGCTGCTGTTCGCCCGGCTCGACGGCGACCGCACCCCGCCGCGACACGTCCTGGTCCCAACCCGGCTCGTCCCCCGCGGCTCGGGCGAGCTTCCCGCCACCCGAGCCTGAGCCGCGGAGCGGCGCCGGGCCGCGCGGAGCCTACGAGGCGCCGGGCGCGCGGAGCCTATGAGGCGCCGGCGGCCTGAGCGGGTGGCCGCTCGTCCCGTGCCGGTCCGGCCACCCGATCCGCGTCGGGGTGCTGCGCGGCCCGGCGGCGAGGGCGCGGCCAGCCGTTCGGCCGTTGCTGCTCCGAGATGCTGTCGACCAGGTCGGCGACCGAGTCGACGATGCGCGAGGGCAGGAACGGGAAGCGGTTGACCTCCTGCCTGGTGGTGATGCCCGACAGGACCAGGATCGTCTGCAGGCCCGCTTCGATACCGGCCACGATGTCGGTGTCCATGCGGTCACCGATCATCACGGTCGACTCCGAGTGCGCGTCGATGGACCGCAGGGCCTCGCGCATCATCAGCGGATTGGGCTTGCCCACGAAGTACGGCTCGACGCCCGTGGCCTTGGAGATCAGCGCGGCCACCGCTCCAGTGGCCGGCTGTGGCCCGGCCGGCGACGGCCCGGCCGGGTCGGGGTTGGTGGCGATGAAGCGGGCGCCGGCGATGATCAGCCGGATGGCCCGGGTGATCGCCTCCTGGCTGTAGCTGCGGGTCTCGCCCAGCACCACGTAGTCGGGATCGCGCTCGGTCAGCACGTAGCCGCGCTCGTGCATCGCGGTGGTCAGGCCGGACTCGCCGATGACGTAGGCGCTCCCGCCTGGGCGCTGCTGGTCGAGGAACCGGGCGGTGGCCAGCGCCGAGGTCCAGATCGCGTCCTCGGGGACCTGCAAACCGGTGAGGCCGAGCCGGGCGGCCAGGTCCCGCGGGGTGTAGATGGAGTTGTTGGTCAGGACCAGGAACCGGTGCCCGGTCTCCTGGAGGCGCTTGACGAACTGGTCAGCGCCGGGGACGAGTTGCTCTTGATGGACGAGCACGCCGTCCATGTCCATGAGATAGGTCTCGATCGTCTGGCTGGTGGTCATCGACTCGCTCGCTTCAACACTGCCTCCTTGTGAACACATTCACAGTGTGCACCCGGGCGGTCACGGTCCTGTAACGCCCGTTGGATCATCTGGTGAACTCTCGGCCGACCGGATCGCGCGGATCGGGGCCTAGGACCTGCAGAGCTCGAAGCCGAGGGAGTTCGGGAGGCCGTAGGCAACGCGGGACACAGAGAAGGTGCCGACGCCGCCGCCAGCGAAGGTGGCCGTGAACGTGGCGATGTCCTCGTTCTCCACGAGCCTGGTCTCCTCACCGACCTTGGCCGCGGCATGACCCAGGGCGGCGGCAAGCGGGAGCGGACGCTCGGTCACCACGGTACGGAAGATGGCGGCGCTGACGGCCTGGACCGGTCCGCAGAGAAACTCGGCCAGGTCGACGAGGTGGCTGCCGACGTCGGCGAGGGCGCCGGAGCCCGGTCCGCCCTGGTACCGCCAGCTCATCGGGACGCGCGGGTCGCAGCCGTAGTCGCACCAGTGGTGGCCATTGAAGTGGAGCGGCTTGCCGAGCGATCCTGGCCGGATCTGCTCGCGGATGGCGTTCACCGCCGGCGACCGGCGGAAGGTGTACCCGACGGCGCCGATCAGGCCGGTCTTCCGCATGACCTCGACCATCGCCTGCGCGGCGGTCAGGTTGTCGGCGAGCGGCTTCTCGCACAGCACGTGCTTGCCGCCCGCCATGCCCGCCCCGACAACCGCCACGCCGATCGATGGCTCACCCACGGTTTCACCCCTTCAGTGCAGGCCCGCGCCTGCCCGTCGTGATCAGGCGTAGAGCGCCGGCCGGTCGGCCGGCTCGACGACGGTTCGGCGGCCCTGCGTGAGCGCCTGGACGCAACTCTCGGCTACGGCGGTGGTGGCGTAGCCGTCCCAGGCACTTGGGCCGGCGACCTCGCCGCTGAGGACGCCCGTGACCCACTCCTGCAGCTCGCTCTGGTAGGCGCCGCCGAACCGCTCCCGGAAGTCGGCCGGGATCGGACCGTGGTGCCGGCCCTGCTGCCTGACGTGGACCCCGGCCGGCGAGCCCGGCGGGTTGACGATGTAGCGCAGCCCCGAGGACGCGCGGTGGTCGAAGGAGTCGGCGATGTGCAGGTGGGTCAGCAGGGGCCCGGCGTACCGCATGATGCCGGCGATGTCGCCGCCCTGGTGGAAGGTGTGCGGCGCGCAGTACAGGAAGGAGACGACGTCGTTGTCGATCCCGCGGATCAGCTCCACCGCCGCTCGGCCGTCCTCCACGAAGTCGTCGGGGTGCGGTTCCAGCCGGAGCTGCAGGCCCTCGCGCTCGAAGACCGGGAGCAGCTCGTCCATCGAGCGCCAGCACCGCGCCTCGCTGGCCGCGGCGGCCTCCGGCCTGCCGTTGAACTCCGAGTTCATCACCTGGCAGCCCAGTTCGACGGTGACCTGGATGGCGCGCTTCCAATAGCGGACGGCGGCCTGGCGCTCGTCCTCGTCCGGGCCCGACCACCGGTAGAGCGGCAACACCGAAGCGACCGAGACGCCGGCTCCGGCCAGGGCCTTCTTGAAGGCGCCGATGCTGGCCCGGTCGGCGCGAGGGTGCAGGAAGAACGGCAGGAAGTCCTCCCGTAGGGACAGCTCGACGTGCTGGAAGCCGAGCTCGACGGCGGAGTCACGCGGGACCGGCCAGTGGCTGATCGTCCTCATGCCAGGCACTCCTTTCCCCCGCCGTCGCCTACAGGTAGGGCCGCTGGTCCCGCTTGTGGCCCTGGTACTCAGCCCGTGCCTGGCGGACGGACTCGGATGTGGAGACCTCGGCGACGGCAACGTCCCACCAGGCGCCGCCGATGGTCACCTGCTCCGTCGGGTCGGTCTCGATGTGAATGACGACGGTCTGGTCTGCGTCCCTGGCCGTCTTCAGGGCGTCGGCGAGCTCACCGATGGAGCGGACCGGCAGCACCCTGGCGCCCAGGCTGGCCGCGTTGGCGGCCAGGTCCACCGGCAGGACGTCGCCGTCGAGCCCGCCGCGGTCGTCCCGGTAGCGGAAGCGGGTGCCGAAGCCGCCGGAGCCGGTCGCTGCCGACAGCGACCCGATGGAGGCGTAGCCGTGGTTCTGGACGAGCACGACGATCAGCTTGACCCGCTCGGCAACGGCGGTGACCAGCTCCTGCGGGAGCATCAGGTAGGAGGCGTCGCCGATCATGACGAACACCTCCCGGTCGGGGGCGGCCAGCTTGATCCCGAGCGCGCCGGGGATCTCGTAGCCCATGCAGGAGTAGCCGTACTCGACGTGGAAGCCCTTGGGATCGCGGGTGCGCCACAGCTTGTGCAGGTCGGCCGGCATGCTCCCGGCAGCGCACACGACCACGTCGCGCGACTCCGCGGCCTGGTTGACGGCCCCGATCACCTCGCCCTGGCTGGGCAGCGGTCCGTGTCCGGCGCGGTAGACGCGCTCCACCGCGGCGTCCCAGGCGCGGTTGTGCTCGGCGGCCGCCTGCCGCCAGGCGTCGTCGGCCCGCCAGCCGCCCAGCGCCGCCCGCAGGGCCTCCAGACCCGTCCGGGCGTCCGCCACCACCGGCGCGCCGGCGTGTTTGAAGGCGTCGACCGGGGCGACGTTGAGGTTGACGAAGCGGACCCCAGGGTTGGCGAACACGCTGTGCGAGGCGGTGGTGAAGTCACTCCATCTGGTGCCGATACCGACAACGACGTCGGCCTGGAGGGCCATCGCGTTGGCACCGTCGGTCCCGGTCACCCCGATCGCGCCCAGGGAGAACGGGTGGTCGTACGGCAGCGACCCCTTGCCGGCGTAGGTCTCGGCCACCGGGATGCCGGCCGCCTCGACAAGGTCTCGCAGGGCGCCGGTGGCCTCCGAGTAGATGACACCGCCGCCGGCGACGATCAGGGGGCGCTCGGCGGCGCGCAGCAGCTCGACGGCCCGGGCGAGGGCAGCCGGCTCCGGCACGGCCCGGGCCACGTGCCAGACCCGGCGGGCGAACAGCTCCTCGGGGTAGTCGAACGCTTCTGTCTGCACGTCCTGCGGCAGGGCCAGGGTGACCGCACCGGTCTCGGCCGGGTCGGTCAGCACCCGCGTGGCCTCCAGCAAGGAGCCGGGGAGCTGCTCGGGCCGGTTGATCCTGTCCCAGTAGCGCGACACCGGCCGCAGGCAGTCGTTGGCGGTGACCTCCGGCCCGCCGAGGCCCTCCAGCTGCTGGAGCACGGGCGGGCCGGCCCGGGAGGCGAACACGTCTCCGGGCAGCAGCAGCACCGGCAGGCGGTTGATGGTGGCGGCGGCCGCGCCCGTCACCATGTTGGTGGCGCCCGGACCGATCGAGCTGGTGCACGCGAAGGTGGACAGCCGGTTGCGCTGCCTGGCGTAGCCGGCCGCGACGTGGACCATGCCCTGCTCGTTGCGGGCCATGTAGTAGCGCAGCCGGTCGGCCGACTGCTGCAGGGCCTGGCCGACGCCGGCCACGTTGCCGTGCCCGAAGATGCCGAAGCAGCCGGCGAACAGGCGCTGCTGGAGTCCGTCGCGCTCGGTGTACTGGTTGGCGAGGAACTCGATCAGAGCCTGGGCCATGGTCAGCCGCCGCGTCGGCCTCGATGTCATCGGCTTCCTCCCGGCCCGGTCATGGGCAGTCGGGGATCGACGGCCTGCTCGGCCCAGCTCCCGCGCACCCAGGCATGGGCCGGGTCGTCGCAGAAACGCCAGACCCGCTCCTCGCCAGGACCGGCCATCACGTTCAGGTAGTACATGTCGTAGCCGGGCGCGGCCATCGACGGCCCGTGGTAGCCATAGGGGATGAGTACCACGTCGCCGGCGCGCACCTCGGCGCACACGTCGATGCGCCGGTCGGGGCCGGAGCTGTACACGCGCTGGTAGCCAAGGCCGGCCTCGCCGTTCCCTACGGCGATCTCGAAGTAGTAGATCTCCTCGAGGACCACCTCGCCGTCGCGCCGCTCGTCGTGCTTGTGCGGTGGGTAGGACGACCAGTTGCCGCCAGGGGTGAGCACCTCGACCGCGATCAGCCGGTCGGCCCGGAACGCCTCCGGCGCGCAGAAGTTGTTGACCTGCCGGCTCGCCCGCCCAGCGCCGCGCAGCTCCACCGGGACGTCGCCGGCCGCGCCGTAGCGGGCGGGCAGCCGCCGCCGCGCCCGCGCCGACGGGAGCGCGAAGCGGCCGCCTCCCATGCTGGCCACCTCGACGCGCGCGTCCCGGGGGACGTAGACGAAATCGGTGACGCGGGAGAACACGTCGTCGCGGCCCTCGACCGCGAACCGCTGGCCGTCGCAGTCGACCGCGCACCCGCCGGCGAGCGGCAGCACGAGCAGCTCGTCCTCGCCGCTGTCGAAGCGGTGCGAAGCGCCGGGGGCAAGCTCCAGGACGCGTAGGCCGCTGAAGCCCCAGCCGGCCTGCTCGGGGGTGACGGCGAGCGAGAAGGCGCCCTCGGCGGCGGTCCCACGCCGGAGATGGAGCTTGCCGTCCATCACGTGGCCTCCTCCCGTAGCAGGCTCACCGCCGTGTCGACCGCGGCGGTCACGTCGTCGTCGGGCGGGTACAGCAGCGACCGCCCGATGACCAGTCCCCGGACGGTGGGCAGCTTCAGCGCCTTGCGCCAGCGCTCGAACGCCGCCTCCTGGTCGGCGCTGACCTCCCCGCCGAGCAGCAGTGCCGGCATCGTGGTCGCCGCCATCACGCGCTCCATGTCGTCGACCACCGGGACCTTGAGCCAGGTGTAGGCCGAGGTGGTGCCGAGGCCGGCGGCGACGGTCATCGCCCGGATGGTCGCCTCGGGGCTGAGATCGATGCGGACCCGCCCGTCGACCCTGTGGGTGATGAAAGGCTCGATCATCGCCAGCAGCCGTCGCTCGGCCAGCTCGCCGACCGCCCGGGCACAGGCCTCGACGGTGGCCACGGTGGCCCGGTCCTCGGGGTCGATGCGCAGGAGCATCTTGCCGCCCTCGTAGCCCGCCACCGCCAGCGCCGCGGCGTCGTAGCCGGTGAAGCGGTCGTCGATCTCGAAGACCGTGCCTGCCAGGCCTCCCCGGTTCATGGACCCGATCACGACCTTGCCGTCCAGCGCGCCGAGCAGCAGCAGGTCCTCGACGATGTCGGGGGTGCCGAGCAGGCCGTTGACGCCTGGGCGGGACAGCGCGAGGCAGAGCCTGTCGAGCAGGTCGATCCGGTCGGCCATGGCCAGCGCCCGGTCGCCGGCGCGGAGCGCCCCGCGGGCCGGGTGGTCGGCCGCGATGATCATCAGCCGGTCGTGCTCGTTGAACAGCGAGGCCGGGCGGACCCGCCTGCCCGCCGCCTCGACGATCGCCTGCGGGCTGTGGCTGCGGGCCTGCAGGATGGCGCGGTACCGATCCTCACGCATCGACGGCCTCCTCGAGGAGGGCTTCCACCTCGGATGCGTCAGGCATGGCGTCGGCGCACGCGAGCCGGGAGGCGACGATCGCGCCGGCGGCGTTGCAGAAGCGCATCAGCCGCCCGAGGTTCCAACCGGCGAGCAGTCCATGGCAGAGCGCCCCACCGAAGGCGTCGCCGGCACCGAGGCCGTTGACCACCTCGACGAGCACCGGGGGGACCTCGACCTCGGTGTGGGCATCCCTGGCCAGCACCCCCTCGGGGCCCTGCTTGACCACCACCAGATCGATGCCGTGGTCGCGGAGCGCCCGCGCGGCGGCCTTCGGCTCGCGGGTCCCAACCGCGGTCTGGAATTCGTCGAGGTTGCCGACCGCGACCGTGACGTGGTCGAGGGCCCGCTGCACCCAGGTCCGGGCCTCCTCGCGCGAGGCCCAGAACATGGGGCGGTAGTCGAGATCGAGGACAGTGATGCCCGATCGCGCCCGGGCTTGCAGCGCGGCGAGCGTGGCGGAGCGGCTCGGCTCCGCCGACAGGCCGGTCACCGTGACCCAGAAGACCCGGGCTGCCCGGACGGCCTCGAGGTCGAGCTCGTCGGTGGCGATCTCCAGGTCGGGCGCCTTGGGCCAGCGGTAGAAGTAGAGCGGGAAGTGGTCGGGCGGGAAGATCTCGCAGAAGGTCACCGGGGTCGGCAGGCCGGGCACCGCGCTGACGTAGCGATCGTCCACCCCGAATCCGCGCAGCGCGTCGTGGAGGAATGCGCCGAAGGGGTCCGCCCCGGTGCGGGTGATCACCGCACTGCGCCGGCCGTAGCGGGCGGCGGCCACCGCGACGTTGGTGGCGCTGCCGCCGAGGTACTTGCCGAAGCTGGCGACCTCGCGCAGCGAGAGCCCGACCTGGAGCGGGTAGATGTCGACGCCGATCCGCCCCATGGTGAGGACGTCGAACACGGGCGACATCGCGGAACCGGCACGGCCCACCCGCATGGTGCGCCTCCCACCATGCCTGCGTCTGGGCTCGCCACTGGAGGTTCGGCGAGCTATGGTATATCTGCTCATTCGTACTGCTTACAGGAGTTACTGTCAAGATATTTGTGCTAACCTACTGACAGCTTTATGTATTGACATATCGGAGGGCTCCGATCGCGTGGCAGCCAGCGCAGCAAGGGAACGGGCCGTGATGCTTTCCCCCGCCTTGATCGCCGTCGATCGCAACAGCCCGGTGCCGCTCTACTACCAGGTGGCCCAGCACCTCGAGCAGCTCATCGGGTCAGGGGAGCTGCCGCCCGGCACGCGCCTGGACAACGAGATCGACCTCGCCCACCAGCTCGGCCTCTCCCGGCCGACGCTGCGCCGCGCGATCGAGTATCTCGTGGAGCGCGGCTACCTCGTGCGCAAGCGCGGGGTCGGCACCCAGGTCGTCCATCCCAAGGTGCGGCGGCCGGTCGAGCTCTCCAGCCTCTACGACGACCTGACCCTGAGCGGGAAGAACCCGCAGACCACCGTGCTCTCGCTCAGGACGCTGCCGGCCACCGACGCGGTCGCCCATGCGCTCAGCATCGAAGAGGGCACCCCCGTCGTCGCCCTGGAGCGGCTGCGCTACGCCGACGACGAGCCGCTGGCGATCATGCGCAACTGGATCCCCCAGGACCTGGTCGAGCTCACCCCCGAACTCCTCGAGCGGGCGGGGCTGTACCAGATCATGCGCGCCTCCGGCATCCGGCTGCACCTCGCGTCGCAGACCATCGGGGCACGGGTGGCCACCGCGGCGGAGGCGCGCCTGCTCCACGCCGCCAAGCGGGAGCCGGTGCTCACCATGCGGCGGACGACCTACGACGACGGGGGACGGTCCGTGGAGTTCGGCGACCACCTCTACCGCGCCTCGCATTACTCGTTCGAGATCGTGCTGGTGGCCCGCTGAGCTGACGTCGCTGGACCGCGGCGCGGCGCCGCCCGGCCGTCCTCGGCTTTGAGAGCGGCGCCGACCAGCGCGAATACAGAGGCGAACCGGACCTGCCGAAGGCTTGTCCATGTCTGAACGCGGAGGAGGAGTCCGCCGCTCGGGCGGCCCGGGCGACCAGGAGCGTCGCCGTGCCGCACGCAACCAGCCCCTTCGGTCCTGTCGATCCCAACCAAGGGGCATGAGATAAGTACCCTCGCCCGGCGCCTGGTCGTGCTGGCCTCGGCCGCGGTCCTGCTGGCGGCCGGCTTTCTGGTCGGAGCCGCCGCGCCGATCGCCCACACGGGCCCGCTGCCGCTGCGCGAGCGCCAGCTGTCTTCCGGTGGCGGCTGGAGCTGGTTCGGCGACCCCCGCGCCGTCTACCACCAGGGCACCTACCGGCGCACCTATACCGGCTGGGACGCTCCCGACGGCAGCATCCAGGTGGCCAGCTACGACCACGACAGCGGCCGCCGGGTGGTCGTCACCCTGAAGGCCCGCTTCCAGATCGACGACCACGACAACCCCTCCATCCTCGTGCGGCCGGACGGGCGGCTGATGGTGTTCTGGTCGGCGCACGCCGGCCCGACGATGTTCTACCGGATCTCGTCGCGGCCCGAGGACGTCACCGCCTGGGGTCCCGAGCGCACGCTGCCGACCAACACGCCTGGCACGCTGGGTTACACGTACCCGAACCCGATGCAGCTGTCGGCCGAGGGCAACCGGATCTACCTGTTCTGGCGGGGCGGCAACTTCAACCCGTCGCTGTCCACCACCACCAACCTCGGCACGACCTGGACCGCCGCGCGGACGGTGATCTCCAACCCGGGCCAGCGGCCGTACGTGAAGTACGCCAGCAACGGCCGCGACACGATCGCCATGGCCTACACGCAGGCGCACCCCCGCAGCGGTCGCACGAATATCTACTACGCGGCCTACCGGGCCGGGGCGCTGCGCCGGGCCGACGGATCGGTCATCTCGACGATGGCCAACCTGCCGATCGCTCCCACAGCGGGCGAGAAGGTCTACGACTGGACCACCAGCGGCAAGGCGTGGGTGCATGACGTCGCCCTCGACCAGGCCGGTCACCCGGTGA
>Ga0070698_100003845_pt1 | contig 16511 bp, 12 predicted proteins | sample KBSK1502metaG_FD_65477 | JGI IMG/M metagenome (GOLD analysis project Ga0070698, IMG submission 65477) | Corn, switchgrass and miscanthus rhizosphere microbial communities from Kellogg Biological Station, Michigan, USA - KBS K1-50-2 metaG | ecosystem: Host-associated > Plants > Roots >...
CAGTGGGCTGCGGCGCTGGCTCGAGCAGAGGCATTCCGGCTCGCGGCGAGCAAGCCCGACGCCGACTGGTTCGAGCTCGCCAAGGCGAGTGACGACACCGGCAGCGGCAGCCGTGGTGGCGACCTGGGCTGGTACGACCCCGCCTCATCGACCTTCGTGCCCGAGTTCAAGGCGGCGATCGCCAAGCTGAAGATCGGCGAGCTCAGCGAGCCGGTGAAGACGCAATTCGGATACCACATCATCGAGATCACCGGACAGCGGACCACCGCCGGCGACCAGGCGAACCAGCTGGTGGCGACCCTCCGCGCCGACCCGGAGCAGTTCGCGAAGCTGGCCAAGGAGCAGAGCGAGGACGCCAGCACCGCGTCGAAGGGCGGGGATCTGGGCTGGGTGATCCCGTACCAGTTCGAGAAGGAGCGGATGGACGCCATCCTCAGCCTGACAAAGGCCGACGAGATCAGCGAACCGATCGAGACCGACACCGGCTACTACATCTTCAAGCTGGTCGCGCCGGCCGAGCTGCGCTATGTGCCGACCGACCAGCTCTCATCCGTGCGGCAGGGAGGATTCAACCGCTGGCTGACCGAGATTCGCGACGCAGCCAGGACCTGGACCGATCCCGACTTCTCCGCCGCTCCGACCACCGCATGAGCCCGGGGGACGTCGCGACGTCCCATCGCGTCGACCGTCTCCTGGCAACGGCCGGGGTCGACCCGACCCTCGGCGTCCAGATCGTTGCCGGCAGGCTTCTGGCCGCCGTGGCCTTCGACCCGTCGCTGCCGCTCGTGCTCCTCGCCGCGCCGGAGACAGGGGAGGCCGTCGCCCCACTGCCCGGCCGCCACGCGCGCATCGGCCCTCGTATGGTGCTGGCCTCGCTCTACCCCGGCGACCATCAGGTGCAGCGCCTGCCCGATGGGGAGTGGCACTCGATCGCAAGCCTCGACGACGAGGAGATCGGCTCAGCCGATTGGCTGGTCCCCGCGCTCGCCCCGCTCGACAACCTGGCCTCGCCGCACGGGATGGCGGCCATCTCCGCCCGGCTGCGAGCGGCCGATGGTTGTCCATGGGATCGCAAGCAGACGCACGCCAGCCTCCGGCCCTTCGTCCTGGAGGAGGCGTACGAGACGGTCGATGCCATCGAGGGCGGCGTCCCCGAGGACCTCGCGGAGGAGCTGGGCGACCTCTTCCTCCAGATCATCCTCCACGCCCAGCTGGCGGCCGAGGAGGGAACGTTCGATCTGACCGACGTCTATCGCACGCTCGGGGCGAAGATCATCCGTCGCCACCCCCACGTCTTCGGCGAGGTCGAGGTCAGTGGCGCCGAGGAGGTGCTGCGCAACTGGGAGGCGATCAAGGCGGCTGAGCGACACGAGGCCGGAGGCGTCCAGTCGCCGTTCAGCGGGATCGCCCGGGCCCTTCCCGCGCTGGCCGCCAGCCGCGAGATCCAGGAGCGTGCCTCGTCCCTCGGCTGGGATTGGCCTGCCATCGAGGGTGTCTGGGAGAAGGTCGGGGAGGAGCTTGCCGAGCTGCATGAGGCTGGCGCGATCGACGGGGATGGGGGCCGGGACGCCCGTCTCCATGAGCTCGGCGACGTCCTCTTCGCGACGGTGAACCTCGCACGCTGGCTCAACCTCGACCCCGAAGAGGCGCTGCGCACGGCGAATCGGCGCTGGATCGAACGCTACGAGCGGGTGGAGTCGCTGGCGTCGGAGCGCGGGCTCGTCCTTGCCGACCTCTCGGCGGAGGCCAAGGACGCGCTCTGGAACGAGGTCAAGGCGCGGTGAGCCGCGTCGCCATCGTCGCGCATGCCACCTTTCCCGCCGATCCCCGCATCAGACGCCAGACCGATGCGCTGATCTCCGCGGGGCACCAGGTGGACCTCTTCTGCCTTCGGGCGCCGGCCGAACTGCCCGAGGAGCGGATCCGCGGAGTCCGGATCATTCGGCTGCCCGTGCACCGCGCCTTCAGCGGCTTCGCTGGGCATCTGGCGGAGTACCTGGCATTCGCCGGCATTGCGGCCGTCCGACTGGCACGCGAGCACGGTCGACATCGGTACGGCCTGGTGCAGGTCGCGACGTTGCCTGACTTCCTCGCCTTCGCGGCGGCACCCCTCAAGCTCGCCGGCGTTCCGCTCCTGCTCGATCTGCACGAGGATATGCCGGAGTTCTTCCGAGATCGCTTCGCGCATGCCGCCCTGCAGCCCCTCCTCCCCGCGGTCGCCGGAGCCGCGAAGGCATCGGCCTGGGTGGCGGACGAGCTCATCACCGTGCATGAGCCGCTTCGCGAGCTGTCCATCGCGCGCGGTGTTCCGCCGGAGAAGATCTCTGTGGTCATGAACAGCGCCGATGCCGATCTGTTCGACGCCGGCCGCTACCCGCGTCGGCCCTTCATGCAGGACGGCGAGCTGCGCCTCATCCATCACTCCAACCTGCAGCGCATCTATGGCCTCGAGGTCCTGGTCGAGGCGATCGCCCGGATCGGTGCCGACCTGCCGATCCGCGCCGACGTCTACGGCGATGGTCCGTACCGCGCCCATCTCAACGCCGCCGTGGCACGCACCGGAACCGCGGACCGGGTGCGCCTGAATGGCGCGGTCCCGATCGATGAGCTGCCGTCGCTGATCGCGGCGGCCGATGTGGGCGTGGTCCCGTCCCTGCCAGAGCCGTACATGCAGTACTCACTCTCGACGAAGCTGCTCGAGTACGCGGCGATGGGGATCCCGATCATCGCCAGCGACCTGCGCACGTTTCGCGCCCATTTCGACGGCAGGGCGATTCATTACGTCGCCGGGGGCGACCCCGACGCCCTGGCCCAGGCCATCCGAACGCTGGCGGCCGACCCGGTTGGGACCGCGCGACTGGGCGCGGAGGCCCATCAGCGGGCGGCCCAGTACGAGTGGGCCGCGCAGGCAGAGCGCTACCTGGCGATCGTCGAGCGCCTGCTGGCGCGCTAGCATCTGGTACGTCGGGGCGTAGCGCAGCCTGGTAGCGCACCTGCTTTGGGAGCAGGAGGTCGCTGGTTCGAATCCAGTCGCCCCGACCATGCACCCACCGAGGAGTCGACGAAGCTGATTGTCCCGATCGCGCCGACCCCACTCGGGTACCGCGTCGCAAAGCGCACCCTCGACCTCGCCGGGTCGCTGCTCGGCCTGCTCATCGTGTCTCCAGTGCTGGCCGTCGTCGCGATCGCGGTAAAGCTCGAGTCGCGCGGTCCGGTCCTGTTTCGCCAGGAGAGGCTCGGGCTGGGAGGACGGCCCTTCACCGTCTACAAGTTCCGCACCATGTTCAGCAGCGCGCAGCAGGGAGAGCACCGAGAGCACGTGCGAGAGCTGATCCGCGGCGAGGGAGCTGAGGCGCGGCCGGAGCCCGACCTGTGGCTTCCGATTGCGGCGGATCGACGGGTCACCCGGCTCGGAGGCTTCCTGCGGCGATCGCACCTCGACGAGCTCCCACAGCTGATCAACATCGTCCGGGGGGAGATGAGCCTCGTCGGGCCGCGCCCTCCGATCCCGTACGAGGTCGAGGTCTATGAGCCGAGGCACCTCCGCCGCCTCTCCGTGATCCCGGGGCTGACCGGGCTGTGGCAGGCGACTGCGTGGGGGCGCATCCCCTTCGAACAGGGCGTCGCGCTCGACATCGCCTATATCGAGCGGCGCTCGTTCGCCTTCGACCTGGGACTCATCGCAAGAACGCTCTGGCAGATCGCCATCGGCCGCCAGTTCTAGGCGGTCAGGCGCCGACGCCAAGCAGATCCAGGATCATGGTCGCCCGTGCGTCCCACGAGTTGGCTTCCGCGGCCGTTCGAGCCGCCTCGCCCCAGCGCAGCAGCTGATCGGCAGGAGCATCGCCGACGGCCGCGATCCCGTCCGCCAGCCCCTGGACCGTGTCCGGCACGACGACCCCGCAGCCGGCCCTGCGCACGATCTCGGCGGTCTCGGTGGTATCGGTGACGATCAGCGGGCGCCGATAGCCGAGGTACTCCATCACCTTGATCGGCACGGCCAGGTCGTTGTACGGGGTCTTGCGGCGCGGCGTGATGGTCGCCAGCACCCCCGACAAGAGGGCGTCGATCTCGCGTCCCTCCGCGCGGACCACCCGCAGCCAGGCTGGCGGCGCGCCAGCCGGTTCCTCGCCCGGCCGCGATACGCAGATCAGCTCCAGCTCGCTCCCCCGAGCGCGAGCCAGCTCCATCGCGTCGAGGAGGAGCGAGCCCCCGTGCGCGGGGTAGCGCAGGCCGCCGACGAAGAGGAGGGCGCGCGCCGCGGGATTGACCGGTCCGGCGTCAGCCAGTCTTGACCCCGGGGGCAGGAGGTGAGCCGTCTTCGCCCGCCGCTCGTCGCCGAGCACGGCTGCCGCCAGACCCCGCGATGGGAAGGCCACGCTCGTCGAGAGACGCATCAACGCGCGGGTGGCCGGGAGAAACAGCGCGCGAGAGATCCGCCGCTTTGCGGAATTGAGGGGGTAGTACTCGGGAAAGAGCTGCTGCGCGTCACGCAGGTAGGTCAGGATCGGGATCCGGCGCGCGCGCGCGACCGCCAGGAAGGCGAGGTCGGCCGGTCCCGGCAAGGCGGTCGAATTCTCCACGTAGATCGCGGCCAGGCCGCGCAGCCTCCCGCCGGCGAGGTAGCGGGCCAGCGCCGCCGCTCGGGCGGGGCGCGCCCCCGAGATGACATCCAGCGCGACCCGGCGGGCCAGCGCATCGCGGAGCTGGGTGATGCGCGTCGTCGCGCCCCAGAGGCCGCGGTCGAGCGGGTACATGGAGAGCAGCAGCAACCGCGGCCCTCCGTCCCGCGTGGTCGGGTCTTCGGTCATGAGCCGCTCTGCGGCGGGCCCTCGGCCGTGCCGCCGAGGTACCAGCCCTGCAGGTCAGGCCCGAAGAGATGGTGCATCTCCGCGCGCACGTCGTCCCGCTTCGGGATCAGGAGGTAGTTGACCAGCGGCTGGACGGGGAGGTCCAGGTAGTCGGGCCAGGAGAGGACGACACGATCGATGTCGGGCCCGGTGATCAGGGGCAGCAGGCTGCCCAGATCGCCGGCCAGGGACCGAGGGAAGTCCGTCTCGACGGTACGCCCGATCGCCAGCAGGATCGCCGGCAGCTCGAAGACGAGATCGGCCTGGGCGAACTCCCGCCGGAGCGCCAGGAGGAGCGACTGCTGGCGCTCGGCGCGCTTGAAGTCGTTCTGCGTCTCGCGGCTTCCGTCCGGCAGCTCGATCCACCCCTTCCGGATGCGCGCGTATGCCAGGGCGTGGACCCCGTCGTAGTGCTGGCATCCGGCTGGCAGCTCGATGCCGCTCCCTTCCCAGGTCGGCCCGCCATACTCCGGGTCGACCATCTTGCCGTCGAGGCAGAGGGTCACCCCCCCGATGGCGTCGATCAGGTCCACGAAGCCCTGCAGGTCGACCGTCGCGTAGTACTGGATCGGGATCCCCAGGTACAGACCGATCGCCCGCTCAAGGGTGCGGAGCCCGCAGGTCGCGCCGCTGGCCGGCATGTCCGGGCACCAGCGCGCCGGTTCCTCGGCGGCCTCGGTCGAGAGCGCGTTGATCTTCTCCGGATACAGGCCATCGGGGTAGACGGTCCGATCCGGGAGGGGCACATAGCCGGTGTCTCGCGGGACCGAGACCATCACGGCCGTGCCGGCCACCGGGTCAATGCTGACCACCAGGATCGTGTCCGTGAGCGCCTCCTCGCGGCCGACCCCGGAATCGATGCCCAGCAGCAGGAAGGTGATGCGGTCTGTCCCGTTCCACCGAAACTGCGGCTGGTTGAGGGGCCCGCGCGCCGGCCCGCCGGAGGGGTCGGGCACTTCGCCGCCGAAGACGTCTCCGAGCGTGCTGTTCAGGCTCCCGACCAGTGACTGGGCGACGGCATGCATCCCGACCGTGCTGGCGAGGACCAGGCCGACGAGCACGATCGACAGCGCACGCCGCGGCGTGCCGCGATCCAGGATGGACGGGCGCGCCGCGAGCGCCGCGTGAGTGATCGCCACGAGTCGCCAGACGAGCAGGCCGATGTTGAGGAGGAGAGCCGCGCCCAGGAAGCCGGCCGAGAGGATCTCGTTCCGGAGCCGGTCGGCGAAGACGAGCCTGGCGATCAGCAACCCGAGGAGCAGCAACGCAACCGGGACGGCAAAGACCAGGGCGGCGCGGCGGGCGCCAGCGTATCTCTGCCCGAGTCCGGGGAAGAGGAAGGAGAGCAGGGCTGCCAGGCCGGCGTTTCGTGGTTGCGGCCGATCCGTGATGGGCACCTCGAAGCAAACTGTGCGGCGGTAGCGGGGCGCCATCCTAGCAAGAACGCCCCAGTACCTCGCGACCACGCGGTGCGCCGGAGCGACAGAAGGTCGTTCTGGTGGGGTTAGTACCTTTGCGCGGACATCGACCCACCACCTAGACTAGCCAGGGAGGACGCCATCGGCGCTTGCAGGCGCATTTGGGACAACAAAGCGCCTGAGTGAGGAACGTGACCACCGAACTGATCTTCATCCTGGTGACCGGCGGGCTTGCCGCGCTCGTCGCCGCGGGGGCCCTCGTCGCGGTCCTCCGAGGGTGGGGCGAGCAGTCCCCGGCACCGGAAACACTGCCGATCGCCAGGCCCGAGTCGTCCCAGGCCGCAGCCCTGCCGATGGCCCCCTCCCACGAGGCCGTGGTCCGTGTGGTCTGGTGGGTCGCGATCGCCGGCGTCCTCGTCGGAGTCGGCGTCTCGAACGCATTCCCCGAACATCGGGCCGCCATCTACGCGCTCGGCGGCGCTGCGGCAGTGCTGGTGGTGGTGCTCCACGAGATGCTCCCCCTGCGCTGGCGAGGCCGCACCACCGTCGGCCTCGAGGTCGCGGCGGCCCTCGCGCTCGCCACCGGCCTGGTGTGGCTCACCGGTGGTGCCAGCTCGCCGTTCGTCTTCACGTTCGACCTGCTGGTGGTGGCTGTCGCGCTCACGATGGGGAGCCGGCTCGCCCTGCTGGTGACCGCAGCGGCCTCGCTCGCCTACGTCGGGCAGCTGCTGCTCGAGACGAGCGGCTTTAGGAACGGCGATCTCCTGCAGGTCGCGGTCAACCTGGGCTCGCTGTGGCTGCTGGCCTACCTGGCGGGTGTCTATGCCAACTCCGAGCGGCGAGTCCGGGCCCGTGTCCTCGAGCTGTCGCAGACCGACCCGCTGACGGGCCTCTTCAACCGCGGACACCTCTACCCGACCCTCGAGCAGGAGATCCAGCGCACGCGGCGCAGCGGTCGGGGCTTCTGCGTGCTGATGATCGACCTCGACGGGCTCAAGGCGATCAATGACTCCCTGGGGCACCTCCGCGGCGACGACGTGCTGCGCGCCGTCGGGAGGGTGGTCACCGGATCGATCAGGGCCGTCGACTCCGCGTATCGTTATGGCGGCGACGAGTTCCTGATCCTGCTCCCGGAGACCGAGTTCATCGGCGCGTATGTCGTAGCCGAAAAGATCCGCGAGGGGGTCGAGCAGATCAGCGAGTCGCTGGTGACCGACCCCGCCTCGACCAGCGTCAGCATCGGCCTCGTGTCGCACCCCGAGGACGGGTCGTCGACCGAGGAGCTGATGGTTGCCGCGGATCGGGCCATGTACCAGGCGAAGTCGCTCGGCAAGAACCAGATCAGCGGCAACCCACGGCCTCGGCGGGCACCCCGCGGCCTGCTCGCAGCCTCCGAGGAGATCGGCGAGGCGGGACCTGCGGAGCCGGCGCCCGTCGAGCCTGCGCCCGCCGAGCCGCCAACCGCTGCACCGGCACCCACCCCGACGGCCTCGCCCTCCCTGGCTGCCGCTCCCCCTCCGTCAGCCGCGGCAGCGTTCACGGTCGAGTCGGGGACGACCAATGGCTCGAGCCACGAGGCGCACGGCGAGGACGAGCCCGATCCTGCTGACGTCCGGCGTCAGATCGCCGCGGCGCGACGGAACATGGATCCCGACCACCAGATCCGGCGGGCGATGGATGCGTTCCTCTCGAGCCCAACCTCGACGCGAGCCGAGCGGGAGCAGCGCTCCTAGGACTCCGTCACGGAAGCGGTAACGGGAACGACCTCCCACCAGATCACGCCAGGAGGGAGGACGACCGGCTCGCCGCTGTCGGCGTACGTCCAGTGCGTCCCATCCGCCGCGGTCGGTCGGGACCAGCGCAGCGCGATGGCCTGCCCGCCGGTGTACAGGACGCCGTTCCCCGAGCCCACAAAGTGCTGCAGGCGCCGCGGGTTGCCGCCGGGGTCGGGGTCGCCGTAGACGACCTCCTGGGTGACGCGCTGAACGATCACGTGGCTCGCCGTCAGCGGCTGGCCGGTCACCTCGTCGGTCACCGCCTTGCCCGCGTCCTGGCGCGCCCACGTCTGGGCCTGCGCGTCCCAAAGCCAGCCGAAACGCCAGTAGCTATTCGTGCGGATCTCCAGCTGCGCGACGGCGTGACCGGCTGGGAGCCTCGCCTCCGGGTCGAAGGTGAACTGTGGCCGCAGCGCTCCAACCTTCGCGGCGAGGGTATCGATCTTTCCGCCGGACCCCAGTGCTGCCCGCAGCGCCTCCATGTCGCCATAGAGGTTATGAGGCGCCCCCCTCGTGCCAGCGCGCGTGAACCACGGCCATCCGCCGGTGATGCCGTTCACATAGGGCATCCCGGCATTGGCAAACTTTTGAAGCGAGATGGGGCTCGCCCCGAAACCGACGGGCAGGACGTGGAGGTCCTGCCACAGGTCGATCTCGTAATAGCGCGCGCTGCGGATGGGGCCGGTCAACCCCACCGTCTTACGGCACAGAAAGATCGCGCTGAAGCGGGTGGTATCGCCCTCGACCGGGACTTCCACCACGAGGTCGGCATTCGAGAGGTTGCGCTGCGGCCGTGCCAGCGGATGGTTCTCGATCTGGACCGCGATGGCCACGCGAGTCAGGAGCGACGGATCCTCGACCGGGAGGCCGTTGAGCGGGCAAGCGATAGCGGGCTCGGGCGTCGGTGAGGGCGACGGGCTCGGGGAGGGGGAGGGGGAGGGCGTTGGCTCGACGCTGGCGCTCGGTGATGGCGAAGCGACGATCGGTGCCGCGCCGGGCTTCAGCAGGAGCGCCGCAGCGACCCCGCCGACCACGACCAGGACCAACGCGGCGGCGGCCAGCTGTCCGCGCCCCAGCTGGCGGATGCGATGCATGCCAGAGATCGTAGCGGGTGAGGAGGGAGCGGTCGTGGCACCATTGACGCGTGGAGTCCCGGATCACCGATCCTGTCAAACCCTCGTCGCCGAACCCCCGAGCCTCGCTCGCGGCGCTGCTCTCGTTCGTCTTCCCCGGCCTCGGGCAGGCGTACAACCGCCAATTCGGGCTCGCCTGGCTGCTCGCAGCGCCGATTCTGGCCCTGGTCGGCGCGGTCATCGTCGTCGTTGTCATGAGCCCTTCGCGCCTCCTCGGCAGGCTCTTCGACTATCGGTTTCTCATCGGGCTCATCGTGCTCGACCTGGTGCTGCTCGGCTGGCGAATGATCGCGGTCGTGCAGGCACACAGCCGTCGCGAACGGCCAAACCCCAGGAGCTGGGCGACCTGGGTGACCGTCCTCCTGGTGGTCGGGGTGCTGGCGATGCATGCCCTGCCCGCCTACTACGTCGCCAAGGCGATGGACACGCTCGACACGGTGGCGCTGGGGGGGAGCCACGGTGGTCAGCTGGGGGACATCTTCCCCGACGTTTCCGGGCAGCCTGAGCCGTCCGACCAGCCGGACGTGGCGAAGGGGGAGCGGGTGAACATCCTGCTGGTGGGGGTGGACAGCCTGCCGAGCCGAACCACCCAGCTGACCGACACGATGCTCGTCGTCAGCTTCGACACGAATGGGACCCGGTCCGCGATGATCTCGGTTCCGCGCGACCTGTACGGCGTCCCGCTGCCGGGCGGCGGGGTCTTCAACGAGAAGCTGAACTCGCTCATGGTTCGGGCCGCTGGGGATCCCAAGAAGTATCCCCTCGGAGGGGTCGGAACGCTCAAGGCGGCGATCGGCGGCATGCTGGGCGTGCAGATCCACTACTTCGCCGCGATCAACCTGCTCGGCTTCAAGCAGATGGTCGATTCCATCGGCGGCGTCGATATCGTGGTCACCCGCACCATCAACGATCCGACCTACTACGACGAGTACGACCGGCCCGCCCCCCTCTACATCAAGGCCGGGGCCCACCACATGAATGGTCACTTGGCGCTGGCCTTCGTGCGGTCGAGGAAGGGAGCCGGTGACAGTGACTTCACCCGCGCCGATCGCCAGCAGCAACTGCTCGAGGCCGTACGCGCCAAGCTGACCGCGGGGAATCTGCTGCTCGCCCTCCCGGGGCTGCTCGATGCGGTCAAGAACACGATCGCGACCGATGTCCCCTCGGCGCGCCTGGCCCAGCTGGCGGCCGCCGTGCAGGAGGCTGATATGTCTCAGCTGCAGCGGATCGTGCTCCAGCCACCAGAGTACATGCGCGTCGACCCGTTCTCCCGGGCCGGCTACATCCTGATCCCGGATCTCGCGGCGATTCGCGCCATCGGCGAGCAGCTCCTTGGTGCCGCGACCGCCGAGCCGTCCGCCGGCCCATAGACCCCGACCGCTAGACTCCGACCGGTCATGCCGGGGTTCGCCACTCGCGCCATCAAAGCCGCCAGCCGGGTCCCGGCGGCACCCCAGCCGCCGGTCAACGTCCCGATCTACCAGACCAGCACCTTCGAGGTGTCGAGCGCGGTCGAGCTCGCCGAGCTCCTCGAGTTCGCGAGGCCAGGGCATTCGTACAGCCGCTATTCGAACCCGACCCACGCGGCCCTGGAGGAGGCACTGGCCGACCTGGAGGGCGCCGAGGCCTGTCACGTGACGGCCTCCGGGATGGCAGCCATCCACGGCGTGATCCTCTCCTGCCTCCGCACCGGTGAGGAGCTGATCATCCCGCGGGCGGTCTACGGGGGAGTGGTAGGGCTGGCCCGGTCGGTGCTGGCCCGCTCCGGGATCGTGGTCCGCGCGGTCGACACCGGTGATACATCCGCGGTGGCAGACGCCATCGGCGACCGCACCCGGCTCGTCTGGCTCGAGACGATCAGCAACCCGACCACGGCGATGGCCGACGTCGCCGCGATCGGCGAGCTGGCGCACGCCCGCGGCGTGAAGGTCGCCGTCGACAACACATTCGCGTCGCCGTACCTGTGCAACCCGCTCGCCCTCGGCGCCGATGCGGTGGTGCACTCGACCACCAAATACATCGGTGGGCACTCCGACCTGACGGGCGGCGCGATCCTGGGCGCGGCCGACGTCGTGGGCGCTGCCCGCGAGATCGTGATCAACGCGGGCGGCAACGCCGCGCCGCTGGAGGCCTTCCTGGCGCTTCGCGGCCTCAAGACCCTTGCTCTGCGCATGGACCGCCACAGCTCGAACGCGGTCGCCGTGGCGAAGGCGCTTGAGGGCGCCCCCGGCGTGGACGCCGTCGGGTACCCGGGCCTGGCCTCGCATCCCCAGCACGAGCTCGCCATGCGGACGCTACGGGGTGGGATGGCAGGGGGCATGCTGGCGCTCGAGGTGTTGGGCGGGCGCGAGGCAGGGGAGCGGTTCCTCGACCTCCTGCAGGTGGCAGTCCACGCCACCAGCCTCGGCACCGTCGAAACCCTGTGCAGCCACCCTGCATCCTCCTCCCATCGGCAGCTGAGCGACGCCGAGCTGGCCGATGCGGGCCTGAGCCCCGGCATGATCCGCGTCTCCATCGGCCTCGAAGATCCGGACGACCTGGTCGCCGACCTCTCCTCCGCCGCAGCGGGCGCAGCCACCCCATAGGCGCATGACGAGCCTGCTCGACCTGTGGCGGGCCGTCGACCCGGAGGCCCGGCTCGTCTCGGGCGGTCCCGCCCGCCTGCGCGCACCGGTCCGCGGGGTCCTCCGCAGCCGCACCGCCGCCCCCCAACTCCCTCCGGTCATCGATGGCGAGGTCCTCGTGGTCGACGAATCGCTCGTCCATGGGCGTCCGCTGGATGCCCTCCTTGGGACCCTGGCGTCAGCCGACCTCCATCCGGTCGGGCTGGTCATCGCCGGCCTCGTCGCAGCGGACCGGCTCGAACCGGCGGAGGGTCCGCTCCCGATCCTCGCGAGCACGCGAAGCGCGGCCCACCTCAGCGAGGCGTTCGCCGCCTACCTGCGCGACGAGCGAGGTCACCTGGAGCGGCTGACGAGCGAGCTTCGGCTGGCAGCCGCCGAGGCGGCGCTGGCCGACCCGGACCCGGCCGCCCCAGCTGGCCTCGTAGCCGCTCGTATGCGTCGCGGGGTCGCCGTCGTCGCCGACGGCGAGATGCGCGCGCTCCATCCGCGCCCGGCCGGCCGTGCGCTGGCGGCGCGGTTCGCTGCGGCACATGCGCGGCTGCTCTCCGGCGGTGCTCGCAGCGAGAGCTCCCGGCGCACCCGCGATGGCCTCTGGCTCCTTGAGCGCAGGGTGCGGGCCGGGGCCGCCGTCTGGCTCTTCGACGACCTCCCCTTTGCGCGGGTGGACGAGGTGGCGGCGGACGCCCTGGGGATGACCCTGCGCGCCCTGCTGCGCCGCAGCCCAACGCCGCGCCCGGGGGCACGCCCGGCGGCCCGCGCAGCCTCTGCTCCGCCCATACAGGACCGGATCGCGGCCACGCTGCTGGCCGTGGCGCGCAGCAACGGCCGGATCGCTCCTGCCGCTCGGGCGCTCGGTGTGCATCGCAATACGGTGCTGTACCGGCTGCGGGCGGCTCGCGCGGAGCATCGCCTCGACCCTCGCCGCCCAGAGGACGCGCTGCGGATCCTGTCGGACGAGGAGCGCCGGCGGCGCTGATCGTCGTTTGTGCAGACTGCACAACAGATCGGCGAGATTTCAGACCTCCGACACCTGCCCGTCAGGGCGCGTGACGGCTAGCCTCGGGGACGACATCTCCCCCACACATGCCAAGGAGACCCGTGGATGGCCACCAAGCAGCTCGCCGCCGCCCTGAAGCTCGCCGAGGACCGCAACCTGCGGTTCGTCAGCCTGCAGTTCACCGACATCGTGGGCCAGGTGAAATCGGTCCAGGTGCCGATGCACCAGCTGGAAGAGGCGGTCGAGCACGGGAAGTGGTTCGACGGGAGCAGCATCGAGGGATTTGCCCGGATCGCGGAGTCGGACATGTTCCTGGTTCCCGACCTGGACACCTTCGCCGAGATCCCGTGGGAGCCCGGCTCGGACCCCGATGGCAAGCCGAGCCCAACCGGTGCGGCCCGCGTGATCTGCGACGTCTTCACGCCGCACGGGGAGCCATTCCCGGGAGACCCGCGCTGGGTGCTGCGTCGCCAGCTCGAGAAGGCGAAGAAGGCGGGCTACATCCTGAACACCGGGCCTGAGCTCGAGTTCTTCCTCCTCAAGCGCGGGGACGACGAGGTCGAGTCGCTGCCGCACGATGCGGCCGGCTACTTCGACCTCTCCAGCGACCTCGGCACCGAGGTTCGCAAGGAGATGATGAACGACCTCGAGGCCTTCGGGATCAAGGTGGAGACCGCGCATCATGAGGTCGCGACCGGCCAGCACGAGATCGACTTCGAATACGCCGATGCCCTGCGCACCGCTGACAACGCGGTGACCTTCAAGACGACGCTCAAGGCCGTCGCAGCCCGGAAGGGGCTGTACGCCACCTTCATGCCGAAGCCGTTCTTCGGCATCAACGGCTCGGGGATGCACTGCCACCAGAGCCTGTGGGACATCAAGAAGGGCAGGAACGCCTTCGCCGATGCCTCCGATTCCTACGGTCTGTCGGCGATCGCCCGCAGCTACATCGCCGGCACCCTCGAGCACGCGCGGGGCATGATCGCCGTCCTCGCCCCGCTCGTGAACAGCTACAAGCGCCTCGTCCCCGGCTACGAGGCGCCGGTCTACATCGGCTGGGCGCGGATCAACCGCTCGGCGCTGATCCGGATCCCGCAGATCAGCAAGGGCCAGCTCAACAGCACCCGAATCGAGCTGCGCTGCCCCGATCCGTCATCGAATCCCTACCTGGCGTTTGCCTGCATGGTCGCCGCCGGGCTCGACGGCGTGGCCCGCAAGCTGACGCCACCCGATCCGGTCGAGGAGAACCTCTACCACTTCGATGCCGCCAAGCTGGAGAGCCGCAAGATCCGGCAGCTGCCCGGCACGCTGCGCGAGGCGCTCGACGAGCTCTCGAAGGACAGCGTCATCGCCGATGCGCTCGGGGAGCACGTCTTCGAGCGCTTCGTCGAGGCCAAGACCGAGGAGTGGGACGAGTACCGGATGCAGGTCAGTAGCTGGGAGGTCGACCGCTACCTCGAGGCGTTCTGAGCCTGCGTCGGCCCCGCTGCCCCTGAAGTCGTTGGGCTATCCTCCCGGCTGCGACCAAGGGGTGATAGCAGGGGCAGACCTGGTTCATGTGCGGCATCGCGGGGGTCGTCGGCGCCCATCCCACGGCGGAGGTCGTCTCCTCCATGCTCGAGTGCATCGCGCACCGAGGCCCGGATGGAGTGCGGCAGGTCATCCGCGATGGGCGGGTCGGGCTCGGGCACCGGCGCCTGGCCATCATCGACCTGTCCGAGGCGGCAGCGCAGCCGATGCAGTCCCCGTCGGGCTGCGAGGTCGTCCTGAATGGCGAGATCTACAACTACCTCGAGCTCCGCGCCGAGCTCTCGAGCGCGGGGGTGCCCTTCGTGACCGCCAGCGACACAGAGGTGCTGCTGGCGGCCTATGACCGCTGGGGCGTCGACTGCCTCGCTCGGCTCAACGGGATGTTCGCCTTCGCTCTGTACGACCCCGCGCGTCGCACCCTGCTGCTGGCCCGGGATCGGTTTGGGGAGAAGCCGCTCTACTACCACCGGGCTGCCGACGGGACCTTCCTGTTCGCATCCGAGATCAAGGCGCTCCTCGCCCGCCCGGAGGTTCAGGCCAGGCCGAACGGGGCCTCGGTCTATCGCTTCCTGCGCCATAAGCTTGCCGAGCTGGAGCCTGCCACCTTCTTCGATGGCATCGCCTCGCTGCCGGGAGCCCACCTTCTCGAGCTGAACGTCGACACGGGGCAGGAGGTCCTGCGCCGCTACTGGTCGCTGGATGCCTCGGTGGAGGATGCACGGCCGGAGGACGAGCTGGTGGCTGCCTACCGCGCCTTGCTCGAGGACTCGATCCGGATCCGGCTTCGATCCGATGTCGCCGTCGGCTCATCACTCTCGGGCGGGATCGACTCGAGCGCGATCGTCGGCTGCATGGCGCTGGGCGGCCACGCCGATCGCCAGCACACCTTCTCGGCTCGCTTCCCCGGTTGGGACCTGGACGAGGGGCGCTATATCGCCGACGTGACCCAGCTGACCGCCGCGCAGTCCCACGAGGTGACGCCGAATCCCAACCCTGCGGACCTCGAGCGCGTTGTGTGGCACCAGGATCAGCCCTTCGGCTCGCTCAGCATCTATGCCCAGTGGTCGGTCATGCGACTGGCACAGGAGGAGCGAATCACCGTCCTGCTCGACGGGCAGGGAGCCGACGAGACCGTGGCCGGCTATCCCTTCTACTACGCGGCGCTCTTTCGGTATCTCCTGCGGACGGGCCGATGGCTGCGGCTCGCGCGCGAGATGCGGGCGTACACGGCTGCGCCCGCGTCCGGACGGCTCGGCTCAATGGCGTTCTACGCGATCCCCGACGGCGCGGCTCGTCGCCTGCGGAGGCTGCGGAGCATGCCCGGCATCCCCGTCGCCTTCGCCCGCTCCCATGCCGCGTCCGTGGGCGCGGCCGGCACCGAGGGCCCGTTCCGCACCGACCTCGACGCGATGCTGGCCACGACCCTGACCGAGTCGATGCTGCCGGGGCTGCTGCGCTACGCGGACCGCAACTCGATGGCGTTCGGCAGGGAGGTGCGGCTCCCATACCTCGACCATCGCCTGGTCGAGCTCGCCTTCAGCCTGCCGTGGGAGATGAAGCTGGGACGGGGCCGCACCAAGCGCATCCTGCGCGCGGCGATGCGGGACTACCTGCCGGCCTCGGTGCGAGATCGGCGCGACAAGATCGGATACGCCGCGCCCCAGGCGGCTTGGCTCCGCGGCCCGCTCTGCGAGTGGGCTGAGGACCTCCTGGGCTCCGACAAGTTCGAGCAGCGCGAATGGGCCGATGCACCCGCGGTCCGCGCGATGTGGACGGAGTTCCGGGCCGGGAAGGACGGCCTGGACACCGACCTCTGGCGATTCCTGTCGGTCGAGGCGTGGGCGCGGGCGTTTCTCGACGGCGACCGGTGAACGAGGACGTCGCCTGGTCCCGGTGACGCGCCGAGCACGATGGCTATGCTTCGCGGGCGCTTGACGCCTCGACTGGAGGATTGGCACTTTGGCGCGTGGCATTCGCTGGATCAGCGACCGGATCCAGGGCGATGAAGAACGGAGTTCCGAGCGGCGGCCGCGGCTGCTGCTCATCTGCGACTACCGGCCACACGAGGCCGCGACCGTCACTGACCACATCGGTGCCATCCGGCGCTGGTCTCGCTCCGACGTCTTCGTCATGCCAACCTTCGGGGATCTTCCCGACGAGCTTGACCTGGAGCGCTTCGACGGC